>Ga0070698_100000189_pt1 | contig 58726 bp, 41 predicted proteins | sample KBSK1502metaG_FD_65477 | JGI IMG/M metagenome (GOLD analysis project Ga0070698, IMG submission 65477) | Corn, switchgrass and miscanthus rhizosphere microbial communities from Kellogg Biological Station, Michigan, USA - KBS K1-50-2 metaG | ecosystem: Host-associated > Plants > Roots >...
GGGCGAGGCATTCGTGTCGATCGCGCCAAAGTAGTTCGGTGAGCCGCTGGGCGGCAGGATCGACCCGTCGAGATCGGATGGAAGTGAGCCGCCGTATGCCGCGCCGAGAGGACCATAACCGATGACGGTTGCGGGCAGGCCGTTGAGCATCTTCGATCGGTCGAAGGCCAGCGCACCCCCGCCGGCGAACGTGTTGCCACTGAAATAGTTGACGGTCATGTAGTAGGCATCTGGCCAGGCCGCCAACTTCGGGTAGTCCGGGAAATAGTTGGTCCCGTTGATGGACCCCGTATTCCAGGAATAGCGGAAGTAGGTTCCCGTCGGATCCCCGGTGGTTGATACGGCGAAGCACTGGAGGAATGGCGCGACGGGCTGATGTTTGTGGTTGACGGCGAAGGCGAACTGGGTGAAGACCCAACGGTTGGCCATCCGGTCGTAGCGCACGACGGGATCGCCCTGATTTGTGGTCTCGCACAGCCCGCCAAAGCCGGACCAGAGGGCGTTCCCCGGACTTGGGCCCAGGAGAGAAGCGCCAGTCTTGTCGAACACCTGGAAATGAAGGTTGACCCATTGCACGTAGTTGTTGGGGCCGACGTCGCCGTTGGTGTCGGGAGGGAGGACACTATCGATGTTGTTGATCCCCTCGAAGTTCGTACTCGTGGAGGGCATTGCAGCGGTGCCGGCGGTGATCTGGATCGACCCGGCAGTGGGAAGTTTGGCGCCCGATTGGCCGGGGTGCAGCGGGCGGTAGGACTGGTTGCCTTTGCCGGCCGGCGCAATCGGGCTCCCTCGCACGGTGCGGAGGGGAGGGGAGGTGTCGTTCTTAGACGACTGAATGACCATTGGTCCGGCGGCGTTGGCAGCAAGGGCGGGAAAGCTCTGCAGCGTCTGCACGCCGAGCAGGGCAGTAGCAAGCGTCGCCCCTAAGAGTCGATTAAGCCGCAACTCACGCATGGTGTCGAGCCTCCGAGTACACAAGTCAACCAGCCTGTATGGACGGACACACGGCCCCCACATCGGTAGGTTACCTGCACGCGTGCACTCGTTGAATCCTGAACGCAAACGTGCCAGACTGGCTGCAGGAGATTACGGGGGATAAGAGGGGAAGGGGTTGGTCCTTTTTCGGCGACGAGTGGCTATATGCGCCCTCGCGGGGACGCTGGCGGCGAGCCTAGTATTACACGGCGTTTCCGTAGATGCGCACGCCGGGGGTGGCGTCGACGCTGTGAAAGTCCAGGTCGCCGGAGCGCCCTTAAGCAACGTGACTTCCAGCCCACTCGACATTTCGCCGAGGTTCGCCCAGACGACTACGGATTATGTCTGGCGTTGTCAATCGGGAATCAACACCATCCAATTGACGCTCTCTGCCGCCCATGGCGACACCATCTCGGTCGGTGGACGAAGCGGCGGCAGTCTGGCACTAGAAGAGAGCCTTGTCGAAAACCAAGCAGTCGTTATCAGCGCGCGCGATCCAAACAACAGCGGTGGGCCAGCGACTCAGTACTGGATTCGTTGCCTCCCACATGACTTCCCGCAGCTCGCCGTGCTCAAGCCAGGAACTCCTCCACCAGGGTGGTACCTCACTGGCAACTTCAATTCCGCTTCCGGTAGCGACACCTATGCAATGGTGTTGGACCAGAACGGCACTCCTGTCTGGTACAGACACCCAGCGGGCCCGAGGGCAATCAATGTCACTGCGCTTGCCGACGGCTCGATCGGCTGGTTTTCCCTGGCACACCCCCCTGGGCTCAACGCATACGAGGTCTACAATCCGGCCACGAAAGAGACTATTTGGCTTCCGGCTCCAATTCAGCCGACGGATTCGCACGAGCTCCAAGTAATGCCGAACGGTCACTTAATGATGATGTCGAATCCCCGGACAGCAAATATCGACGCGAGTAGTTTTGGTGGCAGCACAAGTTCGAGCATCGTGGACTGCTTGCTGCAGGAGGTTGACTCCAATGGTCAGCTTGTGTGGCAGTGGCGCGCGAGTGACCACATATCCTCGCTCGAGTCAACACATCCTATGCGGGTTCAAGACTTGGATCTGTTTGACGTTTTTCATTGCAACTCCATAGATGTCGATCCAAGGTCGAACGATGTCTTGCTCTCTGCGCGCCACACTGATGCGCTCTACCGCATTAACAAAATGACTGGCGCCGTCATTTGGAAAATGGGCGGCAATTCCGTGAGCGAACCCGGCTCTCAGGTGCTCGCCGTCGTCGGAGATCCTGAGGTGGTCTTTCATGCGCAGCACGACGCTCGATTCCAGCCTAACGGCGATATTTCTTTGTATGACGATCAAAGTTGGGATTCAAGTCTTGCCGCCCGTGGGGTCGAGTACCACGTTGACACGTCGGCAGGTACCGCGGCGCTGGTTTGGTCATACGCGTCTCCGGACGGTCGCAATAGTGCTGCAACCGGAAGCTTCCGACGCCTTAATAGGGGCACCGATAACGTCATTGGCTGGGGTTTCAAGCCGGGAACCCTTTTCACCGAGGTCGACGCGACGGGGAAGGCAATGCTCGATGTCAGCTTTCCAAATGGTGAGCTGGCATATCGGGTGGAGAAAGTTCCGCCGACCGCCCTTGACCATAACTTGCTGCGAGCTACGGCCGGCTTACCGCCTTTCTCCTTTACGGCCGACACCGATCCAACGTTAGCTGGCACCGGTGGCACGCTCAGCGCTGTCGAGGGCGGGAGCTTCACCACTGCAGTAGCATCCTTCACCGATCCTGATTCGAATGCCCAGGCGGATGAATACTTGGCCACCATCGCTTGGGGAGACGGCTCCAGCTCGCCCGGCACCATCACGGGCCCGGGCGGTGGTCCGTTCTCTGTAAGCGGCACCCATACCTATGCGGAGGAGGGTACCAACGTCGTCACGGTCTACATCACCGACGCCGACGACCCGACCAATACTGCCATCGTCACGTCGACCGTGAACCTTGTAGATGCTGGGCTTTCTGCGAGTTGCGCCACGCCGGCGAACTTGCTCACCTCTTTCAGCGGAACGGCCGCGACTTTTACCGATGGGGACGCGAGTGCTACGGCGTCGGACTATGCGACCACGATCGACTGGGGCGATGGCTCGAGCGCGCCAGGTACGGTTAGCGGCCCGGACGGCGGTCCGTTCTCGATCAGCGGCGCTCATGTTTATGCGACGACGGGCAGATTCAACATCACAACGACGATCAATGACGCGGGCGGCGCGACCACCTCAACGTCATGCTCTGCACTGATCTACACGTTCCCGTCTGCGACCGGTGCCTTCGCGATCGGGGATGAGAACAGTGTGGAGGGCATGAATGTCACCTTCTGGGGCGGCAAGTGGTCGAAGCTCAACTCGTTAAGCGGCGGCTCCGCACCCGATAGCTTCAACGGGTTCGGGCAAGGGTCAGCCATGCCGACGTGCGGCGTCGCCTGGGATGCCAGCACCGGGAACGGTAACCCGCCGGCAGGGAACACGCTACCTACTTACATGGGCGTGATGGTGACCAGTTCGGTCACGCAGTCCGGCTCGACTGACTCCGGGAATGCCGTGCACGTCGTGATCGTCCGAACGAAACCCGGCTACCAGCCCGATTCGGGCCACCCGGGGACAGGAACAGTCGTCGCCCAGGTCTGCTAGTTACGCGCCGGCTCTAGCGCGGCCCGCGCTCGGCTGATATCGTCCACGCCGACCACGACGCGGGTCTCGGTCGCGAGGTAGACGAACCGTAAGTTGACGCCGGCCTCGGCTAGCCGTTGCATGAGCATCGAGAGCTCGCCGGGACGATCCGGCATTGGCAAGACCAGCACCTCGAGCTCGCCTTCGATGATGTAGCCACCGGCCCGAAGGGCCGACCGGGCAGCGCTTGGATCGCGGGCCAGCACGTGGACGAGACCGTCGACCTCGGTCAGGCCCTCGATGTTGACGCCGGAGCGGCTCAGCGTGTCTACGACCCTGGCAAGCTCCCCCGGGCGATCCGCTGCCAGCCGTACTGTCAGATCGCGGCCCATCGGGAGCCAATTGTAGGGCCTCCCTGCCTTTGCCCACATGCGGAGGGAAAATGCGACCGAACTTGCACCGTATCAATTGCACGACCCTTCGACAGGTCCCAGGAAGCGCGGGTCGCATGGCCGGGCATGATGATGGCATCATGCGCGCTCGCCTTCAGGTAAAGCCGTTCGCCAAGCCGTGACGATCGGCTCTTCGGGGTTCCGATGGCCTAAATGATGGCGATGCACCACCGGCCGACGGATAGTGATATCCATCCCGAAGCGCACTTGCCCGACGAGAAGGCAGCGGAGCTGCGAAAGATGATGCGGCGGGCTCGACAAGTCCGGGAAGCCGGTGGCAGCCGACATGGCGCCGGCTTTTTTGTGGCTATCAGCTCTGGCTGGTCGGGACGTCGATCCCGTTTGCGCGGCGCACCCAGGTGAGGTTTAAGCTCCCACCCAACCCCTCTTCGGCGAGGGACGAGGGAAATAGTCCCTGGGTCTGTTCGAGGTCAGCAATGATGGCAAGGATCCGCATGCCGACCTCAAGGGTATTGACGCGGTAGGGGGCCCAGCGGTCACGGGCATCGGGCCCGAGGCTGGCATGAAAGTCGAAATGCCACGTATCGCCGTGGAGATGCGGAATCGCATGCTTGTGTACTTCGGCCGACGGGACGATAAACACCGGATCGGCAAACCGCATGGTCCTCGGGTCCAGATACGCGAAGAAATACCAGAAGAGGGGGTGGGTGACGAGCCTGTCTTTGAGGACCGTGAACCGAATATGGAGCAGGTCCGCCGCCCAGGGATGAGCCACCTGAAGCGCCGACTTGATCTGGAAGCCGAGGTTGAGGCTAAAGTCGCCGCGCCGGTGGACATCGGCATCGCGCCGATCATCATCGGTTGCCTGTCTCGCCACTTCCAGCAGACCATCGCTTCCGAGGACGGCCAGCACATTGAAGAGGAACTCCGCAAGAATGCCCTGCTGCACCAGGCTTATTGGCATAGTCGTTTAACGGCGGCTACCTGGATGTCTGGCGACCGAACTCAAAAACCGCCTCGACCGTGGCGGGGTCCCATCGACCCGATCCCTCGGGCGTGTTATCGGTGATCACGATCGCATAGCCGCCGGAATCGGTTGTTACCTTGTGCCACCAGAGCATTACCTGCTCGCGGTCGCTGTCGAACTCCGTCAAAAGGTAGTTGTCCTGCAGGCCGGCCAGCATCATGGTGAGGACGCCCTCCTTTTCCGAAAACGTAATCCCCAGCGGTTCGGCCCTCTGGAGCTTGCGCGCAGCCTCATGCGCGAGATCTCGGGAGCTCGACAAAACGACCAACGGGAATTCGTTGCCGGGGTCTTGGAACGGCTCCTGTGCCTTCGCACAGAACCGAGCGCGCTGACGAAGCACCTCGTAGTCGGCCCAGCCGAGGTTTACCATGCTCAGCGTGGATTCGCCTTCGAAGAGATCGTCACGTGCGATCCCAAAGACGGGGACGAACCGATCGGCATCCGGATCTGGCGGCACCAGCCGCACGCGGTAACGGCCGCGAACGCCTCCTGGCAAGGTGAGGTTGCCCGACGCTTCGAAGGGCTCATCGCGGGCGCCGGTTAGGTCGGTGAGTGCCGCATATGCCAGGGCCAGCAGTTGGGTTTCTCGACGCTCGAGGGGAAGCCAGCCGTCGGGTGAAATAACCGTAAATGCTGAGTCTGTTTCGCCCAGCTCCGCAAAGATCGTCCCCGCCGGTGGCTCCCTGAGCCCGGTCTGCTGGATGGCCCGGAGATCCCGGCGCCCGGGAAAGAGGAAGAGCACGTTCACCGGACCTCTCGCGAATGCCTGCGCACAGGCCTCGTACCATGACCCGACCTTCAGATCCAGGCTAACGGCCCGAGTGCCGAGGCGCTCCCATGGCCGACAGAGGCGATAGCGTCCGACCTGCTCGTCCAGGAATCGCAGGTCTTCATCGACGGGGGCAGTTGACGAAGTCGAATTATGGGCGATGGCGGGCAGGGTACATGGTTTGCGCGTTGCCTGCAGACCGCACCGACGGAATTAACCAGAAATATGGCAAGTCGTTTTTCCAGCGTTAAATGGCTACGGGGGAGAGGGTCTAGTGGATCTCGATATTGCCCTGGACGGCGTAGTGAGGTTTTGGATGAAAGGTATGGCAGGTGAGCGGCGGAGCGGGCGAGAAATAGATGTCGCTGATTAAATCAGCCTCTGCGGCGCTGTCATCATCCTGCACTCCGAACAGCATCTCGGTACCTTTGGTCAAGCTAAATGCCGGGTAGGCCAGCGTGCCGCTCATGTACACGTTATTGCCGACGATCTCGAGACAGTTGACGTCAATGTGGAGCGGTCCTCCGTTGGGGGCCACGAAAACGACCTGCGCGTTGCCGGTCACCGTCCCGGCCAGGTTCCCATTGCTGTGCGGTTGGGCTGTAAAACCGAAGTGGAAATAAACCGTTGAGCCCCCGCCGGTGGCCGACGCTGCCGAGGCGGCAGAGTTTCCGCGGAGGCCCAGGTCAGCCAAGCCCTGCGAGGTCGCAAGCAGAAGACCGGCGGGCATTTTCGTGCCAGCTTGCGGAACGGCGCCTTGCGGCTGGGTCGATTGTGGGGTACCCGCCTGCGGTGAGGCAGCGTGCGAGACGTTCTGTGAGACGTTCGTGCCGGCCGACCCAGCCGCATGAAAGGCCGCGGATGTGACAGTGCCGCTGGGGGCGGTGATGTGGGCGGGCCCGCGACTGGCGAAGGCCCAACCGCCGGCGAGAGCGACGAGGCTGGCGGCCGCGACACCGATCACGATGGCCTTCGAGCCCGCCCTTACGCGCATGATCTGAACCAGGTTTTGCAACATCAATCTCCTCTTGCGGGTACTTCCATGCGTAACGAGGCAGAGGGCCGTCTCCTGCAGTAACCCTGAAATGGACTAGGTCGGTAGGACGCCGCTACCAGCTTCGCAGCCGGCGATCAGCGTGATGGGAAGCAGGATCATCGCGGCGATGGACCAGAACGGCGGACCGCGACGGTCCGGATCCGGCGCCGGAATCAGCGCCGCGACGATCGCGCTTCCGATCAGCCAGCCGTACAGTATGAAGCCGAAGAAGAGCGATCCGGTGGATCCGGCATCGCGACCCTGTGGGCCAAACGCCAGGAGGGAGAGTACGCTGCCCGCCGCCAGCCCGAGGCCGATCAGAGCGCCGCCAATCCCGAGCACCAACCAGCGCGGATGGTCGCGCATGCGCAAGATGATGGCCGCCCAGCCGCCGGCCACGAGCGCCGGACCGATGCCGAACGGAACGATCAGCGCGCCGTTGCCCGAAAGGGACCAGCCATCTCCAGAGAGGTGGCCGCGCATGACGGCGATCGTCAATATCCAGAGACAGAGCCCTGCGACGAGCCCACTCAGTGCGATCAGGCCGACAAAGATGGGGTCCTTGAGGCGGGAGAGCATCCGTTAGGGATGGTACCTAGCGGACCTGACACAGGAAATTCCGCATAGCCTGCAGATCGGGCTTACGGGAATTGCGCTAGCTTCACGGCTTTACGCGCTACGGAATCGTCCGTAGGGGCCCTCGGTCGAATGGCGGAAGGCACGGTCGCGGCCGTAACTCCAGTCATTAGCTCCGCGACGCAGACTCGGCATCGTGGCCATGCTGGCTCGGCTGTTCACGGTGCGTAAGGAGTACGGTCAGGCGCTCATCCAGTACGCGCTGATCCTGATCCTGGTCGCGGTCGTGGTTGTCATCGTCTTGATCGCCATGGGCAACCAGGTGCACAACTGAGGATCACCGTCGCCGTTGAAAGTCAACCACCTGGGGACGGTGCATGGGATGGTAGTAGCGGCCGGCGTAGAGCGTCGGGGCGGTTGATGGGCCAAAGTATCCGCCGCATCGGGCGCACTTAATCGCCTCCTGAAGCGGCGGATCGTTGGGGTGTCGATGCTGCCACCATCCACGCGCGGTGTCGAGCGAATCGAAGGACACGATGCCTCCGGTTTTTGGATCTCGAATGATCGTTTGGTCCGATCCATCGTAGATCCGCCACCGCCCAGCCTTCAACTGTCGAGCTTCAGCCATCCTATACGTTAATACGTCGCGGATGGCAAATAGTTGACAGCGCCTTACATACGTAATTACGGTGTCATCGAGAGCGTATGGACAGGCGCGGCAGCTGGATGTCCGAAATCTACGAGTCCAACTCGACCGTCGTCTACCGCGTCTGTATGCGCCTGCTGAAAAACACTGAGGACGCCGCCGATGCCACGCAAGAAGTGTTTCTCCGCGCATTCGTGTCATTGACGGCCGAAACGCAGGGTGAAAAAGCCCGCGCCTGGCTGATTACGGTGGCCCGGCACCACTGTTTGGACGTACTGCGGCGGAAAAAACGCCTGGGCAAGGCGCTCATCACGCTCGGCGCCGAGCCGGTCCTGGACAGCGAAGCCGAGCCTACCATCGTCGACCGAAACTTTGTGCGCGCGATCCTTAGTCAACTGAGGGAACGCGAGCGACAGGCGCTCTGGCAGTCGGCCGTGGAGTACCGACCGATTGGAGAGATCGGCCGCTATCTGGGGATCAGTTATCTAGCAGCGGCGCAGTTGCTCCACCGAGCGCGCCGGCGCGCCGCCCAGGCGGCCGCGCGGGTCGCGGTGGTCTTCGGCACCTTCCAGCTTGGTCGGCAGCGACCCGCTGGCGCGTCAGCTCTCGTCGCCCGCCTCGTCGCGGTTGCGGCCGTGCCGCTGATCGTCGTCTCGGTTCAGAGCTCGAGTGCGACCCGGCAGCCCGCACGCCTCGCTCCTGTTCCGGTGTCCGTCGCGGCCCCGCACCAGGCAGGCGGGTCAATGGCATCACCCGGCATTGTGGCGGGTCCCGGTTCGCTCGTGCCTGGATCCACCGCCACCCTCAATACGGCGGCAATCACCATCGGTCAACTGCTGAAGTCGCTACCATCCATCCCGCCCGTGCTCGGTAAGACGGCGCCCGTGCCTTTGGGCTCGGCAACACCCTCGCCGCCACCGATCCACTAGTTCGCGGCGCCCCGAGCCTCAGAGTCGGGAATGGGCCATTCGGCGGATGGTCAATCATTGTGGCGGGCGCGACACTAGGCCCATGATCATGGCGCCCCCCACCGTCGGTCGGGACGCCGCGCCTGACTCTGGGGTATCGCCGCTCCAGCCCATCGTCCCACTGCTTCGAGACAGCACGCTGACGGAAATCATGGTCAATGGCCCGGAGGCCGTCTACGTCGAGCGCGACGGAAAAGTGCTGCTCACCGATCGGCGATTCGACGACGAAAATCATCTCCTCGGCGCGATCAGCGCCCTTGTCGCGACGACAGGTCGCCGGATGGATTTCAGCGAGCCGGTGTTCGAGGCACGCCTGCCGGAGGGCTCGCGATTGACCGTCGTGCTGCCGCCGGTCGCGGTCGACGGTCCGATGCTGACCATCCGGAAGTTCGCGGCGAGCCCCTACCGGATCGACGATCTGATTCGATTCGGCACCCTCTCGCTGGAGGCCGCCGCCTTTCTGCGGGCGTCGGTCATGGCCCGCGCCAACCTGCTGATCTCGGGCGGCTCGAGCAGCGGGAAGACCACCTTACTCAATGCCCTGACGACCGCGATCCCTGAGGACGAGCGCATTGTCACGATTGAGGAAGCCGCCGAACTGCGATTGCCCCAGGGCCACGTGTGCCGCCTGGAGTGCATTCAAGCGGGCGAGAAGACGATGACGGTCCGCCAACTGGTGCGCCATGCCGTGCGCATGCGCCCGGATCGTCTCATCGTCGGCGAGGTCCGCGGAGGCGAGGCGCTGGACCTGTTGCAGGCGATGAATACCGGGCATGACGGCGCGATGAGCACCATCCACGCCAACAGCCCGAGGGATGCGCTCTCCCGCATGGAAACCTTGATGCTGATGGCCGGCCTCGATCTGCCAGTCCGTGCCATCCGGCAGCAACTCCGCGGCGCGCTCAACCTGCTGGTGCACGTTGGACGCCTGGCCGATGGCCGGCGCAAGGTCCTGAGCATCGCCGAGCTGACCGGATACGACGAGCAGACGATTGCGTTGCAGGAGCTATTCGTGTCCGAGGCCACCGGCGGTCAGGTGCCGGGACGGACGCGCCTGGTACCGACGGGGATCAGGCCGCAGATCATGGATAGGATCTACCGTCGTGGTTTGGCGGTGCCCGAGTTGAGCCGGCTGTTCCCAAAAAGCACCACGGCCATCGCTGACAGTGGCCGCCGGCCGGCGACCGCGCTCGAGAATGAAGGCGGCGCTCCGGCGCGGGATCGCAGGCAGAGCTAAACCCGCGTAGCACTCCTTCAATGAACGTCGACGCCGTGACCGTAACGCCAGTTAGGCCGTCAGAGAGACGCAGAGGCGAAGGTCGTGGGCGGCGAATTCGCTACTGGCGTAGAAGTTCCTAGCACCGGTGCCGATGTGGCCAGGGTGCTCCTTCGCGAGTTGAGCGATGGCCGGCTTGCGCTCCGTCTCGGGCATGGCCCATATCTCAACGAGTCGGTTAACGATGGCGGCGACTGCCGAGTTGGTCGAGACGCGACGTACGGCTATTGCGGGCGGAAACCTCGACCGTCATGTCTGTCGAACGAGCCGTCAGACAGGTCGTTGGTGGCGTTGTCGCCGTGCCAGCCCCCGGCGCGCTGATCCCGAGAGCGACCGCGGTTGGGGCTTAGCCCGGCGGGGCGTTTGGCCAAATCGTGTCCGCTACGACCCGCCCCTCATCAAGGGCGGCATGCAGTGCTGGCATCGCCAGGGACAGACCGGTCAGCGAGAGAATCACAATTAATAGCGTTCTGGCAGCTCGCCGGCGCATGGTTTCCTCCTGTGTAAGAACCCCCCAGCGGTCGACGTCAACCGTTGGCTTAGGGGACTATAGCACGGCCATCGGCATCCAACATCGGCGGCGGACTAGGCGAACATCTGTTTGTCAGAGCGGGGGGTTTCGTCGACGATAAGCCGCGAGGACCCTCCAGGTTGTGAAAAGCAAGAGCATCACGATCAGCACCGGCAGAACGGGTTCGAGCGGTAATCCACCGAACAGCGCTGCCCCCTGCGCCGACGAGGGGGTTAACGGATCGACCGCCCCGGGGGTCCCGCCACCGCCGCCCGAGTTCTTCCCCGGACCGTTCAAGCCGGATGGCGCTAACGCCACGCTCGAGGGACCCGGCCGTCCGGCTGACGGGCCCGGCGACGACGCAGTCGCAGGCGTCGGCGCGGGAGCCGGCGTCGAGGTGGGTTGGGGAGTCGGGGTGGGCGTAGGGGTTGGAGTAGGCGCTGGCCCGAGTCCGTTGGTATGGAGGGCGTCGAGGTAAGTGCCGTTACCGGACGCCGAGGCCCACTCCGAAGCGCTCTCGACCGACGTCCCCTCGCCCCATTCACTGAACGTGGTCACCAGCTGCCAGGGAGCTCTCGAGTTGACCATATCGCGGATATTGGTGTTCCAACGGGTCGGATCACGCGCGAGGCGGGGAGTTGTCTCGTTGGCCTTATAGAAACCGGGGCTGATGCTGAAACTTCTGCCCGCTTGGGAGTCTTCAGCTGCCGCCGGCGCGTACTGGTGCCATCCCTGAGGTTGGCTGGCGCAGGTCGCATAGCCAGGAAAGACTTTCAGGACAACGTAGGCGCCGACCGTGTTGGCTTGTTTCCAGCGGTCCGCCATCCCGCAACCGTCGGTCGGCTGGGCATAGACGAAGACCACGAAGGCGCCGTTGACCCGAAGAAAGCTCGGATCGCCGCCGTAGTGGCTCTTGATATAGGTCAGGTCGGACGTGATCTGTGCGACTGATGGGTCGGTCTGGCCTTCTGGTTCGTAATACAGGCTCCAACGAAATGAGGAACCGGCGGTGTTACTGAGCAGCAGCGGAACGCGCTGGTCAGTCCGCGACCCCTGGCCCCACCAGGTCGCAATCCCTGCTTGGATGTTCGCGTATCGCATGGCGGCAAGATGTTGCTTGATCACCGCGGCATTGCTCGAGTCGTAGAAGCCCAGCGAAGGGTGGTAGTGGGTGAACGGATCCATGCCCTGCTGGTTCCATGCCTCGGGGAACCATTGGTAGTAGAAGGCGGCTCGGATGGGAAAAGCCGGCTGCCAATCAGCGTAGGCGGGCTCCGGCCGAAGCTGGGTCGACGCGGCCAGGACCGCGACGAGCGCGAGTGCTGCCGTTAAGGACGACCGCGTCCGGCCGCGGACAGACATCCACCTCGTTCCCACGAGACTCAGTGTTCGCCAGGCGCCTTACGCCGAAAACGGCAAGACGCTAACGGAATGGTGGCGTTCCGTTACGGAATCCGTAACGCTGCCAGGCAAGGACCGCGTCCGAGCGGGGCCGCATCGCTGTCGCGGAGCCTTTGACGGCCGGCGCATTCGGTGTACCGTGGCGGCATAGAGAAGTGAGGGCCATGTCGGGAGCGCCGATCAGGGCGAAGCTCGGGGGATGGTTGCTCGCCTTTGCCGCCGTCCTTGCGCAGGCGGTCCTCGCGGACGCGGACGGGCCGGCGCGTGCGACCCCGGACGACCGCTCCGAACACATCAAGGTCGGGGTCTACGTCCTCGACTTTGATCCGCTCACGAGCGATGGCCGACCACTCTCGCTCGCCCAGGGCTGGAACGACCCGATCGCCCTCCAGGCGCAGTACCAGGCCGACGTCGCTACGGCCAGCGGGGGTATCGTGGCGCAGCATCTGGTGCGCGTCTCGATGATCCCCGCGTACCCTGTCAAGGCTGACGGCTTCCGCTTCACAGACGCGACCTACCACGGGTGCCTCGGCGACAGCACGCCGAGCTACTGCGGCGAGCTGATCGACTACGGGGCGGTGCTTAACACGGTGTTCGACGCCCGGCTGGGCAGTGCCTGCGAGGCACTGAGGCGGGGGCGGGTCGACGAAGTCTGGCTGTGGGGTGGGCCATGGTTCGGCTATCTCGAACAGCGGCTCGTGTCGCCTCAGACACTGTGCTCGCGAGTCCGTCGGCCGTTCGAGGTCATGGGTTTTAGCTACGAGCGCGGCGTGCCCGAGATGCTGCACGATCTGGGCCATCGGGCCGAGGCGCTCGTCCAGGCCGGCATCGGCTTTTCCCTCTGGGATCGCTTCGACGGCCAGCGCACGCGCTACGCTCAGGACTTTGCCTGTCCGCCGACCCCGGACGCCACCCATCCCGAGGTCGACCCCGCGGTCGCGCATGCCGGTAACGTTCATTTCCCACCGAACGCCTATTGCCACTATCAGTACGACCGCGACTTCCCGGTCCTGTCCGACGCCGACGACTGGGCCAATTTCCCGGATCTCACCGGGCGTCAGACGATTGTCAACGCGAGCACCTGGGGCAGCACCCAACAGGGCTACCTCGTCTGGTGGCTCGGGCGTTTCCCCCGCCACACAGGCGAAACCGCAGGGGTGGAGAACGATTGGTGGCGCTACGTGTTCCTGGCGGACCGTTAGAGCGGAGGCAAGAAGCCCTCCTCCCGTGCCGGGGAGGAGGGCGCAGCCTACTACTGGCCGATACGGGCGGTTTGGACCACGACATCGTCAAAGACCACGTCGTAGGTCCGGGCGCTCGATTCGCCGAGCTGAACCATGCCCACGTTGACGGTGCCGAGGTTTGCGGATACGTTTTCGAAGACGTTGACCAGGTTGCCGTCCAGCCAGACCTCGATCGTGCTGGAGGTGCCGTTGATCACAACGTGAAGCTCAACCGAGTGCCAGGCATTGAGCGTCAAGGTCGGGCCGGTGATGTTAACGGCGGTGATTTCGTTGCGGAATGACAGCCGGCTGCTGGCGTCGACGAAGAGCTTCGCGATCGCGACTGAACCGGAGGTGCGGACGCCCGACAGGCTAACGGTGCCGGACTGGGACTTCAGATTGAAGTAGGTCCGGTAGTACACGCTCTGGTACGTGCTGGGCAGAGTCTTGCGGGCGTACGTTGCGCCGTTGGAAACCGATCCCTCCGTCGCGTAGCTTCCGGAATGCACGAGCGCCGCTTCAGTGACCAGGCCTGCATTGGTTGTCCATGCGCTCATGGTTCCGCTCTCGAAGCCGTCGTTGAACACGGGGGCCAACAGACTGAAGTTTTGCTGGACCGTCGCGCCGGGACCGACCACGACCGTCTGCGACTGGTTGTTGTAGCCGGTTGCGCTCGCCGTTAGCGTGTAGGTCCCCTCCGTCACGTTCGCGAGGGAGTACGCGCCGGTTGAATTCGTCGTCGCGCTCCCGCCGGTGAAGCTCACGAGGGCGCCCGCGATCGCCTTGCCGGTGCTGACGTCGGTGACGGTGCCGTTGATGGTGCCCGCGAGAGGGGCAAGGGCGAAGTTCGACGTCGCGGAGCCGCCCGGTCCCACATTCACGCTCCGGGTCAGGCTCGAGTAACTGCCGGCGGCCGCCGTCAGCGAGTAGGATCCCTCCGTCAGGTTGGAAATCGCATAATTCCCATTTGCGTCCGCGGCCACGGTGGTGGGCACGCCGCCGACCGCGTAGCTGACCATGCCGCCGGCCACGGGCTTGCCGGTGAGACTGTCGGTCAGCCGGCCGCCGATGCTGCCCGGCAGGGGCGCCAGGCTGAAGTTCTGCGTGGACAACGTATTGGCTGAGACGACAACGGGCTGGCTCTGGCTGTTGTAGGCGGAGGCCGCCGCCGTAACGGTGTAACTACCCGGCGGCACGTTCGACAGCGTGTAATTCCCGCTCGCATCCGTGGTGGCGGTGGTTGTGATCCCGCCTGCCGTACAGGCCACCGTCGCACCGTTGATCGGCTGGCTGGTGACGGCGTCGCTTACCTGGCCCCTGATACTCCCGGGTAGGGGCGTGAGGGAGAAATTCTGAGTCGCCGTGGCGCCGGGGGTGACCGTTACCTGCTGGCTCTGGCTGCCGTAGTTGGAGGCAGCCGCAGTGACAGCGTAGGTCCCCTGGCGGATGTTCGACAGGGAGTAATTCCCACTGGCATCCGCCGTCGCGCTAAGCGTGGTGCCTCCGACGACAAGGCTGACCGTCGCGCCGGGAATCGCCACGCTGGTTGTGGCATCGGTCACCTGGCCCGCGATGGTCCCGTCCTGCGGTACCAGGCTGAAGTTCTGGGTCGTGGTCGCGTTGCTCGCCACCGTGACGGGGAGCGACTGGTTGCCATATCCGGTCGCGGCAGCCGTGACGGTATAGGTCCCAGGCGGGACGTTCGGGAGATTGTAGTTTCCGCCCGCATCGGCGGTCGCGTTCGTGGTGATTCCGCCGGCGGTGTAGCTCACGCTTGCCCCACCGATGCCGGCGCCGGTTTGACTGTCCTTGACGGCGCCTGCGATCGCGCCCGGCAGGATGACAAGGCTAAAGTTCTGCGAGGTGGTCGCATTCGTGACAACCGTCACTGCCTGACTCTGGGAGATGTAGCCGGCCGCGCTCGCGGTCAGGGTGTACGTTCCAGGCGGGACGTTGGTGAGGTTGTAGTTGCCGTTCCCGTTGGTGGTCGCGCTAACGGTCGTTCCAGTCACGGTGTAGCTGACTATGGCGCCGCCAATCGCGGTCCCGGTTGTAGCGTCCGTCACCTGGCCGCTGATGCTCCCTGGCAGGAGCGGCAAGGCAAAATTCTGCGTGACGGCGGTCCCAGGGGCGACGGCAACCGACGCCGTCTGGCTGACGTAACCAGACCCGCTTGCGGTCAAGCTGTACGAACCCTCGGTCACGTTCGAGAACGCGTAGTTCCCGTTGCCGTCGGCGGTCGCCGACGTGGTCACGCTGCCGACAGAAAATGCCACGGTAGCGCCCGAGGCGCCCAGCCCGGTGCTGCTGTCGTAGACCCGGCCGGTGATGCTCCCCGGTTTTGGCGTAAGCGCGAAATTTCCGACCGTCGCCAGGTTGGTGGTCACCGTCAGCGTCTGGCTCTGACTGCTATAACCTGCGGCTGCCGCGGTCACAACGTATGAGCCAGGCGGAACATTCGAAAGGGTGTAGTTGCCGTTGCTATCAGCGGTCGCCGTGACCGCGACGCCATCGTTGACATAGCTGACGGTCGCTCCGCCGATAGCGGCCGCCGTCAACGTATCCGTGACCTGTCCGGTGATGGACCCTGGCAGGAGTTGCATCGCGAAGTTTGCGGTCGCGACACCTCCTCGGTTGACCGGCACTGTGGCCGTCTGGCTGGTGTACCCGGAGGCACTTGCGGTCAGCGTGTACGTGCCAGGGGCAGGAACATTTGAGAGGGTGTAGTTCCCGCTTGCGTCCGTCGTGGCGCTGAGCGTGACACCGCTCAACGTGTAGCTCACGGTCGCTCCACTGATGGGAGTGCCTGTTCCCCCGTCGGTGACCTGGCCGCTGATCGTCCCGGCCAGAGGTACAAGCGCGAAGTTCTGGGTCAACGTGGATCCGGGGCCGACCGTGACCTGCGTCGACTGGCTCGCGAATCCGGCTGCGCTCGCCGTCAGCGAATACGTGCCTTCCGGCACGCCAGTGAGCGTGTAGTTTCCGTTGACGTCCGACGTGGCGCTGACCGTGACCCCACCTGAGTTGTAGCTGAGGGTCGCTCCGCTAACGCTCAGCCCAGTCTGGGCGTCGATGACCTGACCGATGATGCTGCCTGGGAGGGGGCTCAGGCTCCAGTTCTGGGTCACGCCCGCGCCGGGCCCCAGGGAGACGGCCAGCGTCTGACTCACGTAGCCGGTGCCGCCGGCGGTCACGCTGTACGTCCCTTCGACGACACCGGAGAGGGTGTACATCCCGTTGCCGTCGGTCGTTGCAGAATACGTCGTTCCCCCGGCCGGATAGCTCACGACGGCGCTCGATATGGGTTTCGCGGTCATCGTATCCGTGACCTGACCCGTGATGGTGCCGGCCAGCGGCGCCAGGTTAAAGCTCTGGCTCAGCGAAGAGCCTGGGCCGACCGTCACGCTCGCCGATTGGGCAGCGTAATTGGCGGCGGTGGCCGTCAGGTTATGGGTTGCTTCCGTGACGTTGGTGAGAGTGTAGTTTCCATTCGCGTCGGTGGTTGCGCTTAGCGCACCGTCCGCGACCGTGGCTCCGCCAATGGACCGGCCCGTCACACCATCCGAGACGTTGCCGCTGATGGTCCCGGGTTGCGGTGCCAGGGCAAAGTTCTGGGTGGTCGTCGATCCCGGCGTGACCGTGACCGTCTGCGATTGGCTGTTGTAGTTCGGCGCGGCAGCACTCAAGCCGTAGGCGTTGAGCGGCGCCTGGGTCAGCGTGTAGACACCCGACCCGTTGGTCATCGTGCTGGTGCTGCCGTAGGAGACGGTCGCCCCGGCGACGGGCATGCCGGTCACCGCATCCGTCACGGTTCCCGTCAGGGTGCCGTAGCCCTGGCATGGCAGCGTGCCGCTGTCGAAGACGGCGCCGGCCGAGCTGCCCCACGCCTGGACGAACTTGTAGTCGAGGGACGTCGCCGAGAGCTTGAGCTGCAAAGCCCCGAAGGCGGCAACGCCGGCAACCGACTTGACCGCGCGCGTATCCGACGTCTTGAACGTCGAGGCGGCGTGCCCACCGGTGCCGGCGATGATCTCCGTGATCCCGCTGGGCGTCACATTCCCGTTCGGATCCATGGGCTGCCAGCGCTGGTACGTGTGGTCGTGGCCGTTGAGGATCAGGCTGGCGTGTGCCGGGTATAGCATGTTCCAGAAGTCGAGGGCCTGGCCGCTCTGGCCTTCCTGCCCGATGTTGAAGGCGGGATGGTGCCAGTAGGCGACGATGCAGGCTCCCGGATGCGCGTTCAGATCGTTCTGCAACCATGCCTTCTCCTTGGTCCAGCCGTTGGGCGCCGGCAAGGTCGCTCCCAGCGCGGTTGCGTTGGAGTTGAGCGCGATGAAGTGCCACCCACCGGCGTCGAAGCTGTAATAGCTGTTCAGGTTGTCCCAATAATCGAAGTAGTCGGGCGCTGAGGTCTTCAACGTGAGGTACTCGTGGTTGCCCACCACGGGGTCCGTGATCGACTTGTACTGGCCGAAGGTGGCGTCGTACCAGTTCTGATACTCGCTGTAAGAGCCGTTCTGGTACACGTCGCCGAGATACAGCAACAGGTTGGGCGACCAGGGGGTGATTTGATTCATCACGGACACGCTGTAGGGGTCCCCACCCGCGCCGTCGCCGGTGGCCGCGACAATAACCGGCGATCCGGGAGCAGGCGTCGTCCCCGACGTCGGGTTCCGGCTGTTCGTGTTGACCGGCGGCGTCGTGACGCCGTTCGCGAAGGTCACAAAGATGAACGCCGGGTTGGCGCTCGTGTCGGTGTTGTCGTTGAGCGAGGCGTACACCGATAGCTTGTGCGGGCCGTCGACCCATCGCTGGCTCGAGATGGTGAAGGTGTCGGGCGAACGCTGGAAGTCGGTGAGCAGGTATTTGTCGTCGAGACTGAACACCATCTGCTGGACGCGCGTCGTGCCGCTGAGCACCGCGAATGTTCCTGCGACCGTGCTGGTGCCCGTCACCGTCGCGCCGTCCCCCGGCTGGGTCAGGCATACCTGGACCGTGTAGTGCGTGGTCGTCGTCGTGGTGCATGGCGTCCCGGCGGCGAGGACCGGCCTGGCGGCGCCGGGCCCGTGGGCGAAGGAGACGAGCAGCGCTGCCAGCACGCCTGCCCAAACAAGGGCCCGCCCCGAGATTGGTGACGGCAGTCGTCGCAAGACGATGGCTTTAGACGCCAACGTGTTGCCTCGTTGCGAAGCGTCGGCCGTTCAGGATTGCGCTGATCCAGCCACGGCGACGGCCGATCAAGAACAGGCACAGAAGCGTCGAACCCATTGCGCCCAGGATGATGGCCAGGTCCATGAACGAAATGATGGGCACAACCGCCAGCTTGTTGCGCGACAGGGCGACCGGCTCGGCGGGAGAGATTCCGCTCGCGAGCACGTGAATCGTGTAATTACCTCTGCCGACGGTGAGGGCGGCGTTTCCCTTTCGGTCCAGCTGGAGCTCCCGGCGGTTTCCATTCGGATCCGTCACCAGCACCGGCCGCGCGAGGCTGCCGCCGAAGAGCGCGTCCTGCGCGTGGATATTCATGGTGAACAGGAGCAGCGGAACCGACCAGACGCGCGCGATCCCGGGCTTGTAGGTGGTCCCCGGATCAAACGCGAGGCGGCCACGATCCACCACGGAGAGCCCGGCGTAACTGGTGCTGCTGACGGTATAGGGCGTTGGCGTGAGATACAGGCCGTCGGCTCCGCTGCGCTTCGCGGGGAGCGGAGTCCGCAGCCAGATCGCGTGGAAGGGATACGCCACGTGAATGGTCTCGGCGTTCGGCCCCGAGAGCCAGACATCGGAGATCTGGCCGGCATCGACGGGAAATCCCTTCGGTCCGACGAACTGGAGCTGCGTCAGGTATGCGATTCGCAAACCGGCGTCGATGTTGATATCCGACTCCACCCGCACCTGGCGAGCGGGCGCGAACGCGTCGTCGCCCCACCGGCCGAATTCGAGGTGCGTTTTTGGGTCCGGATCGGCTAGTACCACCGTCAGGCTGTGCATGCCGGCGGTAGCCACCGTGGTTCGGGCGACGCCCGCGCTGTCGCTAACGAAGACGCGTCCGTCCAGCTGGAAGGAGACGCCCGGCACCGGTGGCACCGTCCGGATGGCGACGACGAGGGGACGAATCTGGATGGTGGCCGAGGCGCTCGCCAGTACCTGCCCGATCGCGCGATACCGGCGGTGGGGCGCAAGGTACTCGACGGTGATGCGATGGGTGCCAGCGGCGAGATTACCGACGAGATCGAACGAGGCTCGTCCCTGCGCGTTGGTGCGCGCCTGGCGCCGCTCCCGGCCGTCGACCAGGAGGCGCAGGTGGATGTTTGGCACCGGCACTCCGGCGCTGAACATGCTCGCCGACAAGAGGATCTTTTGTCCCGGTGCGGCCGCCGGTGGCATGTCGAGATTGATGCCGTCGGGAAGGATCTGCAGGCTGCCCGAGGCGATGGCGAAGACCGATCGAACGGTGGAGCTGTGCGAGCGCCGGTGGCCGAAATACCGGAGGGTGATCGCGTAGCTGCCCGCGGCGAGGTCGCCGGCGAGCGAGAAATGGGCCGTCCCGGTGGCATCGGTGCGGGCTGTCCGCCGCTCGACGCCATTGACATAGAGAAGGAGGTCCGCTCCCGGCATCGGGGCGCCGTCGCCCAATAGCACCGCGGAGATCGTGAGCTGGTGACCCGCTGAGGTCGGGTTCGGAAGCGTCAGGCGGATTCCGTCCTCGGTGATGCTCAACGTCCCCGACACTGAGGCGCGACCCGGCCGCACCGAGTCCGCGGGGCGGTGGTCGCCAGAGAAAGTCAGCGTCACGGCGTAGTCGCCGGCAGCGATGTTCCCAACGCGGTGGAAATGGACAACCCCTGCGGCATCCGTCCTTTTTTCCGCTCGCTTGGTCCCGTCGATGAACAGGTACACGAGCGCGCCGTCAACGGGTTGCCCGGCACTCGTCAGGGTGCCGGTGATGCTGAAATCCGCGCCGGCCGGGGTGGGCGGTGGGAGGGTGAGCAACATTTGAGACGGAGTGATTACCGGTGGGTCCGCCGCGGCCGCCGTCATCGGCATCACGAATGAAAGCACCACCAGTCCAAGAATGGCTCCGATCGCTCGTCGAATCATGACCACAACCTCCGTTGATGAAGAACGACCACGCCCGCGATGCCGCACAGCAGGAGAGCGAGTCCGATTGCCAACGAGTACGCCAGAAGTAGCCGGCTCGTGTTTAGACCTGCGCCTGGTGCGCGCTTGATCGCCAGGGCTGGATAGGGCGGTAACGGAACTCCGGGCAGCTGGGCGAAGTCGAATGCCTCCAGCAAATCCGAGGCGTGCTCATCCCTGGTGGTCAGCGGCGCCAGTCCATGCAGACGCTCGATGAATTTCAGGATCGAGGTGAAATCCCCAATCGTGTGGTCGATCACGCCGTGCTTCGCATAGGGCGAGATGACCAGGGCCGGGACTCGGAAACCGTAACCGTCGGCATCGACCTGGGGCGGCGCGACGTGGTCGTACCAGCCGCCCCAATCGTCCCAGGTGATGATGATCGCCGACGACGACCAGGCGGGACTGCGCATGATGGCGCTTACGATGGCCGCCACGGCCTGCTCTCCGTGCCCGATATCCCCCGGTGGATGCTCCGAGGTCCCGCCCTGGACCATATAGCTAACCGAAGGGACCGTGTCGTGTGCCAGGTCGGTGTAGAAGCTGGACAGGTCCACGATGTTCGCGAAGCGCGAAGGATTGTCGACGAAGGCAGGCATCGCGAGGATTGGCACCCAGGCCACCTGCGACGCCCGGGCGTCGCCTGATTTCACGGTGTGGTAGGTGACATCCGGCGCATAGCTCTTGACATAGAATTTCCAGCTCACCTGCGCTGCGTCGAGCCGGTCGAAGATGGTGGGCATGGTCACACCTGTCGCCGGGATTTGCTCGCCAAGGCCGGAGCCTCGTGCCGAGACGGCGTACTGGTGGTTCTCGAGACTTCCCCCGCGCGCTGATGAGAAGAATTGATCGGCAAGGACATAGTCTTGCGCCAGTTGCCAGTAGAGGGCCAGGTCGCTGCGGTCGTAGTAGCCGAGCGCGGTCGTCCCGGGCAGGCTCCGCAAGGTCTGGGCCTTGATGAATCCGTCCATCTTTCCCCCGTCGTAGGCGATCCGCGCTGTGAGCGAACCGTGGTCGAGGTCGGGCGTTCGGGTCGAAGCAAGATGGTATGGTGACGCCGTCACCGAACTCGGATTCGAGGGATCAAGCGGGAGCCTGGTGTTGGCCGGGATTCCGTTCGCTTTGGGATAGGTTCCGAAATAGTTGTCGAACGTGTGGTTTTCCTGCATGATCAAGAAGACGTGCTTGATCCGCGCGGCGGCGTCCGTGGCGATGGCCACCGGACCGGCTGTCGAGGGGTCTGGCGGCCTTAGGGCCGGGAGCGACTGCCTAGTTTGGGGAGGAGCCGCCCCGGCCCCAAGGTTCGCCAGCAAGAGAAAACACGATGCAAGCGCGACACCTGCCGGCACCTTCCAGCGGGTCACGGGTGCACCTCATAGACCAGGACGACCGGCGCCTCGCCGGTGGTCCCGTCGGAACGGTGGATCGCTTGATAGTCGGCGTAGACCAGCACACCGTGGTACTTGGCGACGTAGGCAAGGAGCTTGCTCGTAAAGAACGGCGTCCGCGACGCCGTATACGAGTCGTACACCAGGTACTGGATGGCATCCGTTTGGATCGCTTTATCCGGGTTCTCGATGGGCGTGTAGGTCGGGTTCCGATGGAGGGGGTTTGGGCTCACGGCCAGCGCCACAGCGCGGCGCTCCCCGTAGAACTGAATGATGTTGGCGAAGGACGGCCCGATGGTCATGAACCGGGAGTTGGGCAACGTGTGGGCCTTTAGCCATGCTCCGACCGGCCGGCTGGCCTTCAGGCCCCCGGTACCGGCAACGAAGCCATAGGCGGGGTGGGTCAGGTCATCGCTGCTGTCGGTGGCGAGCAGGGTTGGCGCGGGGGCTGCCACGACGGTCGTGCTTCCGATTCCCAGCACCGCAACCGACGCAGCGGCGACGGCGGTGCGAGCCATCCAGCTTCCAAGCCGCGGGGGGCGCTGGAAGATCCGGGCATAAACGGTCCCAACGGCGGTCCCCAGCCAGATGACGCCGAGGGCGGCGAGGATGACCGTAGGGGTGATGACGGGGATCAGGTACTGGAAGCCTTTGACGGGCCATAGCTCGAAGAAGCCGACGGTGACGAGGCAGAGGGCGACGATCAGCACGTCGATCCCTCGTCGTCGCCAGAGCGCCACCGCGAGGCCCAGGCCCGCCAGGGCGATGATGGGCAGGCCGACCGAGGGAACCACCTTATCCCAGTAGAAGGCCGGGTCGTGGTTGGCGCGTCGGAGGATCTGCCAGACGAAGAACTGCTGGGCGCTGCCGCTCCCGCCGCCGAGAAGCAACGATAGCGGAAATGGCAACACGGTCAGCAGATAGACCGCTGCGGTGATGGCAATGTCGCGCAGACGAAACGGGACGTCCCGCGCGAGGAGCATGAAGACAAGGACGGCCGGGATGAGCAGGACGGCTGACTCCTTTGCCAGAAACGCCAGGCCGGCGGCGGCCCCCGCGGAGTAGAGCAGGACCCGGCGAGGGCGCCGAACATATAGCGCTAGGAAAAGGATGGTCAGGCCGGCGAAGAAGGCCATCGGCCCGTCAAGGAGCATCTGCCGGGAGACCGTCACGGCATACGGGGAGACGGCGGTGAACGCCATCGCGAGAAGTCCGGCAAGCCGTCCGTACGCGACCGCCGCCACGGCACCAGCCACGAGCACCAGCCCGATCCCAAAAATCGCCGAGAGGACCCGTGGCGCCACATCGTTGATCCCCGTGATGCGATAGATGAGTGAAACCAGGAAGTGGACGAGCAGGGGGTGGGCTCGGAAGACGCCGAACATCGCGGCGTACTGCTGGTTCCCGGCAAGTGCCGCCGCCTGTCCCGAGTAGACAGCCTCATCGGTGTTAAAGCCGAACTGCGTCAACTGAGCCAGGCGGAGGATCGCGGCGGTTGAACCGACGATAACGATCGCCAGGGTTGCCAGCAGCCGGTCAGGGCGGACCACCGGCGCAGCGCCTGCCAATCGGCGTGGGTCATCCGGTCTCCCAATAGGGAGAAGCGGGGCGCTGGCTCTCATCGCTGGACGGTGGCCGCACTCCCCGGTCGTTCCGCGTTTGCGTCAAGGTGCTCGCCAATGAGCGCGGGCCAGCTGAAATCGTCGACGCGGAGCCGATAGAGCTCGACCCCGGCGAGGGCGGATCTCAGGATCGCCCGCTCTTTCTTGAGCAATGCGGGGTAATCGTCCCCTCCAATGACCAGCTGAGGGGCCATGACCGCATAGGGCGGGAAGCCGTAGGCGTCCTCGGTGTTTTCGATCAATTCTTCGATCGCCGAGCCGGCATCGAGCCGGTCCACCAGCCGAGGCTGACCTCGCTCGATGATGAAGAAGCGATCCATGTGGATCTGCCGCTTCATCCGGCACGGAACCAGGTCGGTGATCATGTACTTTGGCGGCGGGATAATCGCCTGGACGACCGAATTCATGGCCATGATCGGCAGATTCGACTGGCCGAGCCGCTTTCCGACGGAGCGGCCGCCGCGCGAGTGCAGGCGGCTCTGCACTGAGAGAGCCGATCGCTGCCGCTGCCGCAGCCGATGCTGGGGGACGGCCGATAGCGTGTGCGCGCTGATCGTCAGCGGCTTGGGGTAGCGGAACGCCGTTCCGCCCGCGTCGATGATGGTCATGTCGTCCGAGAGGAAAGCCCCGGCTCGAGCCTGGAGGAGTCGCAGGATCGTGCTCGTCTTGCCGGTGTCCGTCTTGGCCGAGAGCAGGATCCCGAGTCCATCGAGCTCGATGCAGGCAGCATGCAGCAGCATCCGGTCTCGCTTGACAAGCAGGAAACGAAGGAGCGGTTCAACGATGTTCGTATAGAGCACGTGCGGCGAGAAGGCAAACAGCGGGCTGACCTTCACCGCCATCGGCGTCCCCAGGTGGATCTCAAAGTTGCTGGCAAGGGCGCCAAGGTGCTCCCGGTAGACGAGGTGGCCGTTCAGACGGCTGAAGTCGGATCGCCAACGTGGGGCGAGGCCGCCTACGAGGCCGACCTCGATGACAAGGTCCGGGGACGCGACGTACGCGGTCCGAAACACCTGCAACTCCGGGAGCGCAACGTCTGAGACGACGCCGAGCAGCCCATCGATGTTGTAGGTGTGGACTCCATGCTGGCTTCCGTTGAGGCTCGTCATTGTGGGGAAAGTCCTGGCTGTGCGAGGGGACTCCGCCAGATCAGCCGGTCGGAGAAAACAAACCGGACCGCCGTCAGGAGGCCGATCGCCAGCAAATTCGAGATGAGGTAGTGGATGTGGAGACCGCTGGTGAGGGCGAAGAGGATGGGCAGCCGGAGAAGCAGTGCCGACGCGTTGAGGCCGTCGAATGCCAGGAAGCGCCTCAGGACGCCGGTCCGCCGCCGCCGCTCGCCGAAAACCCACAGCTCCACACCGGCGAAGTTGAAGGCGGTGGACCCCTGGCTCGCCAGAATGGCGGCGAGCAGGTAATGGACGTGGGTGCCCTCGACCACCGCCCAGAGCAGGAGCTGGTTCACGCCAATCCCCAACAAGCCGACGGCCAAGAACCGGCCGCCAGCAGCGATCCGGGTCTGAACCCAACGCGTGAGGGCCAGGAGCATCACGCCCGCCCGGCCAGCTGGAGCTCTCCTCTCAAGGCCGCTTCCACGACCGGCACCGGCGCCGGCTCGAACTGTAGTGCGAGTCCGATCCGGTGCAGCACGGCGATGGCCTGCCTGAGCTGCCGCGCGTCGAACGGATCGGGCGCGTAGCGCGCCAGGACCGCCACCGCCAGGGTTTGGCCACGGCTATTCAGGCGGGGGATCAACAGGGCACTCGGAGTCTCGATGTTGACGCGCGCCTGGGGCCTGGCGGAAGGCGGCTCGATCCAGAGGGTCGGCCTTCCCCGCTCAACGACCCGATCGATGACGTCGTCAGCCAGGAGGGTAGCCAGATGGGACGGAATCAACGCCTGCCGCGGCTGCCCGACCTCGATCCAGCAAGACCACTGGGCACCGAGCCGCTTGCCGAGTGCGTCAAGGCTCGAGGGCGCGCGCCGCGCCAGCGTCGCCTGGATCAGCCGGCGGATGTCCGGCCGGTTGAGCACCCCGACCACGACCATTGCCACCGCCTGGGAGGCGGCCGCCAGCAGCAGCCACGGATGGTTTCGACCCGTCAGCGCAATGGCCGCGACCGCGAACATCAGCTGGGCCGCGAGCCCCGCCAGGGGGTAGTAGAGACCTACGTCGGCAGGCTCCGAGCGGCCGAGGAAGTCTCGAAAGGTGAAGATCCGGTGCAGCTTCGCGGTCAGCGCGGTCCCCGCGCTCGCCGCCAGCAGCCAGGCGAAAATCCAGGGGAGCCCGGTTCGGCGGAGCACGAACAGCAACGGGAAGAAGACGGCCAGGCCGGCCGCCGATACCAGCACGAATTTCCAGGTCCGGGCACTTCCCGGCACATACAAAAAAAGCGACCACGTATGGCGCAGGTAGAGCATTCCCTGTTTCGCGGTCGCCTTGCTTTCGCCGGCGAACCTCGATTGGAACGTCAGCGGGATGTCGACGATCCGCAAGCCTTCGCTGCAGACCAGCACCTCGAGCAGGACCTTGAAACCGAGGGGACGGTACTCGAGACCCAGCAGGGCTTGACGCCGGCAGCAGAAGAACCCGGTCAGGGGATCTGTCGTCTTTCGCGCTTCCGGAAACAGCGCACGGGCGACCAGGGTGGCGCCACGGCTCACAAGCTGACGGACCCTGCCGTCAAGGCCCGCCCGGCTTCCACCCGGCATGTAGCGCGAGGCCACCGCGAGATCCGCTCCTTCGTCCAGCGCCTGAAGCAGTCGCGGGACGAGAGCCGGCGGATGTTGGAGGTCACCATCCATGACGCAGACAGCCTCGCCGCGGGCCGCTTGAATCCCCTCGACCACGGCGGTGCCCAGACCGGTTTGGGCCTCGGGCGGCCGCGCGATCACGCGCCAGCGCTCGTCGACGCGGGCGACGCCTTCCAGGGCCGGTCGGCTGGCCGAGTCGTTGCTGTCGTCGACCACAACAACCTCGTAAGCGATTCCGTCCAGCGCGGCGCGGAGCCCCGCATGCAGGGCGGTGACATTAGCCGCTTCGTTGCGCATCGGGATCACGACCGAAAGCCGCGGAGCCCCGTCCGCGACAAGCGGAGCATGAGACTCCTGGGCAGCATCCGGCGTCACGCGCGCGTCCGCCGTGCTGCGAGCACTGATTGGCGACAACGTTCCTCCTCCCCGGCAGGTCAGGCAGTCCGCACCGCTTCGTGGCGGTCTCTCCCGGCTACCTCGTGAAGCGATACGATAGCCCGGCCTGGATTCTTGTCAATCGCGTCAGCGGACTCAGCAGTGTTTCGCGGTCCGCAACATCCGCCGTTCGTAAAGCCCTGCGAACAAGCGCGTCATCGCCAGCCCGCGCGCGATGGAGGCGGATCCAGCTTCGCGCAACCGGCATTTGTGCTTGCGCAGGGCCTCTTGAGCGTCACCGTAAGGTGGGTGGCGTCATGGAACTCGCTCGAGGCGGTACCGCTGTAAACTGCCACCTACCTCTTTTGACCGTGATTGACAGTCACCACAACTCCTGAGTCAGGAGCAGTCACCTAGTGCGGTACCCGGCGGACCCGGGTTCGTCGCGGCGAGTGGGCGCCAGATCCGGTTAGGCTCGGCTGGCGGTCAGCTGAGCTTCGTAGGCCTCGCGGTATCGGATAAGGGCGGTCGCCCCTTCGCCTTGCTCCTCCAGGATGCGGGCATAGTCATACGCCACCCGACTCAGCGATGCCGGGCTCTGGACGCGCCGGGCGTGCTCGAGGGCCTTCTCGAAGTGGTCCCGCGACGCGATGGATTGCCCCGTGGCGTGTGCGACGCGCCCGGCGACACGATGCACGGCAATCATGCACAGGGGATCCGCCGACCGTTCGGCGGCGGCAAGGGCCGCCCGTGTCCGTTCGGTTGCGTCGTCCAAGCGCCCTTGATTCAAGGCCGATTCGGCCGCGCCTGCCAGCAGATGCGGTCGGATATTGGTGTCCACCACGCGAGCCAACTCGTCGGCTCCAGCCAAGAAGAGCGTCTCCGCGTCGGCTGGCCGACCCTGCTCCATAAGAATCTCGGCCATGTTGTTTCGAAGCTGGGCGCCCATGCGAACATCCTGCAGGGTGTCAAAGAGCCGCAGGCTTCGTTGGGCGTAGTGGAGGGCCCGCTCGAGGTCACCGGCTTTCTGGAATGACACGGCAAGGCCTTCATAGATGCCGCCGAGGGCCTGCATGTCGAGGACATGCTCGGCTGTCGCGATCGCCACCTGGTAGCCGGCGATTGCCTCCGTATGGTTACCCGCAACGTAGTGGATGTTGGCGCGATGACCGTGAATTCGGGCCTTCAGGATTGGATCGGTCAAGCGCCAATCCTCGTACGCCGTCAGCGCCTTGTCGAACCAGCGTCCAGCCTCGTGGGGCCGGCGCTGCAGATAATGGGCGCTGCCCATACGGTCGTAGGCTTCGACGGCGAGCACTCGCCATCGCCCGGTGAGACAGGCCTTGATCACGACCTGGAGCAGCGCAATCGCTGGCTCGACCTCGCGCTTTTGCATCCAACCTTCGGCCATCACGAGCTGAGCCCGGACGAGCATTTGGCCGTGAACCCGCGTCAGCATCGGCGCCACGAGCTCCAGTGCCTGGTCCGGATCGCCCCGTCGCAGGCGAGTGGCCGCCTCGGTCAGGGTCAGCTCGAGCGCGGTCGGCGAGGTTTCGGGCTCATCCAGGAAGTAATCGACCGTGCGATTCAGACGCTGGGCGATGATCTGGAGCGTGCGGGTCGAAGGTCGCGAACGCCCGAGCTCGATCTGGTTGAGAAAGGCGCGGCTGAAGTCCTTGCCCGCGACGGCTGCCAGACTGAGCCCCGTCTCGTGCCGTGCCTTGCGAATCCGAGCACCAAGGGTGAGGTTTGGGGACCTGGGCTGTGGGCGTGAGGCGGGGGCCGTGGCAGAGGCTCGCCGGGGGGCGCTCGACGTAATGTCGTGGGGCGAATCCTCTTCGGTTACCCCTGGTGACCCTTCGGTCTGACGCCGGGCATTTCCCGACGTTCGGCGGGTAATCAGGTGCAGCTTCCCTCCCCAACGAAGTGTCTTCGCGTTGCCAGGATGTCTCCGACCCCGGTCCCTCGACTTTCTGGACACCCGGTGGCCGTCACTATAGCAGGCGTAAGAAAAAGCGCAAGAGGATGAGATCGTTTCAGCGGGAGCTGCCGGCCCGCTGACGCTCCGCCCTCGGGTCGAAGGTCGTCCCGGCGATCCAAGTGTTACGACCTGCGCTACGGACTTGCGACACATTCGTCGGCGATTCGGCCCGGGAGCTGTTGCAGTTCGCCGTCACACTCGCTGGTATGGGCGGATGGGGTCAGCCCTTTCACCGTCGTGGTCTCTTGAGGCATCTCCGGCTCCTGGCGGCAGTAGTCCTGCCGGCCGCGCTGCTGCTGATGCCGATCTCGAGCGTGCCGTCCCGGGCCATGGCGGCCCAACTGCGCATCGCCGTCATCGGCGACTATGGCTGCCAACCCGGCACGGATTGTGGCTCCATCGCGTCCCAGCAGGAGGTGCCGGTCGCGAACCTGGTCCACTCCTGGAGTCCAGATGCCATCGTCACGGTGGGGGACAACAGCTATGAGACCGCCACCGCCACCGACGTTCCACTGGACCAAGCCCCGTACGCCGCCGATGTCAAGGCGGGCCGCTTCTACTGGACCCCCGGCAACCACGATTGGTTGACCAACCCGGACACGCCGAGCTTGAGTTACTTCGGCCGGCCGAACCATTATGTCGCCCACCTCGGCGCGGGGCTGCTCGACCTGTTCGTCACGGATATGAACGGCGGGGACGCCGACGGGGACTCGGCGACCTCGAAGCAGGCGGCCCAGTATCGCGCCGATGTCGCCGCCAGCACCGCCGCCTGGAAGGTCACGACCACCCACCAGGCGCTCTACAGCTCGGGTGAGCATGGGACGCAGACCTATACGCACTGGGCCATCCTGCCGGCCATCGACCTGTTCCTCTCCGGGCATGATCATGACTTCGAACATCTGCTGGAGGGGGGCAAGCCCTTCGTCGTCGACGGCGTCGGCGGCAAGAATCTCTATGTCGTCTGCGCCACGGGCTGCATCGCGGGAAGCCAGTGGCACGACGACAAGCACTTTGGCGCCGTGCGGCTGACGGTGACGGCATCGACCCTCCAGGTGGAATACGTTGCCCTAGGGGGGTCGGTGCTCCACTCGTTCACACTGGCGAAGAGCGCCCCGACCCCGGCGCCAAGCCCGACCCCCACGCCGACGCCAACGCCGACCCCAACGGCGTCCCCGAGCGCCTCCACGACCGCGAGCGCCTCGCCCTCAGCCAGCCCGACATCGGGCGCGGCGCCTGGAGCCAGCAAGGCCCCGGGAACGCCGACTGGAACGACTTCCGGCTCGTCCGGGTCAAGTTCGGCGGGGCCGGCCGGACCAGGCGCAGCCCCTGCGGTGGGTGGCGGTCTTGTGGGCGGGGGGGGTGCTGGCGCCGCTACCTCATTGCTTGGCCTGGTGTTGCTGCTGCTCGCCGGCCTGGCCCTGTGGTCGCTTCTCAGGCTCGCCTACCTCTTCGAGCGAAGCGTCCATCGAATACGCCCGGCTGCCCCGGTGAAACGTTAACCGGGGCCCAATCCCGACTTAATCAGCCGCGCTCACACTGAGCCCATGAAGAACCGAGGGAATGGCTGGGCACGGATCCGTTTCATGCTTCTCTACGCTTTGCTCGGCACGCTTCGCCGCGCCGGCGTCGCCGCCTGACAGACCGGTCGTCTTCGATCAGGCTTTCGTGGTGCCGGCGCGCCCGTACTTGTCTTCGAGCCGCACCACGTCCTCGATCTCGGGCGATGACACCTCGAAAAACTCGCACTCCTCGACCGCGATCATGCGGTGCTTCCGCCCTGGCACGATCCGCTGGGACATACCCGAGGTGAGCCGGTGCGTCCTCATCGTCCCGTCTTCGTCGTCGAGTTGCACGTCCATCACCCCCTTGACGATCAAGATGGTCTCGTCCTTCCGAATGTGGTATTGCAGGCTCAGCATTTCACCGGGGTTGATGTGAATGACCTTCCCCAGATACCGGTCGGTGATAGCAAACCGGTTCTCCCATCCCCAGGGCTTCTCTACCCACGCACCGCTGGTGCCGCTTTTTTCCCTCATGCTTGTTTCCTCACCTGATGTTCTATTTCGACCAGCTGGTTGAATCCAGGACGCTGCCGTCAGCCTGGACCGCATCGACCTGGATCGTCGATCCACTGACGGTGACCGCCAGGTCGCCAAAGAAGTTGTTCAGGGCCAATTGTTGGAACGGACAATCATGGCCGACCCGATCCTGGCTTCGGCCCCCCAGGCCCATGACGAAGTACCGGACGCCGGCGGCGTCCGGTTTGATTCGTTCGTAGTCGTGATCGTGACCGTTGAAGACAGCGTCGACGTGATATTTGTCGAAAAGGGGCACCCAGTACTTGTCCACCCACGGCGTCGATCCATGCTGACCGCACGAGTAGGTCGGGTAGTGGAAGAACACCAGCTTCCATGGCGCCGATGCGTGGGCCGCAAGGTCCGACTCAAGGAACTGGTAGTACGTCCCACCCGGGGCGTACCCCTGCGAGCCGTCGCCTTCGAGGACGATGAAATGAATGTCCCCGACATCGAAGGAATAGTTTCGGTCCGGCATGAAGAAATTCTGGATAGTTGGTATCCCGCGATCGGTGGTGTGGTCGTGGTTGCCCAACACCCAAACGGCACCGTGCGTACCGAGGAACTGACGGTACTGCTGGAACACATTGTGATCCATTTCATCGAGTGTGCCCCTCTCATATGTGTTATCGCCCAGGGTGACGAAGAGGTCGGGGTCCTGCTGCTGCATGAGCTGCGCGACCGCGACTTCCGAGGCCGTGCCACCGCCAAAGTCGCCGACTGCGGTGAAGCGCAGATGCCCGTCGTCGGCCAGAGTGCGAAAGTGTCCGCGCGCTGTCCGGCCGCCGGCCGAAACTTCGTAGTCGTACGGTGTTCCTGGCAGCAGGCCCGTCAGGCGGACGTCTTGGAGCACGCCATCGGCCTGCTCCAGGGTCTGGCTGGCGATGGACTTCCCCAGGTGGCCGCTAGGCCCGACGCGCACACTGCCGCTGGTAATCGCCGGCGGCGTTAGCCAGCCGATCGTGATGCCGTCGATGCGAGGCTGCATCAAGTAGGGCGCCCGCAGAAAGACATCGGCGGCAGGGGCGGTCGCGGCGGGCTGGTCGATCGGATAACTCGCGACTGTCAGCCGGCCGACCTCCACGCCGACCAGGAATGCGGCGAGCAGGGCGATAAGGACGATGCCGCGCGTGCTGCTCACCGCACGCCCGATCGCCGACAAAAATGGACGCACCCTGCCCGGCATAGGCCCAGAGTATATTTCGCTGCTCGGCCAGCCCCCTTAGGCGGTGCTGAGAGACAGCGACCGCGCCGCGTCAGGGGCTGCTGGAAATCCGATGGAGGACGTCGAGGTAGGCGCCGTAGCCGGAAGGGCTGGCCCATTCGAGGGCACCCTCGACCGCTGTCCCTTCACCCCACTCGTTGAAGGTGGTGATCAGCTGAAAGGGGGCGTGGGAGCCGACCATCGCGCGGACCGCGGCTTCCCAGGCTGTCAGGTTGCGAAGCAACAGCGGGTCCGGCGTCGTGGCCTTGTAGAACCCCGGACTGACGCTGAAACTTGTCGACGCCGACGCCTCCCCGACGGCGGGCGCGTACTGGTGCCAGGCGTCGGGCTGGGTGGCGCACGATCGATAACCGGGGAAAACCTTCAACACTACGTAAGCCCCAACGGTATTGGCCTGTTTCCAGCGGTCGACCATTCCGCAGCCATCCGACGGCTGGGCGTAGACGAAGACGACGAAGCGGCCATCGACACGCAAGTAGCTCCCACTGCTGCCATAGCGAGCTTTGATGTATTCAAGGTCAGAGCGGATCTGACTGACAGAAGGATCGGTTTGGCCCTCGGGCTCGTAGTAGAGCGCCCAGCGGAATGATGAGCCGTTGCTCGCCGCCAGCAGCGAAGGGACCCGCTGGTCGGTCGCCGAACCCTGGCCCCACCAGGACGCGATGCCCGCCTCGATGTTGGCGTACCGCATCGCGGCGACCTGCTCCGCGATCACACCCGCGCTCAGGTCGTAGAAGCCAAGTGATGGGTGGTAGTGGGTGAAGGGGGAGAGACCTTGCTGCTGCCATGCTTGCGGAAACCACGGGTAATAGAATGCCGCCCGGATCGGGAAAGATGGCTGCAGATCTCGGGCTGGTGTGCTGGCCGCGAGCCGCGGCTGAGCGGGCGCCGGCGATGGTGTTGTGCTCGAGCCTGAGGGTTGCGCTCCCACTGGCGATGTCGAAGTCGTAGGCATGCCGGACTGACCAACGAGCGCGCCCGACCGCGCCGGATGGCCGGAGTGAAGCAGACCGACGGCGAGGATGCCCGCTGCCACCACAAAGCCGGCACCGATTGTGACGGCGATCCGGGAACGAAGGCTCATCGGCTCATCTTGGGCGAGTCGCCCGAGGCACGCGGGTTGCCGGACGCCAATGTTTTCGACATGCGCGTACTCATGTGCTCGACGACCATCGGCCATAGAATAGCCCTCATGCTCCGCAGGCTTTGCGCGTTTGGCTGGTTGGCGATCGCGGGCGGCGTCGCGCTTTGGACCCCAACGTCGGCGCGCGCCGCAGACTCACATATGGTCATCGCCGTCATCGGTGATTACGGCAGCTGCGCCTACAGTTGCACGAACGAGCAGGCCGTGGCGAACCTCGTTCATCGGTGGGGTCCCGACGTGATCATGACCGTCGGCGACAACTCTTACGAGAACGGAACCGCGACCGAGGTGCCAAAGGACCAGCTGCCGTACGCGGCAGACGTCCTCGCCGGCCGGTTCTATCAGGTCACCGGCAACCACGACTGGGGAAATACTTGCAATGTGCAGGCGATCGCGCCGAGCACCAGCTATTTTGGGCGTCCACCCCATTACACCGCCCATCTTGGTCGGGGACTGGTCGACCTGTTTGCGACGGACATGAATTGCGGCGACCCGGCGGGCGACTCGGCGACATCGGCGCAAGCCGCCTGGTACCGAGGAGAAGTGGCAGCCAGCACCGCGATCTGGAGGATCACGGCGGACCACCAGGCCTTCTACAGCTCGGGCGAGCACGGGACGCAGCGCTATACCCACTGGGCCATTCTTCCGTCCATCGACCTCTTTCTCTCCGGCCATGACCACGACTTCGAGCACCTGATCGAGGGGGGCCAGCCTTTTGTCGTCGACGGGGTCGGGGGCAGGAATCTCTATCCGATCGGGGCTCCCATTGCGGGGAGCGTCTGGCACGATGCCAGCCACTTTGGTGCGGTCCGCCTGACCGTGACCCCGGCGACGCTGACGGTGGAGTTCATCAACCTCGCCGGCACGACCGAGCATGCATTCACGCTGTCGAAGACCGGTCAGCCGGTGGCGGGCGCGCAAACCGGTTCCGCGTCGAAGCCGGCGGCGACAGCGACTCCCGCCGCAGTCACACAGCCCTCGCCGCAGCCATCTCCGACGGCGAGCCTCGGTCCTCTCGTCGCCAACACAGCCCAGCCACCGCAGCCGATCCAGGCCAGAATGCGTATCAGCGTGCTCGACGCCGTTCTGCTCGGGCCCCCGCTCCTCATCCTGATCGGGGCGTCCACGCTGCTCTACCGGCGCCTTGGGCATCGCTGAGCTTGACTTAGAAGTTCAACCGGTCCTGGGCGACGATCGACGGACTGGACGGCGAGTCCTGGGCAGTGATCGTGTCGTTCCCCGCAGTAGGGAGCGTGCCCGGCGGCTGCCACTCGATCACGACGGCGCCGGTATCCGCGACGCCCGATTGACTGGAGAGCGGCCCGTTGTTGGTTAGGAACCTCCAGGGCACGATGGTGAGCGTGTCGCCGTTGATGCTGGCTTCTCCGCCACTCGTGCACGAGGTCCGGCTGTCAGCGCAAACGCGGTTCTGGCTGTAGGAGAGGTAGATGCCTGCGCCGATTACCGGCTGGTCGCCGGCGTCGAGCGCGGTGACCGTGATGGTCGTCCAGCCGCCCGGATAGTTCGTGAAGGCATAGTGGGTCGGCCGTGCGTAGTTGTAACGCGCCCAGGCGGATACGGTGACTGCCTGCGGGTTGTCGACCGCATGGAGCGTAGCCATGCCGACCAGGCTGCTGATGGCGGTATAGGTCACCGCGATCTGGCCGCTGTCGTCGGCGGTGACGGGCACCGCATGGCTGCCCAGATGGGTGCTGCCCGCATCGGCACTGCCGGGCCCGCTGAGCCAGGCGTAGACGGTGGCGTTCGGATCCGTTTGTAGCGTCAGGGGAACGGCCTGGCCGGCGTTGAGCGTGCCGGCGGGAGCCATCGCGACCGGCCCACGGCCGGAGCCGGAGCTGACGAGCGGCGAGAACGTGATGAAGGTTGGAGCAGCGGCGTGGACGGGCGTCCCCACCAGGAACAACGAGCAGGCGGCGACCATCGGCAGCAGTCGCTTCGTGATCACGGATCCCTCCCTCTCTCAACGGCGTTGCGTGCTTGCAGCCCGAACTATAGGGACTGAAGGGAGGAAGTCAAGACTGGAACCTCGCGGGTTCCGGCGGAAGCGGGGCTGCTCCGCTACTTGAAGTATTCGCTCATCGCAACACTGCAGCTGCAGCCCGCGCCGTTGAGGCGTGGGAGGCCCCAAGAATCTTCGATGGTGCGAAGCAAGCTGTAGTGGGTCTCCGGCGTGGTCGACTTGAAGGCGGGCTTGCCGAGGGGTGAGATGACGAGCAGCGGGATGTGGCCGCCCGCAGCATCAGTGCAGCACCCGGCGCTGGTGCTGCCCTCGTCCCAGACGATGAACAACACCCCGCCATTCTTGTAAGCACTCGAATTCAGGATGGTGGGTACGTTCTGCGAGAGCCACGTGTCGCCGGTAGCGACCGAGCAGTCGTGCATGTCGTTGCAGAGGTTTGGAGTAATCCAGACGAAGTTCGCGACGTTGCCGCTGGCCATGTCCGGCCCGAACTGGGTGTAGGGGACAACGTGCGCCGCGCAGCGCGCCGTATTCGTCCGGATGTCGTTGTAGTAAATCCAAGGGTCGTGCTTCTGGGCATATGTGCCGGAGCTTCCGATGAAGCACGCAGACGGCATGCTCTCCATGTATGCTTTCCAGCTTCGCCCGTTCGCTTCGATCTGATCAGCGAGGTTGGTCGAGTTCACCCAGCAGGTGGTGCAGTCGGTCGTAATCCCGAACGTGCTTCCCGCCGTAAGGGCGAGGTAGTTCGGCAGGCTTGGATGCGTGATGGCGTAGTCCTGCGTCGCCAACCCGTAGGTGTTCGCCAGGCCGTTGATGTAGGGCGCGGACGAGTTACCGATCACGCTCCCGTACTCCTTGTTCTCCATCACGATGACAAAGACGTGGCTGAAGACCGGGAGAGCTGAGGGTGTTGGCGTTGGCGTGGGTGTTGGGGTCGGTGTGGGCGTTGGTGTTGGTGTCGGCGTGGGCGTTGGTGTGGGTGTCGGTGTGGGCGTAGGTGTGGGTGTCGGTGTCGGTGTGGGTGTTGGGGTCGGCGTCGGCGTTGCAGAAGCTGTCGGAGTGACGGTCGGCGTCGGTGACGGGCTCGGAGAGGCCGACGACGTTGGTGTTGGACTCGGAGTAGGCTTGCCGGTCGGCCACGGCTTCGGGGACTTGCTCGGCTTTAACGACTGGGTTGTGTTGGTTTGCGATGAATGAGAACCCAATTCGCCTGGCAGAGGACTCGAAATTGCCACCGTGTTGCGATTGAATAGGACGGTGGCGGGGTTCCAACCGAGGACCGTCACTGTTGATCCCACGAGCAGGACCAGCACGACAATCCACAGAGTAGCTCGATTCAATGGTTCTCCTCTCTCCCAGCTACCACTAAACGATGGAAGCCACCGAAAGGCAATTCTTAAGGTGCTACCAGTCAGTAACGGGAAAGTGCCGATCGTTCGCAGTCGGCGGCGCTAACTCAGCGCTTTGATCGTGACTTCGGTCGACCTTTCTTCCCTTTTCTTCGACGACCGGGCGCCCCAGCTGGTGCTGCTCTCGGTCGAAGCCTGCGCGCCCATAGCAGGCTGAATCCAATCCCAGCGACGACGGCCGCGATGATCAGGCCGCGGCGCAGCAGATTGGACGCACTATCAAGAGCGGCTGCATGGCTCGATTGCACCGTCCCTGCCACGTCACCAAGGGCGCTCAGCTTCACGGTTGGGAATCGGTCGCTCTCGAAGTTTGTCTGAAGAACCTGCCAGTTGGTCCCGTCATAAAACTGCAGGACGTCGAACGGCCCGGGCGGAACTTCCATCGTCAATTGATAGGGCTTCGCGATGCCAACCGCTACCTCGGCAGGCTCTTCGATCGCCGACACGCGATAGACGTTACCGATGATCGAATACCCTATGGGCGGGTTCGGGGGGTGCGTCACCGGTTCGAGGCGTAGCCGGATCTGCGAGGCGCCTGCTGACGGCTCAAGCGATCCAGGTGGAAAGATTGCGGCCGCCTGACCGTCCGCTGTTTGCACACCGCCCCCCGAGAGCCTGATGTCGTGGACGGTGATCACGGCTTCTCCACTGAGTGGCGCCTGGTTGCTCGAGGCGCGGTCGGGAGGCGGCGACACATAGCGAAAGGGAGGTGGCGGAGCTGGAATGCCATCGAAAAGGGGTGGCTTCGCGGGAACAAATAGGTGGAGGAGGGTGGCAATCATCAGTCCCGCGAGCAGCGCGATCCATCCGATCCGAAGCGTGCCACGCAAGCCAGGCGCAATTCTAGTCTGGCCCAGAGCGCGCCGTTCGCGGCGACGTCGTTACGGGTGGCGCAGGCTGGTGGCTGAGACAAAAGCCTCCTGAGGCCGGACGGTACGCACCCGCGAACGACTGTCAAGCGTTTGATGGAATGTAAGTGAAAGCGTTTTTGTCGAATGTAGGTGACGCGCACAATCGATTGACCTGGCAGCGAAGCGCGCAGATAATAACGTTCTCGTTCAGCAGTAGTAACGTTCTCGTTCACGAGGCTGCGCGACGGTTAGAGGGAGGGGAAAGGCTGTGCGGCATTTGCACAGTGGGCCTGGGCAGTCTTGGCGCACGTCGACGATTCGACGACGCGCCAACCTGATTGCCGTCGGGCTTCTTCTCCTCCTCGGCCTCCCCTCGGTCGTGACCAGGAGCACGCCGCCGCTGCCCTCGCACCGCTTGCTTGCGACCTCCGATCCGGTCATCGGCGGCGCCGGCGACATCTCCTGTGACCCGGCGAGTTCGGGCTACAACGGCGGAAATGGGACGAGCACGGGATGTCGCGAGAAATACACCTCGAATATCCTGGTCGACAACCCGGTCACGAGCGTCTTCGTCCTCGGGGACAACCAGTACGAGTGCGGCAGTCTTACCGCTTACCAGCAGGCGTATGACGCGAGCTGGGGCCGGGTCAAATCGATCACGAAGCCGTCCCTAGGCAACCACGAGTACCTGACGTCGGGGGGGACAGGCTGCACCTCCGCCAACGCCGGTGCCGACGGATATTTCACCTACTTCGGTTCGGTCGCCGGGAATCCGGGTCAGGGCTACTACAGCTACGACGTCGGCAGCTGGCACATCATCGTCCTGAATTCCCAGTGCAGCGTCGTCGGCGGCTGCGGGACGACCAGCCCGCAAGGCGTATGGCTCCAGAACGATCTTAACGCCCACACGAACTTCTGCACGCTGGCTTACTGGCACATACCCCTCTACAGCTCCGGGGGCCGGGCCTCCAGCGAGGTCCAGCCCTTCTGGCAGCTCCTGTACAACGCCAATGCCGATGTCGTCCTCAACGGGCACGACCATATTTATGAGCGGTTCGCGCCACAAGATGCCAACGGAAAAGCCGACCCAACGCGGGGAATCCGGGAATTCATCGCCGGAACGGGGGGCGCCAATCACACATCGATCTCGACGATCGCCGCAAACAGCCAGGTCCGGAACGCAACAACCTTCGGGGTCCTGGAACTCACGCTGCACGCGACGGGCTACGACTGGAATTTCGTGCCGGATTTGGGGAGCGGAAGCTTTACCGATTCCGGCACGGGCTCATGTCACGGAAGTACCAGCGGCGACACAACCCCGCCGACGGCGCCCACGAACCTGACCGGGACCGCCGCGAGTGCGACTCAGGTCAATCTCTCCTGGACGGCGAGCACCGACAACGTGGGGGTCACGGGGTACGAGATCTTCCGCAACAGCCTGCAGATCGGGACGTCGCCCAGCTCCAGTTATTCGGACTCGACCGCGCAGCCGAGTACCACCTACAGCTACTACGTGAAGGCGACCGATGCGGCCGGCAACCTATCCGCGTCATCGAATACCGTCAGCATCACGACGCCCACCGACACGACACCTCCCTCAGCCCCGACCAACCTGACGGCGACCGCGGCGAGCGCCACCCACGTGAGCCTGAGCTGGACGGCGAGCACCGACAACGTCGGAGTCACCGGCTACAAGATCTTCCGCAACAGCGCCCAGATCGGCACCTCGACCACGACCAGCTACAGCGACACCACCGTCTCGGGCTCCACGACCTACAGCTATTACGTGACAGCCTACGACGCGGCCTCGAACAACTCGGCCGCCTCCAACACGGTCTCCATCACCACACCGGCGGTCACCCTGAGCTTTACGCCGACGGACGACAGCTACGCCGAGCAAGATACGCCGACGACGAACTACGGGACGTCCAGCGCGATCATCGTTGACGGGACTCCGCTCACGGACCTCTATGTCAAGTTCACGGTTTCCGGAGTCAACGGCCGGGTCATTCAAAGCGCGAAGCTGCGGCTGAATTGCGTGGGGGGTTCGGCCACCGGTGGTGTCTTCCATCGGGTGGCAGATACGACCTGGACGGAGCTGACGCTCAACTGGAACAACAAGCCGACGCCGGATTCGACCGTGCTCGCGAGCCTTGGAAAGGTCACCCCCGGAACGATGTATGACGTCGACGTCACCGCCGCGATTACCGGCGACGGCACCTTCACGATCGAAGCCGGGTCGACCGATGCGAAAGGCGCCAAGTACTCCTCAAAGGAAGGCGCCACCCCGCCGCAGCTGATCCTGACAGTCGTGGGCGGCGGGACGCTCGACGGAGCGGTGACCGACTCGCTGACGGGCAAGCCGATCGTGGGAGCGAGCGTCTCGTACAGCGGCGGAGGGAGCGCCGCCACGACCGACTCGAACGGGGTCTACGCCTTTTCGAACGTCGCGACTGGTACTTGCACGGTGTCGGTGACCGCGACCGGCTATACCGGACAGTCGGCGAGTGCCTCCGTCACGGCGGGGAGCGCCACGACCAAGAATTTCTCCCTTGTCGCCTTGCCCGGCAGCATCAGCGGCCGGGTGACGGACGCGAGCACGAGCCTCGGGATCCCGAACCCGGTGGTCAGCTATATGGTGGGGAGCACGACCACCACGGCGACCAGCGACGCCAGCGGGAACTACAGCTTCGCCAGCGTCACCGAGGGGACCTACTCGGTCAGCTACAGCGCGACCGGGTACACGAGCCAGATTGTGTCGGTCACGGTGGGACCCGGCGGGGCGGTGACCAGGAACGTAGCCCTGAACCCGTTGCCCGGGGGCATTCAGGGCAAGGTCACCGATGCGGTGACCGGGACGGGGGTGGGTGGCGCGCTGGTGAGCACGACCATCAACGGGACAGTGACCAACGTCACCGCGGACGGGACCGGTAACTACGCCTTCGCCAGCGTGCCGTCTGGGACCTACAACCTGAGCGCGAGCGCCGCCGGCTACGGCAACGCGAGCGTCGCGGGGGTGGTGGTGCTCCCGAACACGAACACCACCCAGGCCATCAGCCTGACGCCGCTCAAGGGGATCATCCAGGGCCAGGCGACGGATGGTGTGACCGCTGCGCCGATCAGCGGGGCGACCGTGAGCACGACGATCGATGGGACGGCAGTCAGCACGATTACCAACAGCACCGGCAATTACAGTTTCACCGGCGTTACCGAGGGGAGCTACACGCTGACGGTGACGGCGGCGAACTACGCGAGTGGCAGCGCCAGCGCCTCGGTGGGCCCGGGCGCGACCGTTACGAAGAACGTGGCGCTCAGCCCGCTGCCCGGCAGCATCAGCGGCCTGGTGACCGACGCGAGCACCGGCGCGGGGATCCCGAACCCGGTGGTGAGCTACACGGTGGGGAGCACGACCACCACGGCGACCAGCGACGCGAGCGGCAACTACAGCTTCGCGAACGCGACCGAGGGGACCTATACCCTGACGGCCAGCGCGCCGGGATATGGCAGCCAGACCGCGGTTGTGAGCGTCGGACCAGGTGGCGCCTCGATCCAGAACTTTTCGCTTCCACCGCCTCCAGGGAGCATCGGTGGACAGGTGACCGACTCGCTCACCGAGTCTCCGGTCGGTGGGGCGAGTGCGAGCGTGACCGTTAACGCATCGGTCCAGACGGTTAGCGCCGACGGGAGCGGCAACTACTCGATCCTGAACGTGCCACCGGGCACCTATACACTGACCGCGAGCGCCTCCGGCTATAACAACGCCAGCGTGTCGGGGGTGGTCGTGACCTCGAACATCAATACCTCCCAGGGGATCAGCCTGGCGCCACTCAACGGCGCTCTGCAGGGCCAGGTCACTGATTTCGTGAGCTCGACGGGGATCAGCGCAGCGAGCGTGAGCACGACGATCAACGGCGTCCTGACAACCGTCCTCAGCGACGGCTTCGGGAGCTACGACTTCACCGGCGTGCCCGAGGGGAACTACACGCTGACGGTGACGGCGACGAACTACTCGACTGGCAGCGCCAGCGCCTCGGTGGGTCCCGGCGCCACCGTCACCAGGAATGTGGCGCTCAGCCCGCTGCCCGGCAGCATCAGCGGCCAGGTGACGGATACCAGCACTCCGCCCAAGTCGATCGCGAACGCCACCGTCAGCACCACGGTGAGCGGCACACCGACCACCGTCACGACGGACCTCAATGGGAATTACTCACTGCCGAACCTGACCGAGGGGACCTATACCCTGACGGCGGCCGCGTCGGGGTATAGCAGCCAGACGGCTACGGTGACGGTGGGCCCCAATCAGGCTCAGAACCAGTCGTTTGCTCTCGTCCTCAGCGGCAGCGGGGTGATCTTCAGCGATGGGTTCGAGAGCGGCAATTTCGGCAATTGGTCAGATGAAACCGGCCTCACGCTCGAGTCTTCGAACGTGCACTCGGGCACATTCGCGGCCGAGGGAAACACCACCAACGGCGGGACGTACGTCGACAAGACGCTGGCCAACGCCACCACCAACCTCTACTACCGTATCTATTTCAACCTGAAGTCAAACAGCACTAATGTCAACCTCATGCACGACCGGTTTTCGGGCGGCTCGCTAGCGCACATCTATGTCGACAGCAGCCATCACCTCGCGCTACGCAATGAGGTCACCGGCGTCAACTCCACCTCGACCATCGTCGTCGGCCTGAATTCGTGGCATTCGCTCGAGTTGCACGTCATCGTCAACGGGAGCTCGAGCACGATCGAAGTGTGGTACGACGGCAACCACGTCCCGGCCATGGAGAGCACGGCGGCCAATCTTGGGACGAGTCCCCTGACCGCCGTCCGGGTAGGCGAGAACCTGACAGCTCGCACCTATGACGTCATCTTCGACGACGTCGTGCTCTCGTCAAACCGGGTCGGCCCCTAGCACATCGCCGGAAATTCCGCGCGCGCGTCGCCGAAGAATGGACTGACTGTGAAACAATACTTAACCCTTAGGCCAAGCCGGGGCCGGGGCTCGAGGAGGGAAAGTCGAGTGCATCGATGGTCCGGCGGCGCGATTGGCGCTCGGCTTCGCGGCGGGGCTGGGGATCCCTGGGATCCTCGCTTTTTCCGCCTCACCGCTTGGCGGCCAGGTGCCGGCCCTGGCTGCGACCGTCGGATGCACGACGACGACCACCACGTCCTACACGGCCGATGTCTGCCTGACTTCTCCGCTGCCGGATGCGATCGTCTCCGGCGATGTCGCAGAATCCGCGACGGTCACGGTCCTGTCCGGGACGGCCGCACCCAAGCGGCTTGTCTTCACGATCGATAGCAAGTACCTGCTCAGCGACTTCCAGGATCCGTTCGCCTTCACCCTCAGCAGCTTTCATTGGGTGGATGGGCTGCACACCCTCGGGGTCTCGGTACAGATGACGGACGGCTCAACCACGAGCCCGGCGAGCCTGAGCGTGACGTTCGCCAATGGGGTCACCTCGCCGCCGGTCAACAACAATCTGCCGACGACCTAGGTTCCGCCGACGAAGTCGATCCTCACCGTCGCGGCGGTGGGCGATGGAGCCAGCGGTGAAACGGTGCCGAACTCAGTCATCTCGATGATCACGGGCTGGAACCCCGATCTCTTCCAGTATCTGGGCGACGTCTACGAGAACGGATCGTTCCAGGAATTTACCGATTGGTACGACCCCTTCTGGGGCCAGCTTCGAGGGGTGAGCGATCCGACGATCGGCAACCACGAGTACCAGATCGACTCGGCCGCGAGCGGTTACGCCTGGTATTGGAATCATCAGCCCACCTATTACAGCTACGACTCGAGCGGCTGGCATTTCATCTCGCTGAACGGCAACCACACGAAGATCGACGACACGGCCCAGATGAACTGGCTGAGCCAGGACCTGGCAGCGCATGCGGGCGGCTGCATCATCGCCTACTGGCATCAACCTGGGCCATAGCCCTCGGGACGTGCCGAGCAATCCAAGCACTTCACGGGAAGACACCTACATCGTTTCATGATCACCCGGCCGCGTAACGCTATTTGGCCGGCTTCGCTACGGAATATCCCGTACACCGTCCTGAGACGCCTTCGTTGACGCTTTAGCGTGGGCGTTGGTAAGGATGCCAGTCGATACTCGGGCTAGCTCGTACGAGCTCACACGACGAATCGCATTTCCGCGATGGGGAGGAGTGATGAGTTCGAATGAATCTCATACCCGTGGTCACCCGATGGCGTTTGCCAATATTCATAGCGACTGCAATCATTGCAATCTCGGCGATGACCGGGCCGTTGATCCTCGGGTCCGCGGCTTCGGTGCCGTCGTTCAATCACGTCTTCGTTGTCATCATGGAGAACCATTCGTACGGCCAGATCATCGGCAGCTCGTCGGCCCCCTACATCAATGGGCTGGCGAAGTCGTACGGACTGGCGACGAACTACCATGCGGTCAGTCATCCAAGCCTGCCGAACTACCTGGCGCTGACCGGCGGGAGCACGTTTGGGATCACAACCGACTGCGCTCCCTCGAGCTGCCCGGTAAACGCGGTGAACCTCGCTGATCGAATCGAGGGCGCGGGCCGCACCTGGCGCGCCTACATGGAGTCAATGCCCTCGGCCTGCGACGTGTCGACCTCGGGCACGTATGCCGTCAAGCACAACCCGTTTGTCTACTTCAATGACATCCGCACCAACGCCGCGCGGTGCGCAGCCGACGATGTCCAGTATACGCAGCTGAGCACGGACCTCGCCTCGGCGAGCACCACGCCGAACTTCGTCTGGATCACCCCGAATCTATGTAACGATATGCACGACTGCTCGATCACAACCGGCGACAACTGGCTGAAGGCCAACCTGCCGACGATCTTCAACTCGGCCGCCTGGACGGGCGGCAATTCGGTCCTCTTCCTGACATGGGACGAGGACAGTGGGACGTCCGGCAACCAGGTGGCCACGCTGGTAATCAGCCCGGCGGTCCCGACCGGGTTCCGGTCGAGCAGCGCTTACACGCACTATTCGCTGCTGAGGACGATCGAAACCGCCTGGGGTCTCGCATCCCTGACGGGCAACGACAGCAACGCGAGCCCGATGGCGGACTTCTTCGGGGCACCCACGGCGACGCCGACGCCAACTCCGACTGCGACGGCGACTCCTACGCCAACACCGACCGCGACGGCAACGCCGCTACCCACGCCCACACCGACTGGCATGACACCGATCCGGGCTACCTTCTACTATCCGTGGTACCCGGAGCACTGGTCCCAGGGCGGCATCACTCCGGCAACGCAGTATCATCCGTGGCTGGGCTACTACGACGATAGCCAGCTATCGGTGGAACGGTCCGACATTGCGATGATGCAATACGCCCAAATCCAGGCCGGGATCGCATCCTGGTGGGGACAGGGGACCAAGACCGACAGCCGCATCCCACTTCTCTTGCAGGCGGCTCATGGCACCGGGTTCGAGTGGACGCTCTACTACGAGAAAGAGGGCTCCGGTGACCCGAGCGCCAGCACGATCGCGGGCGACCTCGCCTACATCAACGCTCACTACGCGGGGGACAGCGCGTTCCTCCACGTGAACGGACGACCGGTCCTGTTCATCTACGACGGCGACACCGGATCGTGCAGCGCACCCGCGCGCTGGCTACAGGCACAGCAACTGGCGGGCACGAACTTCTATCTGGACGAGCAGGTGTTCGCCGGTTATCGGACCTGCGCGAGCCAACCGGACAGTTGGCACCAGTATTCCCCGGCCCTCCGCGAGGATCACCAGGCGGGCTACAGCTTCACCATTAGCCCGGGTTTCTGGAAATATAACGAGAGCACGCCACGCCTGTCGCGCGACGTGACCGCCTGGGCAACCGCTGTCCGAGACATGGTGGCCAGCAAAGAGCAATGGCAGCTGATCACGACCTTCAACGAATGGAACGAGGGGACCAGCGTCGAGTCGGCCATGGAATGGACAAGCTCGACGGGGCAGGGCCCATATCTAGACAAGCTCCACTCGAACGGCCAGTAGGGAGGTGAGGGGCGACGCTCAGGGAGAGGCAGTCGGAACTGCCTCTCCCAATTACTGCCTCAGCACTCTCCGGGAACATCGTTGAGCGTCCCGGTCGCGAGGATAGAGATCGTCGTGACGTGATCCGGGTCGTAGGCCTCGAGGCCGTTGTCGGTAAGGCGGCCGAGCTGGATGATGATCACGCCGGCCGGATCGTTGGGGATGACTCGGCCCAATTCGGCGCTCTGATACTGAAGCAGGTCGCACTGGTCGTCCGAGTCGGTCGTGCCGATGTACTTTCGGCGTTCAAAGACCAGCCGCGCGTCGGTTGGGATCGCCTTCACCGCCGCGGTTCGGGCGGCAGCTTCGGTTAGACCGCCGCCAAGGTGCATCGTGAATCCGTCGACGCGGTCCCCAGCAAAGGAAACGCCCGTCAAGATTGGATCACCCACTCCGTGATGGCGCGTCCAGGTGGATCGATCGGCACCAAGACCGGTGCCGAGTTCCGCTTCGCGAGACTGGTTGCTTGACCCGTTGGCGGGCGAGCCGCACGCGGCGGCGCTCGCCACGAGGAGCACCGGGAGCATGCGCTGGACCGCGACCGCCCGAAGGCTCTGCGTGTTCAACTTGCGAGACTCAAGGCGGGGGCGCCGCGTCCCTTTCGAGCCTTGCCGATAGAGACATAGAACGTTTAACGGCTGCTATCCCAAACTCCTCCGATGATCAGCTGCCTGATATCAGGGCTGACTGCGAAGCTGACTCCCTGCCGTTCGGAGGTGATTCAGCCGGGGACGAGTGCGGCGCCGGCCTGGCAACCCGCGATCCACGTGACGGATGGAAGCAGGATGGCGGCGATCGACCAGAAGGGTGGGCCCGCTCTCGCGGGATTCGGAGCTGGAATCATGGCGGCGGTGATCGCGCTCGCGAGCACCCAGCCATTGAGACTAAAACCGAAGAAAGGGACGTGGTCGAGCCGCTATCCCTGGCGGCCGGCCACGGAGGGCGAAGTCCCGCGTAATCGGGCTAGTAAGCTTGCGCGGATGCCCTCCGTGAAACAAGATGCGGTCCAGGAGATCAAGGATCGCCTCGATCTCGTGGACTTAATCTCGGAACACTTGCGGCTGCAAAAGGCCGGGCGGGACTTGAAGGGCCTCTGCCCCTTCCACCAGGAGAAAACCGCATCCTTATATGTGTCGCCGGAAAAGCAGCTGTGGCATTGCTACGGCTGCCAGAAGGGCGGCGACCACTTCACCTTCATCCAGGACATCGAGCACGTCGACTTCCGCGGCGCCCTGCGGTTGCTGGCGGAGAAGACCGGAGTGGTTCTCGAGGAGTCCCCCGGCGCTGGCCGTCAGCGGGAGCTCAAACGAACGATCGCACGGCTGAATTTGCTGGCCGCCCAATACTTCCATCACATCTTGCTGGAGAACCCGGCCGGGCAGCGGGCCTTGATCCAGCTGGAGTCGCGCGGCGTCACCCGGGCCTCGATGACCGAGTTCCAGCTTGGCTTTGCCCCGGCGGGCCAGCGGAAGGACAACCTGGTCCGCTTCCTCCGCAAGCACGGAGCGAGCGACGGCGAACTTCTTGAGGCCGGACTAGCGATAAGACCAAGTAGTACCCTGCACCCCGACCCTCCCCCGCAAGGGGGGAGGGAGATGGACTTGTGGGACCGTTTCCGGCAGCGGATCATTATCCCGATCCACGACGAGCACGGCGAGCTGGTCGCCTTTGGCGGGCGGGTGATCGACGATACCGCCCAGCCAAAGTACCTGAACACGTCGCAGACGGCGCTCTACGATAAAGGGCGGACGCTCTTCAACCTGCACCGGGCCCGCAAGGCGATCCACGAGATGAAGCACGCCGTCCTGATGGAGGGTTACTTCGACGCCATCACCGCCTGGCAGGCGAACGTGACCAATGTGGTCACGACCTCCGGCACCGCGCTGAGCGAGCACCAGGTCCGGCTCCTGAAGCGGGAAACCCAGGAATTGGTGCTGGCCTTTGACAGGGACGACGCAGGACTTAACGCAACCCAACGCGCCATCGAGCTGGCATCAAAATCCGGCATATATATAAAGGTCGTGCGCGTGCCCGAGGGCAAGGACCCGGATGACTACCTGCGAGCTAATCCGGGCGGCTGGGCCAACCTGCGGGAGCATGCGCTGCCGGAATGGGAGTACCTCCTCCGTCAGGTGCTGGGGAACCTCGATCTCACCGACGCCGGAGATCGACGGCGCGGTGCCGAGGTAGTGATCCCGGTGCTGGCGAAGATTCCGGAGGCGTCGGTGCTGGAAATCTACGCCCAGCAGGCTGCCGGATGGCTACGCATTGAGCCCGCCGCCCTGCTTCGCGACGTCCAGCGCATGAAGTCAGGCGCCCCGGCACCCCGCGCCTCCAGCCTGATCTCAACGGCCCCCACCCTACCCTCCCCCGGTGGGGGGGGACGATTCGCCGAGGGCTTCAACGGCCAGGCGAATAAGGACGAGGGGTACCTCCTGGGGCTATTGATCGAGCGGCCCGACCTGGTCGCGGAGGTCGCCGGGGCGTTGCGCGAGGTCAATTTCTCCTCTCCGGCCTACGAGCAGGTCTTCGCTAGGCTGCAACGGATGGTCGAAGGTGATGCAACGGCCCGGCCTACCGACCGGCTGTCCGAGTTCACGCCGGACGAGCAGGGGCTGATTTCGGCGGTCGCGATGACACGCTACCCCGAGCTGGACAGTGGATCGGAGGCATCGCTGCGCCAGTCACTGGAACAATCTATCCAAACACTTAAAATAAACGCCTCCCAACGACGGTTGAAAGCCTTAGTGGCTGAGATGCGTGCGGTGCGTGCGTCAGGGGATGAGACTCGGCTCGTTGCTCTTATGCAGGAGAATGACCGCTTGGCCCGTGAGCTGGACACGCTGAAGGCGGTGAGATATGGCTCGGGTTAACGTCAAAGACGCCCCCGCGCCCAAGAAGGTCCCGCCTCCCGGCGGCGGCAAGCTGAAGCGCGCCGAGGACCCGATGGTCCTGGCCGCTGAAGCTCTCATCGTCAAGGGCAAGGAGCAGGGGTTCCTCAGCCCCGACGACATCCTTGCGGGCTTTCCCGACGTCGAGCTCGACCCTGATCAGCTGTTCCGGATCTTCAACGTGTTCCGGGACATGGGCATCGAGGTCTCCGATGGCGAGAAGGACTTCGAGGAAGTCGTCGAGATCGACGATGACCTGATTGCCACGATCGAAGCGATGGACTCGGTGTCGCTCGATGACCCGGTCCGGATGTATCTGAAGGAGATCGGGCGGGTGGCGCTGCTCAAGGCGGAGCAAGAGGTGTTCCTTGCCAAGGCGATCGAGGCCGGTGACGACGACGCCAAGCACAAGCTGACTGAGGCCAACCTGCGGCTGGTGGTCTCGATCGCGAAGAAGTACATCGGTCGCGGCATGTCCTTTCTCGACCTGATCCAGGAAGGCAATATGGGACTGATCCGGGCGGTGGAGAAGTTCGACTACCACAAGGGCTACAAGTTCTCGACCTATGCGACCTGGTGGATCCGGCAGGCGATCACCCGCGCGATCGCCGACCAGGCGCGCACCATCCGCATCCCGGTGCATATGGTCGAGACCATCAACAAGCTGGTCCGGGTTTCCCGCCGGCTGCTACAGGAGCTGGGCCGCGAGCCCACCGACCAGGAGATCGGCGACGAGATGGGGATCTCGGCCGAGAAGGTCCGGGAAATCGTGAAGGTCTCGCAGGACCCGGTCTCGCTCGAAACCCCGATCGGTGAAGAGGAAGACTCGCACCTGGGCGACTTCGTCGAGGACAAGGACGCCACCTCGCCATCGGACGCCGCGTCGCTCACAATGTTGCGCACGGAGGTGGAAGACATCCTCGATACCTTGACGCCGCGCGAACGTCGCGTGCTGCAGCTGCGCTTTGGCTTGATCGATGGGCACCAACGGACGCTGGAGGAAGTGGGGAAGCGGTTCGGCGTGACCCGCGAGCGCATCCGCCAGATCGAGGCGAAGGCGCTGCGCAAACTGCGCCATCCGAGCCGCAGCAAGAAGCTGAAAGACTACCTCGAGTAGGGCGGTGACTCCACCCGGCGATCGGGATCAAGAGTCGCTCGAAGCACCGGCGTACCTCGGGCGATCGCGCTATTAAGACACCGCCGTCGGCTGGATCGGGCTGGCAGTCTTTCTCGTCTCCGCCATCGGCTACGCGCTGCTGATCCGCAAGCTCGTCAGGGAGGAACGCGCCGAGCTCCGTTCGCGCGAGCGGCCCTGATCCCGCCTTAAGGGACGAGGACGTCGTGGGCCATGTAGCCCTGCTGGTGGTTGACGCTCCACCAAATATGGCCTTCGGCATAGCGGGGGGAGTGTCATCGATGGTCACGGTTGTCCCGTTCTTGAGGCAGGCGACAACTTTGGCGCTAAGGCTCGGCTGCTGCCGGACGTTGCCGCAGCCGGCCGCCACCTGGACCTGAACGGTGTAGCCCAGGATCGGGCTCGATCCGCCCTGCTGGCCACACACGACCGGCGGTAACAGATGCCAGCCTGCTGAGTCATAGAACACGTAGGCGAAGCAAGCGCCACCCCCACCGGACCCGCCATAACTCACCTGGACATAAGCCGCGTTGAACCCTGCAGTCGGGTCGGCGTTGCCGAAGACGCGGGCGTTGCTCAGACAGGATTGCCCGCTGGGACAGAGCCCGTCTGCCCGGTAGCTGGCGTCGGTCTTGGCTGCCACCCCAGCGATCCCGGCATCTTTCGCGGTCGCATAGCGCCCCGAGGTCGAAGCCGACGCGGAAGGGGACGCGGTTGCCGCGGTTTTCGCTGCCTGTGGACCGCAGGCGCTGACAAGGGCGAGCAACAGGAGTGCCGAAAGACCCCTCTTCACGACCGTCCGTATCGTACGGCACGTAGGCCGCGGCCAAAGCCGGCGCTGCCTGATCGGGCAAACCTCCGTCCGGGGGCATGCAGAGCCTTTCCCCGACGGCAATCGTGAGGCATGATACGAGGGGAGCCGAACCGGCCATGCGGAGCAGCAGCTACGAGTACGAACTCGCTCACTCGAACGCCACGCAGTCCGTGCGCCCGCGACACGCCATGCTCAAAGAGGCTCCAGCGTCGCCAAGGGAGAGAATCCTGCGATTGCAACGGCTCGCCGGGAATGCCGCGGTGGCCGACTTGCTCACGAAGCGTGATGGGGAGGAGACAAGCGGCACCATCGACTTGATCGAGGGCGAGCCGCTCGAGAAGAACCTATGTGAGGGCCCCGGAGACCGGCCGCGCCTGCCGGTGCGAGCCGAACTCTCGATTGAAGCGGGGAGCTTGGCCGACGAGCAACCTCGGGAAAAGTCGGATGCCGTCAAGGAGCACCTCGGCATGGGTAACAAGGTCACGCACGGAGGGGCGGTGGGCGCTGGCGCCTTTGGCGAGGAGCGCGCGAAATATCAGGCAAAACACACCAAGTTCAAAGGAAGGAAATCGGTAGGCGGCGATGTCGTTGAGGTCCAGAGCACGATGTTCCTCGACATCAACTGGAACACGCACAGCCTGGGCCGAAAGCACGTCGGCGGCCCGAAGAGCCCCGTCGTGAAGAAGAAGACGTACTCGGACATCGTGAACGACCTGACGCCGGATGCCACTGGCCGGCCCGCCCGCACCAAATACTGGGCCTCCGATCTCACCTCCAAGCACGAGAAGTTTCATGCTTCCGACGACATCGCCCAGGCCAAGCTGTATCTGCCCACGCTGAAGGCGTGGATGGACACGCAGGCCGTCACGGCCGACAAACCGTCAGTGGAGGCCTTGGTCGAACAAGCCCGAGGCAAGATCGAGGCCGACGGCTGGGACCACTACAACGCCGGTGGCGAAGACCGCGCGTATGGCGACGGGAAGGCGTCCTACCAGGACCGCGTGGACAAGATCTCGGCCCGGGCGACCAAAGCAGGCTGGCCATAGACCTGGCCGACGCCTCGGCCGGCCAGCGGACTGAAGACGAGGCACGCGCCGAGTCCTCGACGAAGCGCCTTCAGGGCCTGGGCTTCGAAATCAATACCGCGGGCCTGGAGCGCGGCCTCGAGTCCGAGCGCATTGCGGTCCGAGCCGAGAGCGCGTTCTTGTTGGGATATCGGCGTGATGCCAACGCCACGGACGCGCTCCACCAGAGCCTGAAGGATCCGGAGGCTCGCGTTCGTGTAGAGGCCGCGCTCGCGCTGGCCCGGCTCGACGACGCAGCCGCGGCGATGCCGGTGCTGGTCAAGGAGTTACAAGGCCAGTTCTTCGCCGATGCGCCGCTGCGCGCGGCCCGCGCCCTGGCCGTGCTGGGCGATCCTTCTGGCTATCCGCGGGTGAAAGAGGCCCTTAAGTCCGAGCTGCCGTCGAACCGACAAGAGGCAGTCGCCGTGTTGCCGACGTTTCTTGCGTTCCAGGGAAAGACCGTGGGCTCGACGACAATCGACGTCGTTGGTGCGCTGATCGAGGCCAGCCACGATGCGGAGTCGCTCATCCGGCGCGACGCGCTGCTGAAGCTGGCCAAGCTCAACGACCCGCGCGTCAGGGAGGTGCTGCAGACGGCCCTCAAAGACCCCGACAAAGATGTCCGGGAGTTGGCGCGAGGTATGGCGCGCTAGTCGGCGCCGACGACTTTCGCGACGACTTGCGCGGCCATGCTATCCGGATCTAAGCCCTCGAGGCGGCGCTCGAGCTTGTCGCGCATCGCTTTGCCGTCGTTGAGCATCAAGATCTCGGCGGCATTCTGAAGTGCGAATAGGTCAGGGTCTGATTCGCGCGCGGCCGCCGACACGACCTCCAGGAGCAGGTCGTTGGCCTGAAGAATCGGACCGGCGCGGGCGCACTCACGCAGGGCGGCGACGGCGGGTCCCAACACCCGAGTGCCCGCGGGCAGCGTGGCCCGTATGGCGTCGAGCAGGGCCGGAACGATTCGCCGATCGCGATCGGCCTCTTGGCGATACGCAATCTCGCCGGCGATATGCAGGCAGTTCTCTCCGGATCGTGATTGCGGCGAGTCAGCGATGCATTTCAATACAAGCCCAAGGCTGTTTGGCGCGTTTTCGACCAGTGCCTCGCTGAGCGTGTCTCGAAGCAGCCGGTTTGAGGTCGTATTCAGCGCGTGGAGCGCGGCCTCGATATCGTCGGGATCCGCAGATGATCCCAGCCGGTTGGCAGCCTGGCTCTGCCGATCGAAATCGGAATCCGCCAGGTCGCGTACGAGTTTCTGGCGTTCGGCTGCGTTCATGGGCATTGGAGCCGCAGACATTATCAATGGTCCAGTGGAAAGATATGCGCCCGGGGACGGGTGAAGACTTGATAGCCCTTCGTCGAGACGCCGGCCTCAATATCGACGCCGACTTCGATGTCGGCGCGGTGGATGAATGAGGTAGGTCCGAGGGGCCTTCCACGCTCAAGTGCGTCCTTAACGAGGTCGGCGTAACGCGCAATAGCCTCGCTTCCGAGTTGTCCCCCGTAGGCCCGGTTGCGGTTGCGAACGGCCTGGACGAACACGGCCAGCACGGCGGTGGGCGGGGGCTTGCCCATGGCCTTGCGCATTTCCTTCGCGGTGAGCTGCCCGATGACCGTGTGCTTGTGGCGGTCGTCGCCAAATCGAATTCGCTGGCCAGCGAGCGGTCCAGCCGCCGGGATCACCTCACCCTCCGGCGTTTCAACGTTGAGGGGCACCGCCGGGCCGTATAGCCCCGTCGCGGCGACCTTTGTTTTCGCGCTGGCGGCGGCGAGAATGTCGTACTTTCCAGGCTCCTCGGCACTAGGCCGGATCGTCAGCTCCTTCAATCCCTCAGGACGAAGATTGTTGAAGACCTCGCCGACGATCGCCCTGAGCTGGTCTTCATTTTCCGGTGGTCGCGCCAGCCGCGACGTGAGTTCCTCGTGCGCCTTCGCCTTGACCTTGGTACTTTGTTCGGTTTCGCCTTTGCCGAACAGGCCGGCGGCCTTGCCTTTCACAAAGGCCACGCCCGCCTTCGCCTTTTCCTTGACGTAGGTGACGCCCTGCTCGAGCTTCTTCTTCGCCCAACCGGCACCCTGCTTGATCTTGTTGCCGATCCACTTGAACGGCTTGAGCACGACCCCCAGCACCTTGCTGATGATGTTGTGAATCGGCTCCTGGATCGCCTGGATGACCGACTTGATCTTGTCGCTAATCCCGCCCAGGCCGAGCAGGCTCGCGAGGAAGCCGATCGCGACCGGGATCGCGTTCCCTAGCGCCGTCTCCACCTTGCCGGCCGCCTCGCCCAGCGCCCCACCGGCGATGGCGCCGATGGAGTCGATGATCGAACTGACCAGCTCGCCGACCTGCTCCGCACGCTCGATGAAGAACTTGACGATGTCGTAGATCGCCTTGCACGCCTTGATGAAGGCGGCGACCGGGTTGAGCAAGCCGATCAGCCACATGATGCCGGCGATGATGACCTTCTCCTGGATGAACTCCTTGATCTTGGTCATCACGGTTTCTTTCAGCTCCGAGATCTTCTCGACGATCCACTTCCACAGCCCGGCCGGGCCTTCCTTGATGAGGATCTGGAAGAACTCGAGCGACTTCTCGAGATGGGCGACGACCTCTTCGCCCACGATGCCGACAGCCAGCCCGCGGATGTGGCTGTAGGTCAAGCCGAGCACCTGCATGATGATCGACAGGATGCCCTTGAGGTCGAAGTGTTCGGGCATTACCAGTCCGGCATCCCCCAGGGCGCCGAACAGCCACTTCAGCAGGCCCTTCTTGAGATGCTCGCCGATGTTGCTCATGAATTGTTTGAGACCCTGCCCGATGCCGTCGACCAGGTTGCCGAGGAACTTAATCGGCGCGCTAATGATCGTCCCGATCACACCCGCGGCCTTCGAGAGAACGTTGAGCAGCATGTCCTTCAGGTGACGGATGGTGTTGATGACGCCCATGACGGCGTCCTTCGCCTTGTCGACGAGGCCCTTGTTGGCGTCCTTCATGTCCTTGATGCGGGAGTCGACGGCATCGCGGGATTCGACGTACTTCTGGGCCAGGTGATTGACCATGTCGTCCTGCTTCGAATCGACGGCCTGGTTTAGCTCGTCGAACTTCCCCTGGATGTTCTGCTGGGCTTCGAGGCCGACCTTCTTGAGATTCGGGCCCAGGGTCGCCACGTACTTTGTGATGTCGTCCTTGCCCTGGGCGATCCGATCCTTGGCCTTTGTCAGCTCGCGGCCGACGATGTCGGCGACGTTGGTGATGACAGTCTCCATCCTCTTTAGATAGAGGTCGCGGCCCGCGGCGTAGAACTGGTTGACGTCATCGGGCATCCCGAAGAGCTTGTCCTTCGCCCACTTCAGCCCGCCGGTCCAGCCGCTGTAGCGGTCGTCTTTATAGGCGTTCATGCGGACGTCGACGTAGCTTTCAAACGATGCCCGGGCGCCTTCCTCTCCGGCCTGGAACGCCTTGTCGACCTGGGGGTCGATGCCGTCGAGGATGCTTGTGACGTCGGTCTTGGTCGTGGCGTAGATGGACTCGATCTTGCTCGAGACTTCAGCGCGCTGTGCCTCGTCCTTCGCCTTGGCGTCGCCCTTTCCGCCACCGACAGCGGTTAGCACTTTGCCCCGCGCGCCGTGCATCGATTGCAGGCCCTGGTCCGAGACGCTCGATGCTGAGCCCTTCGCTTTTTCGAGGATGCCGTGCTCTTCCTGGCGGAAGGCCTGTGGCGCCTCCGCGGAATGTTTCTCCGCGGCCTGCTTGGCATCGAGCGCGCCGGTGAACTCGGGCTCGTTCGATTCTTTCAGTTGCTGCTCCGTGACGTCGGCGTCCTTCATGCTGGTGTTGACTTCGGCGGGGCCTTTCGCCAGCGAGACTTCTTCCGGCGCGACGGGCGACGGCATGGCGCTGGCCGCACCCACGCCGGCGGGCGGGGCACCCGGCTGTTCTGCGGGCATCGGTGTCACCGCCTTCGGCTGCGCCGCCGAGGTGTCGGGCGGGGCCTCGGTCGCCCCCTTGATCGCGCCTTCCGCCTGGTCTTTGTTCTGCCCAACGAGCCCGGAGACCTGTCCCTTGACCTGCCCCGCCTTGCCGGAATCCTTGAAGTCGTCGGCTTCCGCGAGTGTCCTGGGCGCCGCGGCGTCGATCGCCTTGCGCACCGCGTCCATGAAGGCCGCTTTGTCGAAGCCGCCCGGTTGCTGAGCGCCCATCTTGTCGACCTGGGCCGCGCCGGCCTGGCTGGCGACCTCATTGGCGGGGCCCTGGGCGGCGGCCTGCGCCTCGGCCACCTTCGCTCCCGCGGGCGCGTGGGATTTGGTCTGCTGCGCTGACTGGTGAACCCGTCCTTTGACCGCCTGGAAGCTGGGATCGGTTTCGGGGGATGGCCGTGCCGCTGCCGCGGGGGCCTCGCCGGCGGCGGGTCCAGCCGCGGCCTCGCTGGCGGTGGATCCAGTAGCGGCTTCACCGGCAGTGGGTGCAGCCGCGGTCTCCGCCGATGCCGGGGCCGCACCGTTCCGCGGCGTTGCTGGTTTCGCGCCCCCGGTCTCACCTGCTGTTGCTTTTGGACCGGCCGCGACGGCCGCTCCCGCTGGGGCAGTTCCCGGAGCCGGTTTCTCAGCGCCGGCGGCGGCACTCTCGGCTGCCCCCGCTTGTGGACCGGCGGCGTCACCCGCCTTTTCGCCCGACGCCGCTGCTTGCTCCCCCGGAGCTGCCGGCTTTTCCGCCGTTGCTTCTTTCCCGTCGGGCTGGCCGGCCCTAGGTGTGACCAGCGAGCCCAATAACGAACCGAACGCGCCGATCCCCGCTCCGCCGATGGCGCCGGCAAACGGCACTACTGCAGCGGCGGTGTTGTCGACCAGCGACGCTCCACCCCGAGCCCCCACCCTACCCTCCCCCAGAGGGGGAGGGGCGTTGCCGGCAACGGGGGAGGACGATTCCTGAGGCACTCCACCCGGGGCTTCCCCTGCAAGGGGGGAGGGAGCAGTCGGAGAGGCAGATTCCATCGGAAGTCGAGATTGGCGCTCGAGCAGCTCAGCCACGGCGGCATTGCCGGCAAAGGCCTGGAGCTGCAGGATTGCCTCGACGCTCATCGGCCCGGTTGAGGCTGCCGGCCCATGCTGCAACCCCTCGGCTTGACGAGGCTGTTTGCGCTCGGCGGGCTTTTTGACGTTTTGCTTCGCGGCGACTGGGCTCACAGGCGCGCTCCCGAACCACTATCACGGCGTGCCGCGGAATGGGCAATCGCGTTCTTGCCAGACTTTCGGGCACAACCAACTGCCCGAAGGGTTATCGGCCGCTGTTTAATCCGCCGTAGCTCGTGCTGTTCACGCGCGGCGCCAGCCCGCACCCTACCCTCCCCCAGAGGGGGAGGGATGTTGCCTGCAAAGGGAGGGAGATTGCTCCTATTTCGGAGCGGCCCAGAGGAGCGCCCACGGATTCGTGCCGCCGCCGACCTCGACGCTGACCGCGCCGGTCGATGGGTTGATCTGCCATATTTTGCTGCTGGCGGTCCCCGCCGCATAGAGCCACTGGCCGTCGCTGCTGAGGCGAAGGCTGTCGACCGACACTCCATCGAGGATGCGCACGCGAACCTTGAGGGTTGCCGTGTCGATGGCGACGATGCCGGTACTGCTGAGCGCAAATAGCGTCTGGCCGTCGGCTGAGACAACCGCTCCGCCGACGCGCGCGCCCTTGGCGTCCGCCTCGGTTCCAACAGCTGCCATCAGGCTGGGGCTCGGATTCAGGGCGAGTTGGCCGGTCCGCTCGACCTGGGGCACGGACGCCGGAGTAATTTCGGCAATACGGCCGCTCGAGCTATTGACGGCGTAGAGGACCGACCGCTGCTGGTTGAAGGCCAGCGACCAGTGGAATTGCTCTTCCAAGTCTGACGCGCTCTTGGCCGGCAGGTCGATGCACCAGGCGTAAGGCTGATCGAGCGGCAGGGCATGGATGAATGGACCAGCCTGGCGCGCGTAAACCGTGAACACGTATTGCCCCTGCGAATCGGCCACGCTGTCGCCGCGAATCCCGTTCATCGGCTCGCTCGAGTCCCGCTTGTCAACCACCGGGTGCTCGACCAGCGTCCCGCTGGCGACATCGAGCAGCCGAACCTGGTAGTGATTGGGATCGCCCATCTTCTGGATGAGGTAGAGGCTTTGGCCGGTATCACTGATGGCGTCAAAGCTGAAGTCGCCGACAACGCGGACGGTCTTGAATGAACTGCTCAATGAGCTGGGTCCGATAAGGAAGCTGGTTACGAGCTTGCCGGTGACGGCGCTGCCGTTGTCGGTCAGCGCCAGCCACTGGCCATTCGGCGAAAGGCCGGCGGTCGGGCCCTGGTAGCCGAGGCTGGGCAGATAGTAACCCCTCGGGATCGCTGCTTGCGCGATCGTCCTCCCAGAGCTCGGATCGAGTGCCATAAGGCGTGCGGTGCTATCCACCGGCATGACGGTGTAGTACCGTGACCAATCAGGCGCAGGCGTCCCTAATGGAAGCTCCCGCTCGAGCGCGCCGCTACCCGAATCGCGGACCGTGATCCGTTCGCTGCCTCCGTTGAAGCCTTCCTGCATGAAGATGCGATAGCCGGCGGCGGCCGGATGGGTGGCGCTGAAACGGCCACAGGCGGTCAGGGCGGCGAACGAGACGAGCAGCAGGGCGATCAGGCGACGGCTCATGGGCACACCTCCGGCCCATATACAGCTGGCGGGCGGGGTTGGTTCCCGGGGCTACTGGCGGAAGGAGGCGATCGTCTGCTCGAGCCCGACGCCGAGGTCGGTGCGCGGACTCCAGTGCAGGAGGGTACGGGCGCGGGTGATATCCGGGCGCCGTTGCTTGGGATCGTCTTCCGGGAGCGGCTTGTAGACAATCTCGCTGCTGCTCGAGCAGAGCTCGCGGATCAGGTTGGCGAGCTCGAGGATCGTGACCTCGGCGGGGTTTCCAAGATTTACCGGATCGCTGTAGTCCGTATGAAGCAGGGCAAGGATGCCCTCGACGAGATCGTCGACATAGCAGAGGCTGCGGGTTTGTGAACCGTCCCCGTAGACGGTGAGCGGTTCGCCGGCGAGCGCCTGCCGGATGAAATTGGGAGCCGCGCGGCCGTCATTCAGCCTCATCATCGGCCCATAGGTATTAAAAATCCGGACGATTCGGGCGCGAAGTTTGTGGCTCCGGTGGTACGCCATCGTGAACGCCTCCGCCGCGCGCTTCGCCTCGTCGTAGACGCCGCGCGGCCCGATGGGGTTCACGTTGCCCCAATAGGTCTCGGGTTGCGGATGAACCAGCGGATCTCCGTAGACCTCGGAGGTCGAAGCCAGCAGGAACACCGCGCCTTTCGCGCGCGCCAGCCCGAGCATGTTATGGGTACCGAGCGTGCCGACTTTGAGGGTGGCGAT
>Ga0070698_100000190_pt1 | contig 58673 bp, 63 predicted proteins | sample KBSK1502metaG_FD_65477 | JGI IMG/M metagenome (GOLD analysis project Ga0070698, IMG submission 65477) | Corn, switchgrass and miscanthus rhizosphere microbial communities from Kellogg Biological Station, Michigan, USA - KBS K1-50-2 metaG | ecosystem: Host-associated > Plants > Roots >...
TCCTCCAGCCCCAGGCGCGGTTGAAGGACCTCGCGCAGACCACGGTGATCGCCGAGGTGCTCGCGAGCGTGCCGGTGGAGGTCGGATCCCCGACGGCGCTGCGGACCTAACGGTCTAGCGGTGCGTCCCTGGCATTTCGCGGTCCTCTGGGTCGGACTCTTCATCGCCGCGGTCGCGAGCGGCGTCGAGCTCCTCAGCTACCTCTCGTACCTGCTGCTCTTCGTCGGCGCGGCGATGTGGTTCACCTCGCGGCTCACGCTCGAGGGGCTCGTCATCAAGCGCAGCGTCGGTCAGGCGTATGCGCACCTCGGCGACAAGATCGACATCAACTACGAGCTCAAGAACGAGGAGCACCTGCCGCTCGGCCTCGGGGCCAAGCTCTGGGTCGAGATCAGTGAGCAGTCGAACTGGCCGGAGCCGCTGACCGGTCGGGTGCTCTCGATCGCGCAGGGCTCGACCCGCCGCTGGAAGGTGAGCGTCCCCGCACTCCGTCGAGGCCGGTTCCACCTCGGCCCGATCGTCATGCGTTCGGGCGACCCGTTCGGGCTCTTCGGGACGGTCGCGCGCATCCCTGCCGACGCGCTCATCCTCGTCTACCCCAAGGTGCTGCCGCTCCCGTTCTGGCAGCTGCCCGGCTCGTTCCTCGAGGGCAACGTGCTCACCGGACAGCGCTCGCTCCAGTCGACCTCCATGGTCATGGGGATCCGCGACTACCGCGCCGGCGACGCGATGAATCGCATCCACTGGCCGTCGTCGGTGCGGCACCGCGGGCTCTTCGTGAAGGAGTTCGAGCTCGACAAGACCGCGGATCTCTGGATCTACCTCGACCTCGAGCGCCATTGGCACCGCGGTGAGGGCGAGACCTCGACCGAGGAGCGGGCCGTCACCGTCGCGGCGTCGGTCGTGTCGAAGGCCACGCACGAGCACCGCAACGTCGGACTCGTGACGACCGGCGTGCGCGCCGAGATCCTCCATCCGGATCGCGGCAGCAAGCAGTTCGGCAAGCTCATGCAGTACCTCGCCGAGGTGTCTGCCGGCGGTTCGCGGACGATCGCCGAGGTGATGGTCGAAACGCTTCCGCGTCTTCGCCGCGGCGCGTCGGTGCTCATCATCACGCCGTCGCTGGACCGCGCGTGGGTCCGGCCGGCGAGCACGCTCCGTGAATCGTCGATCTCGACGCAGGCGGTCCTCGTCGGCTCGAAGGACTCCGACGAGCACGATGCCGCGCGGCGCCACGCGCTCCTCGGAGAGCTCGCTGTCGCGGGCGTGCGCACCGCGCACCTCCAGCCGGGCATGAATATCGAGGAGCTGTTCCACGAGGCGATGAATGCGATCGCTTGAGCCGTTCTTCGTGTCGGTGAGGCGGTCGTTGTTCCCGCCCGTCGACCCACGGAAGCTCAGCTTCCGCGGCGGGTGGGCCGGCCTGCCGATCTACGCCGTCATGCTCCTCATGTACCCGGCGTCGATCGCCCAAGCCGGCTGGGTCGACCTCAACACGCAGTTCACCTACATCACGCTCGCCGGTGCGCTCCTCGGGACGATCGTCGGCAACGGCCGAATGTCGCCGCGGCGCTCGACGCTCCTCAGCGGCATCGCCGGGACGCTCACCGTCGTGATCTTCACGATCATGGCTTCGACAGGGCCGTCGCTCCACGCGAAGACCGTCGACCTCGCGACGCACGTGAACAACTGGGTCACCCAGATCCTCGCCGGCGAATCGGCGAACGATCCGACGACCTTCGTCCTGCTCCTCGGCGCGACGTGCTGGGCCGGTGCCTACATGGGCGCCTTCGCGCTCGCGCGGACGCACCGGCCATGGGACGCCGTCGTCTTCAGCGGGATCTGCCTCACGATCAACGTGTCGCTCGCGCTCACCTCGCTGTACTTCGACCTCATCCTGTTCACGCTCCTCGCCCTCGTGCTCCTCACGCGGCTCCACATCGTGAATCTCATGGAGCGGTGGGAGCGGAACAACATCGTGCCGGCGGGTGAGATGGATTGGCGGATCCTGCGTGGCGGACTCACGTGGACCCTCGTGCTCATCATGCTGGCGTTCTTCACGCCGCGCGTCGCCGCGGCGGATCTCGTCTCGAGCGCGTTCAACACGTTCGACGCGCCGTACCAGCGACTCCAGGCGGAGTGGCAGCGCTTCTTCGCCGGTGTGTCGGGGCCGAGCCGCCTGCAGGGCGTTTCGTTCTCGGACGCCATCCGGCTGGGCCAGGCCCCGAACCTCGGCGATCGGATCGTCTTCTACGTCGACGCTCCGGCCGCGCATTTCTGGCGCGCGGTGACGTATGACTTCTATACCGGAGCCGGCTGGCGCACGACCGAGACCGACCGCGTCGACAAAGTGACCCCGACGACCCTCGAGCGCGACAGGATGGACGCGACGTTCACGATCGTCGTCCCGCACGCGAACCTCCTGTTCGGCGCGAACGAGCCGGTGAAGGTGAACGTCCCGTTCCAGTTCCAGACCGGCGACGATCGCCAGTACTCCACGTCCCTTCGCGCGGTGAACCGCAATCAGGCGCAGGGCACGTACATCACGACCTCCTACGTATCGAAGGCGACGAAGGACGAGCTGCGCAAGGCGACGACGGTCTATCCGGCGGTGATCAAGAACAAGTACTTGCAGCTCCCCTCGAGCGTGCCGCCGCGCGTCGCCCAGCTCGCCCAGACGATCACCGCGGCGAAGGCGACGCCGTACGACAAGGCCGAGGCGATCGAGACCTACCTCCGCAACACGTACAGGTACTCGACCGTCGTGAAGCCGGCCCCCGCCGGCCGCGACCCGGTCGACTACTTCCTCTTCGACCTGAAGGCCGACTTCTGCGAGTACTTCGCCTCGTCGATGGCGGTCATGCTCCGCGAGGTCGGCGTGCCCGCGCGCGTGGTCGAGGGCTTCACCGCGGGTGAGCTCGATCCGCTCGGCCGCTACGCCGTGAAGGAGCTGAACGCGCACGCGTGGGTCGAGGCGTACTTCCCGCAGTACGGTTGGATCGAATTCGAGCCGACGCCATCCGAGCTCCCGTTCGATCGCGCCGACGCCGCCGCGAGCGACACGTCGGGCAGCGATTCGACATCTGGGCGGAACGGCCGCGAGGACGCGACCGGTCTTGCCGGTCGCGACACCGAGCCCGACCCCGGCATCGGTGGACCCGACGACACACCGCCGGACGTGAGCGGCACCGTCTCACGGCAGGTCGACCCGCGGCCGGCGCTCGCGCTTCTGTCCGCGCTCTTGCTCGCGCTCTTCATCGCCCTGGTGCGCTTCGAGATGCGCTTCCGCGGGCTCGGCGAGATCGACACGGCGTGGGGGAAGACGCGACTCCTCGGCGCGTACGCCGGCCACGCCGCGCGGCCGTCGCAGACGCCGTACGAGTACGCCGAGGCGATGGGCCGCGAGATCCCCGACGTCCAGGAGCCGATGCGGACCATCGCGCATGCCCGGGTGCAGGACCGCTACTCGCCATCCGGCGCGACCGACAGCGAGCGCGCGGCCGCCGCGGCCGCGTGGCGTCGGATCGCGCGCATCTTTGTGACGCTCCTCCCGACCCGCATCGTCCGCGCGCTCTCGAAGCTCGTCCGATAGCCGAGCATCCGAACGTCGCGCGCGTGAGCGCGTACGCCGCCGAGCGCGGCGTGCCGATCGCGGTGAAGCGTTTCCCGGCGACGACGCGGACGGCGCAGGATGCGGCGCGCGAGATCGGCTGCACCGTCGGTGAGATCGTGAAGAGCCTGGTCTTCCTCGCTGACGGCGCGCCCGTCGTCGTGCTCTGCTCCGGCGCCGATCACGTGGATGAGGCAAAGCTCGCCGCCGCGCTCGGTACCGCCGGCGTCCGGCGGGCGACCGCAGACGAAGCCAAAGGCGCGACCGGCTACGCGATCGGTGGCGTGCCGCCGTTCGCCCACGGGTCGTCGCTACGCGTGATCGTCGATCGCGGCCTGCTCGCCTACACGACGGTCTGGGCGGCCGCGGGGCTACCCGACGCGGTATTCGCGATCGCGCCCGCGGAGCTCGTGCGGCTCGCCGCGGCGACCGAGGCGGACGTCAGCTAGCAGCAGCCTCACCCGGCGGTCGGAACGTCGCGATAGGTCTCCGTGCGCTCCCAGGCGAGCGTCCCGTCGCGGCCGACGCGCGCCGTCACGAAGGTGCCGCCGCCGAACACCCGCTCATCGAACAGCTTCAGCCGTGACGGACGAAGGCGGTACGCGACGAACCGGCTCAAGACGTCCTCGTCGCTCGCGAAGCGGTGACCATACGCCGCCACCGCCTGGCGGGCTTCGCGTCCGCGTAGCGCGCGTGCCCTTCCGAAGACCTGGATCCGGCGATCCGTTCCGCCCCACCGTTGGTCCGAGTCGTAGACGGCGATCGCCGCGGTGCCGTTCGACGCGATGTTCCGCGAGTGCTGAGACATGGCTGCCGACAGCCACACGAGGTCCCACGCCTCCGTGCGGGCGAAGTACATCGTGTTGACATGCGCGCGTCCCTTGGGGCTCACGGTCGCGAGCGTGCAGAGCGGAGCGGCATCGAGGAGCCGTCGCGCGGCGCGCCTGATCCGCGCGGTGGATATCCGCCGACGCACGCGACCGACCGTCACCGTCATTGGGACCACCTTTAGACAGCGTCCTGCCAGACGTTAGCCTCGTTTCCCATCAGGGTTTTCGCCACTGGAACGACCGGATTCCTGGGGAGCGTGATCGCGGAACAGCTCCGCGCGCGCGGCGACACCGTCGTGCAGCTCGTCCGCGATCCGGCGAAGGCCGAGCTGCTCAGGAAGACCGGCCGCGACGTGGTCGTCGGCGACCTCGCCGATCCCGACGCGCTGAAGCGCGGCTGTGACGGCTGCGAGGCGGTCGTGCACGCCGGCGCGATCTACGAGGTCGGTATCGGTCCTCCACGCCGGATCGATATGTACAAGGCGAACGTGACCGGGACCGAGGCCGTGCTGGCTGCGGCGCTCGCGGTCGGCGTGCCGAAGGTCGTCCACGTGTCCTCGATCGTCGTGTTCGGGAACACGAACGGGAGGACCGTCGACGAGTCGTATCGCCGCGCCGACGGGTACACCTCTTATTACGACGAGACGAAGACGATCGCGCACCGCATCGCGCAGGGGTTCAACGCGAAAGGCCTCCCGGTCGTGATCGCGCAACCCGGCCAGATCTACGGGCCCGGCGATCACTCGGGGATCGGCGCGATCTTCCGGCGCGCGGCGGCGGGAAAGCTCCCGGTGCTCACGTTCGGCGATCTCGGCATGAGCTTCGTCCACGTCGGCGACGTCGCGACCGGCATCGTGACGCTCCTCGATCGCGGGCGACCGGGCCAGGCATACGTCCTCGGCGGCGAGCAGGCCCGGCTGCGCGAGGCGGTGCGGATCGTGGCCGCGCTCGCAGGGAAACCCGCGCCGCGATTTGAGATGCCGCCGTCGATCCTGCGATTCGCCGCGCGCGTGCGTCCGGATGTCGCGGAGGTCGTGAGGAGCGCCGACGGCGTGACGTTCTGGGCGACGGATGCGAAGGCCCGCGCGGAGCTCGGCTATTCGCCGCGCTCGTTACGCGACGGGCTGGTCAGCTACCTGTCGTCATCCTCCTCCTCGTCGTCGTCCTCTTCGAACTCGTCCGAGTAGAAGCCGAGCTCCTCGGACTTGAAGACGGTGACGAGGAAGTCCTCGCGTTCCGGGTCGTGGGTCTGCACGAGCTCTTCGTCGAGCTGATCGATGAGCTGTTGCAGCTCGTCGTCGGTGAGGTCGACCTCGAGCAAGAGCGTCGCGTTCACCTCGAACCGGCCGTAGTGGAGATCGACGCGCCCGACGCGTCGGGCGCCGCCGTAGATCGCGAAGATCTCGCTCGACTCGGTGCGCACCGTGCGCTCGAAACGCGCCGCTTCCATGAGGCGGAGACCATAGCACCGGCATCCAGCCTGGCGAATGTGCGCGCCCACGCTGCGGGAGAGAATGCATCGCATGACGCCAGAGGAATTGCTCGAGCGCTCGGGCGTGACCCTGCAGATCCCCGGTCCGGTCCAGGGGACATGGGCGAGGACCGTGCGTTCCGGATCGCTCCTCTTCGTGGCCGGGCACGGCCCCTTCGTCAGCGGAACGATCGCGCATCCGGGGAGGCTCGGGGCCGAGCTCACGGTGGACGAGGGTCGGAAGGAAGCCGAGGTGACGATCATCAACATCCTCGGGAGCCTCAAGGCCGAGCTGGGCGAGCTCTCGCGGATCACGCGGTTCGTGCGGCTTGTCGTATTCGTGAACGCCACGCCCGATTTCACCGAGCACCACCAGGTCGCATTCGGAGCGACCGACCTGCTCGTGAAGGTGTTCGGCGACGCCGGTCGGGCCGCGCTCGCGGAAGTGGGCGCACCGTCCCTGCCGTTCAACGGTGCCGTCGAGATAGAGGCGGTCGTCGAGGTTCGTTAGGCTCGCGCGCGATGGCCCATCCGCTCCGCGTCGGTCTGAAGCTCTCGCCGCAGATCTACCCGATCGAGACGCACCGCGCGGTGTGGAAGATCGCCGACGACGCGGGCTTCGACGGCCTCTGGGGCTTCGATCACCTCCTGGCCCTCGGCGGCGATCCGACGAAGCCGGTGTTCGAGGGCTGGACGATGCTCGCGGCGATGGCCGAGGCGACCAGGCGGGTGCGGATCGGGCTCATGGTCGCGGGCAACCTCTACCGGCATCCCGGTCTCCACGCGAAGATCGGCGCGACCATCGACCACCTCTCCGGCGGCCGGCTCGAGTTCGGCATCGGCGCCGCGTGGAACGAGCCGGAGTTCGTGGAGCTCGGCTGGGAGTTCCCGCCGCTCGGCGAGCGGCTTGGCCGGTTCGGTGAGGCGGTGCGCGTGATCAAGCGGCTCTGGACGAAGGAGCGCGCGAACTTCAAGGGCAAGTACTACACGCTGGTCGACGCGATCGCGGAGCCGAAGCCCGTGCAGAAGCCCTACCCGCCGATCTGGATCGGCGGGTCGGGCCCGCAGCGGACGTTGAAGATCGTCGCGCGGCACGGCGACGTGTGGAACTCGAACGCCGGCGAGATGGAGCAGACGATCTCGCTCTCGAAGGTCCTCGACGAGCATTGCAAGACGGTCGGCCGCGACCCGAACGCGGTGCGCCGGTCGGTGCAGTTCCGGTTCTCGACGGTCGACGAGTCGCTGAAGATCGCGGAGACCTACCTGAAGGCGGGGTTCACCGAGCAGATCGTGATGCTCGGCGGTCCGGATCCCGCCAAGAACGCCGAGGTCGCCGCGAACGAGCTGCTCCCGCGGATGAGGACGCTCGGCTAGACATCAGAGCGTCGCGGTCGCGTCGATTCTCAGGCGTACCACGTGACCGCGCCGGCGCGCAACTCCTTCGCGAGCGGGTCCAGTGTTGCTCCGTGGGCTCGCGTCGCTAGCGCGTCGAGCAGCTCCATGCTGTCGCGACGACTGAAGAGGATCGGGACCGTCGTGGTCCGATTCGACGAGAGGCCGACCGTCAGCACGAGCCCTCGATTCCGCACGACCGTGACGCTTTCGATCTCGCGGTAATCGATCATCCGTCGGGACCAGGCCGTGCGCACCTGGAGGCCGTCAAGGTCGATGCGTATCGTGCGGGCATTCGAGATGAAGACGATCGCAGCGAGCAACGCGATCATCAGCCCGACGATGGCGCGGTTCGGATCGGGGTTCAGGAACGTCAAAGGGCGATCCATCGGATCGAAGGCCACCGCCGTCAGCCCGAGCAGCAAGAACCCGAACAGCGCGTAGAACGCCGGATCGGTTCGGATGATGAGCGGCACCGTCCCGCTCGGTGGCGCTAGGGTCCCATTCGCCCTCAGTTGCTTCGTCCGCAGATCGTCGCGGATCCCGAGCGCGAAGAAGCCGGCAAAGAATGCGACGAACGCGCCCAACCAGCCCGCGGCGTACCACTCGCTGGCGATGTGATCCGGGCCTGCCTCCGTCGTGAACGAGCCGCCGCTGCCGACGGCGGCGACCGGCTGGTCCCGCCACCACTCGACGAGCACGTACTGACCCGCACGCACCAACCGCGCAAGACCCGTGTCGTCGGCAACGCGAACGACGAACTCGCCACGATCACCGACGAATCGGATCGTGATCGGGCTGCGGCTCTCCTGCGTGACGCTGATGACCTGTTCGGCCTCGCGGGACCGGCAGTCGTCCCTGATCTGCGCAGAGCAGATCGGCGTCGCCCAGTAGCTCCCGGACTCGCCCGCGAGCACCAGGGCCTGCCCCCACACGACCGCGGTCACCGCCGCCGCGAGCGCGAACACCGCCCAGCTGACGGCCCGCGCGATCACGCCCCGAGCTTCGCGGTCCTGACCTCGTCGACATCGGCGAACATCCCGATCTGATCGCGCACTGAATCAGGTACCGGATCGTCGAGCGTGAGGATCATCAACGCATCACCGCGCGGATGAAGCCGTCCGACCTGCATCGACGAGATGTTCACGTCCGAGCCGCCGAGGAGCGTGCCCACGCGGCCGACGAGCCCCGGCTTGTCCTGGTGCTTCGTCAGGAGGAGATGGCCGTCGATCGGGACGTCGACCCAGAAGCCGTCGATGCACACGATCCGCGGCTCACCGCCGACGATCGTCCCGCCCACCGACGTGCCGCCGATCGCGACTTCCAGCAGGCTCGGGTAGCGCGACTCGCCGGTCTCGCGGCGCTCGACGATGTCGAGCCCGCGCGCTTTCGCCTCCGCGAGCGCGTTCACGAGATTCACGCGGCCGGCCTTGAAGGTCTCGAGCACGCCCTTCGCCGCCGCGGCGCGGAGCGCCGTCGGGTCCATCTCGAGGAGCGCGCCACGGTACGTGAGGGCCATCGCCTCGGGCCGACCGGCGATGAGCTGCCCGGCGAGCGCGCCCGCGCGTTCCGCGAGCCGCACCCACTGCATGCCCGCCCGGTCGGCCGGCGGGCGCGGTGCGTTCACCGCGTCGCTCGGGACCTCGCCATCGAGGACCGCGAGCACCTGTTGCGCGACGTCGACCGCGACGTTCTGCTGCGCTTCGACGGTCGAGCCCGCGATGTGAGGCGTGAGGATGGTGCGCGGCGCGGTCCGGATGCGCGCGTCCGCGGGGATCGGCTCGGTGGGGAAGACGTCCAGCGCGGCGCCCGCGATCGTGCCCTTCTCGAGCGCGTCCGCGAGCGCGTCGAGGTCGACGATCTCGCCGCGCGCGCAGTTCACGAGGATCGCGGTCGGCTTCATCGCCGCGAGCGCGGCTGCGCCGATGAGCCCTCGCGTCTTGTCGGTGAGCGGCGTGTGCAGGGAGACCACGTCCGCTTCGGCGAGGAGGCGATCGAGATCGACGAGCTCGGCGCCGAGCGCGCGCGCAATTCCTTCCGTCGCGAACGGGTCATACGCGACGATCTTCATCTCGAACGCCGCGGCTCGGCGCGCGACGAGGCTGCCGACGCGACCGATCCCGACGAGGCCGAGCGTCTTGCCGCGCAGCTCGCGGCCCATGAGCTTGCTCCGCGTCCACTCGCCGCGACGCACGCTCGCGTCCGCCAGAACGACGTTGCGCATCAATGCGAGTGCGAGCGTGAGCGCATGTTCCGCGGCGGCGTGGACGTTCCCGGTCGGCGCGTTGACGACGTAGACGCCGCGGGTCGTGGCGGCCGGCACGTCGATGTTGTCGACGCCGACCCCGGCGCGGCCGACGATCTGGAGCTGCGGTGCGGCGTCGAGGAGCTCGGCTGTCACCTTCGTCTCGCTCCGCACGAGGAGCGCGATGGCGTTCGCGAGCGCGGCGCGGAGCTCGTCCGGACCCTTCGGCGTGCGGACGTCGCAGCGCTCGCGGAGCAACGCCAGCCCCTCGGGGGCCAGCGGATCCGCGACGACGACGATCGGGCGGTTGGTAGGGCTAGCGGCGACCGGCGACGGCATCGGCGGGCTCGCGGCGAGTGGCGCCGCGCGCCGTCCGTGCCGGTGGCGCGGAGGTCTCGGCGTACGCGCGCAGGACCGCGGAGATCGCCTGGCCCGGCTCGACCGGCTGATTGAGGTCCTTGAGCGCCGGCTCGAGCGCGCCGAAGAACGCCACCATGTCCTGGAGCGTCACGAAGCCCATATGCCCGACCCGCGCCACCTGTCCTTCGATGCGGCCCTGCCCGCCGGCGATGACCGTGTCGTAGTCATCGCGAAGGATCCGGATGAGGTTGCGCGGGTCCACCCGCGTCGGCATCCGGAACGCGGTGACGCACGGCGAGGCGTAGCGCTCGTCGCCGAAGATCCCGAGGTTGAGCGCCTGGAGCCCGCGCCGCGTCGCGTACGCGAGGTCGCGATGCCGCTTGATGATCGCGGCCTGGCCCTCCTCGGCCATGAGCCGCAGCGATTCCTGCAGCCCGATGAAGACCGTGACTGCGGGCGTCGCCGGGGTCGCGCCCTTCTCGAGCGCGGACTTGTACGACGCGAGGTCGAAGTACAGCTTCGGAAGGTCGGAACGCTCGTACGCCTTCCAGGCTCGCTCGCTCATCGTCACCATCGCGACGCCGGGCGGCGCGCCCCACGCCTTCTGCGATGCGGTGACGAGGACGTCGATGCCCCATTCGTCGTGCATGAGCTCGACGCCGCCAGCGCCGGACACGCTGTCGACGATGAGGAGCTTGCCGGACTCTCGAACGACCTCCGCGATCTCCTTCAATGGGTTCAGCACACCGGTCGAGGTCTCGTTGTGCGTGAGGAGGGCCGCCTTCGCGCCGTCCTTGCCCTTCTCCTTCGCGAGCTCCTCGCGAACGAGGTCGGGCTCGACCGCGCGGCCCCATGGGACGTCGATGCGGCGCGCCTCGACGCCGTAGGCCTTGCAGACCGCCGCGAAGCGCTCGCCGAACGCGCCGTTCACGAAGAGGAGAACGCGATCGCCGCTCGAGAGCGTGTTCACGACCGCGGCTTCCATGCCGCCGGACCCGGACGCGGTGAGGAGGAAGACGTCGCCCTCGGTGTTGAGGAAGTCCTGCATCGCGCGGGTGAGGCCGGCCATGAGTGCCGCGAATTCGGGCCCGCGGTGGTTGATCATCGGGCGCGCCGTCGCGCTCAGCACGGCCTGCGGCACGAACGTGGGACCGGGGATCCGCAGGTTCTGCGGCCTATACATATGACAAATCCTCTCCGGAAATCGGGGGAAGCGACTCAATGATGCCAGCCGAGATGCCGCGGGACAAGGCAACCCGTCAGAAGCCGCTGAAGCTCGCGCCGTCCATCCTGTCGGCCGATTTCGCGAAATTGGGCGAGGCCGTGGCCGCGGCCGAGGCCGGCGGCGCCGACTGGATCCACGTCGACGTCATGGACGGGCACTTCGTGCCGAATCTCACATTCGGGCCGAAGACGGTCGCCGACCTCCGCCGCGCGACGCGCCTTCCGCTCGACGTCCACCTCATGATCGAGCGGCCCGAGGAATGGATCGAGCGGTACGTCGAGGCGGGTGCCACCTATGTCACCGTGCATATCGAAGCGGCGCGGGACCCGGCCGGGGCGCTCGACGCGATCCGCGCCGCCGGCGCGCGGCCGGGCATCACGCTCAACCCGGAGACCGACGTCGCGCGCGCGCTGCCGCTCCTCGATCGGGCGGACCTCGTGCTCGTCATGAGCGTGCATCCGGGCTTCGGCGGCCAGGTGTTCATCGCGTCGGCGCTCGACAAGCTGCGGTCGCTGCGCGCGGCGCTCGACGCCAAGGGCTCGACGGCCGAGCTCGAGGTCGACGGCGGCATCAAGCCGGAGAACGCGCGCGAGGCGGCGCGGGCCGGCGCGTCGGTGCTCGTCGCGGGCTCGGCCGTGTACCTCGATCCGGATGGGGTGGGCGCGGCGCTCGCGAAATTCCGCCGGGCGGTCTCCTAGTCCGCGTCCCCGCGTCCGAGCTCGTGCAGTCGCTCGTCGCTGATGCCGAAGTGGTGCGCGATCTCGTGCATCACCGTGTCGCGGACGACCTCGGCCTGGCGCCGCGGCGAGGACGACATCCGCTGGATCGGTCCGCGATAGATCGAGATCCGGTCGGGGACATACGGCTCGCCGTATCCGCGCTCGGTGAGGGGCACGCCTTCGTACAGGCCGAGCAGCTCTCGTCCGTCCGCGACCCGCCCCGGCTCCGGTTCGTCGTCGACGACGATCTCGACGTTCCGCATCCGGTCCCCGAATTCGGCCGGCAGGTCCATGAGCGCCCGCCGCACGAGCCGGGCGAATCGAGCCCGGTCGAGGTTTGACATTCATCAGTACTGTACGGGCCCTGGTGGCTGGAAGCCGCGTTCTGGTGGTGGATGACGACCGCGAATCTATGCGACCTGATCGCGGACTTCCTTTCCGAAGGGGGTTACGCCGTTTCGCGCGCGTATGGCGGGCAGGACGCGATCGATTCCGCGCGCAGCAGCGTCCCGGACGTGGTGCTCCTCGACCTCCTGCTCCCCGACGTGCCGGGGCTCCATGTCGGTCACGCCCTTCGTCGCGCTGCGCGCACGAAGGACGTGCCGATCGTGATCATCAGCGGCGATCGGGCGGCCCTCGCGCGCAGCAAGCAGGAGATCGACGCCGACTCGTATATCGAGAAGCCGTTCAGCCTCGCCGCCGTGCAGCACGCCGTCCGTGCCGCGCTCGGGGAGCACAACGGCGCGCCGGACGCGGCTGCCTGACGATCGCGCGCAGCGTCGGGCAGCAGGTGACGGCGATCACGCGCACCGCGACCGCACGTGACGAAGCGCACGCGCGCGCAAGCGGCACACGCCGGATTCGCTGAGCCCGATCCGCGCGCCGATCTCCTTCAACGTGAACCCGCGCGCGAACGAGAGGACGAGGACCCGCCGCTCGAGCGGATCGATCTGCCGGAGCTCACGCGCGACCCGCTGCCACTCCTGGCTCCGGCACACCGCTCGCGCGGAGACGGCGGCGCGTGGCTCCAGTCCCGCTGCGACACAGCGGTCGAGCGACACCTCGACGACCGGAGGCGGGAGGTCGGCGTCGAGCTCACGGGCCTCGCGATACGCGCGGCGCGCGGAGCGGGTGAGTGGGTCGCGCTCGCGGAGGGCGTCGAGGACCTGGCCGCGAACGCGCCGCGCGGCGTACGCGCCGAACGGCGCGCCGGCGTCGTCGCGATAGCGCCGCGCCGCCTGGACGAGCCCGACGACACCCCACGCGACGAGGTCCTCGCGGTCCGCCCCGCGACATCGCGGATCGAGCGCGCGCGACGCGACCGCTCTTGCGAATCCGAGGTGCGCGATGATGCGCTCGTCGGCCGGCTGAACGTCCACTCTTCGCTCCCCGGCGGGACCGTACGCACCGACGCCAGTGGTGTCAATAACGGAGTGACAGGGTTGTCCACAATCGCCCACCACTACTTCGAGCGCTACCGCTACCCGGACTGGCTGCGCAGGCATTCGCACCTCGTCGGCGCGATCGCGGTGCGCCTCGCGGAGGCCCACGCCCGGTCCGGCGCGCAACTGGACGTGCGGATCGTCGGTCTGGGCGGCTACCTCCACGACATCGGGAAGAGCCCGCTCCTCGCGGGCGACGGCCGCGAGCATCACGTGCTCGGTCCGCTGGTGCTCGCGGCCGAGGGACTGCCCGAGCTCGCGGAGCTCGCGCGCCGGCATCCGGTGTACGCACCCCGCGATCCGGCGACCGCGCCCCGGTCGCTCGCGGAGCAGATCGTCTACTACGCCGACCGCCGCGGCGGGCAGCGCGTCGTCTCGCTCGAGGCGCGCGTCGACGAGCAGCTCGCACGGTTCCCCGAGCAGGTACCGCGGCGCGCGGCGGACCTCGCGATGGCGAAGGCCATCGAGGCCGAGGTCTTCCGCGGCATCGACCTCCGGCCGGAGGATCTGGCGTGAGCGTCGACCGCGCCCGGCTCGAGCGGCGCATCGCGGAGCTGTCCGCGATCGGCGGGACCGGGATGAGCGTCACGCGCCTCGGCCTCAGCGCGGAGGAACAGCGTGCGCGCGACCTCGTCGGTGGATGGCTGCGCGCGCGCGGCGCGACAGTGCGGCGCGACGCGGCGGCGAACCTGTACGGACGGTTCGGCGACGATCGTTCGCCGGCGATCCTCGTCGGATCGCATATCGACTCCGTGCCGGAAGGCGGCCGCTTCGATGGCGCGCTCGGGGTGCTGTGCGCGGTCGAAGCTGTCGACGCGCTCCTGGACGACGGAGTCAAGTTCAAACGGCCGGTCGAGATCGTCGGCTGGTGCGACGAGGAGGGCGCGCGCTTCGGGATCGGGCTCTTCGGCTCGAGCGCCGCGTTCGGGCGGCTGCCCGGTGGCGCCGCGCAGCGCGCCGACAAGGACGGGGTGACGATCGCGGCGGCGCTGCGCGCGATCGACGAGGCCGGCGATCCGACGAAGGCCAAGCGCGACACCGCCGGGCTCGCGGCGTACCTCGAGCTCCACATCGAGCAGGGTCCGCGGCTCGCGGAGCGGGGGATCCCGCTCGGCGTGGTGAGTGACATCGTCGGGCTCATGCACGGGCGCGTGACGGTGCACGGCCGTCAGGATCACGCCGGCGCGACGGTCATGACGGCCCGCGAGGACGCGCTCGCCGCCGCGTCGGAGATGGTGCTCGCGGTCGAGGCCGCGGCGCGCGCGCTGCCGGACGCGGTCGGGACGGTCGGCGAGATCACGGTGCGGCCGGGCGCGAAGAACGTGGTCCCAGGGGAATGCGTGTTCTCGCTCGACCTGCGGGCGCGGAGCGAGGCGACCGTCGAGCAGCTCGGCCGCGACGTGCGTGCGGCGATCCGCCGCATCGGCGACGCGCGCGGTGTCCGGTCCTCGATCGACGTGCTCTCGCGTGTCCCGGCCGTCCCCCTCGACCCCCCGCTCCGCGACCTCTTTCTTCGGTCCGCGAAGCAGGTGGGCGTCGACGCGCCCGAGCTCTTCTCCGGCGCCGGCCACGATGCGGAGAACTCCCAGCTCGCGGGGGTCCCGACGGGAATGCTGTTCGTCCGCTCGACCGGCGGCAGCCACAACCCGAACGAGCTCGCGACCCTCGACGACGCGGTCCTGGGGGCCCAGGCGCTGGCCCTCGCGCTCAAGGAGCTCGCGGGCTAATATCGGCTCGTTGCCAGTTGACGTGAACTGGCAGATCGCCTGCAGGGGAGGCACGCGAACGTGGCACGGGCGACGGTGCACGACGCAGGTCCGGCGAGCTATCGCATCGGCGAGCTCGCGGCGAAGGTCGGCATGACCGAGCGGACGATCCGCTACTACGAAGAGGTCGGCCTCCTCGACTCGGTGAAGCGGCTCGAGGGCGGCACCCGCGTGTACACCGATGACGACGTCCGTCGCCTGAAGTTCATCCGCAAGCTGAAGGTGCTCGGTCTGTCGCTCCAGGAGATGACGGAGCTCGAGAGCATCTACCAGCCGAAGCGGAGCAACCGCGCGGTCCTCCCGCGGATCATCGAGCTCCTCGATGCGCATCTCGAGACGGTCGACGGCCGTATTTCCGAGCTGCAGGCGCTCCGCGGCGAGATCCGCAGCTACCGCGAGCACCTCGTCGATCGTCTGCGCGAGGCCGATCGATGAGCGAGACGAGCGTCATCCTCGGCGCCGCACGCACCCCGATCGGCGCGTTCCTCGGCGGGCTCGCGCCGCTGACCGCACCGCAGCTCGGCGCGATCGCGATCAAATGCGCCGTCGAGCGGAGCGGCATCGCGGCCGACAAGATCGAGGAAGTGTTCATGGGGAGCGTCATCCAGGCCGGCGTCGGTCAGGCGCCCGCGCGGCAGGCGTCGCTCGGCGCGGGGCTCGCGCGGAGCGTCCCGTGCACGACGATCAACAAGGTCTGCGGCTCGGGCCTCAAGGCCGTGATGCTCGCGGCGTCGCAGATCGCGGCCGGCGAATACGGCGTCATCGTCGCCGGCGGGATGGAGTCCATGTCGAACGCGCCGTACCTCCTGCGTGGGCTCCGGCAGGGGTTGTCGCTCGGCGAGCAGAAGGTCGAGGACGCCAACCTCGTCGATGGGCTCGTCGACGCGTACGGCGGTGGCCACATGGGCCTCGGCGGCGAGAAGGCCGCCGCGAAGAGCGGCCTCACGCGCGAGGATCAGGATCGCTTCGCCCTCCGCTCGTACGAGAAGGCGCTCGCGGCCCAGAAGAGCGGCGCGTTCGACGCGGAGATCGTCCCGGTCGACGTGCCCGGTCGGAAGGGCGCCGTCACGCGCGTCGCGAAAGACGAGACGCCGCGCAAGACGTCGCTCGCATCACTCGCCGCGCTGAAGCCCGCGTTCAAGCCCGATGGCACGGTCACCGCGGGCAACGCGTCGAAGCTGAACGACGGCGCCGCGGCGCTCGTGATCGCCGGGGCAGCGCGCGCACGCGAGCTCGGAGCCGCGCCGCTCGCGCGGATCGTCGCGCAGGCGCAGTACGCGCGGGAGCCCGACCTGTTCCTCCTCGCGCCGTCCGGCGCGATCGCGCGGGTGCTCGAGAAGGCGGGCTGGGCCGCGGGCGACGTCGATCTCTACGAGGTGAACGAGGCGTTCTCCGGCATCGAGGCGGTGCGGCGCGAGATCGGCGTCCCCGAAGAGCGGTTCAACGTGAACGGCGGCGCCGTCGCGCTGGGCCATCCGATCGGCGCATCCGGCGCGCGGCTCCTTGTGACGCTCCTCTACGCGCTCCGCGCGCGCGGCAAGAAGCGCGGCATCGTCTCGCTCTGCCTCGGTGGCGGCGAGGCCGTCGCTCTCGCCGTCGAGGCGGTCTGATGGAGCGGCGCGTCGGACCGGATCGGCGTGTCCGCGCGAGGGCGGAGCCCACCGGCCCGCAACCAGCGAAGGTCGGACAGGTGGGGGTCGTCGGCGCGGGGACGATGGGCGCCGGCATCGCCCAGGTCTGCGCGATGGCGGGGCTCCAGGTCGTGCTCGTCGACGTCGGCCTGGCCGAGCTTGCGCGCGGGCAGGCCGTGATCGGTGAGTCGCTCGCGAGGCTCGAGCCGAAGGGCAAGCTGCCGCGGCCGGCGGCCGAGATCGCCGGCCGGATCCGCACGAGCACCGCGATGAAGGACCTCGCGAAGGTCGACTTCGTCATCGAGGCGGCCTTCGAGGATGTCGCGGTGAAGACAGACCTCTTCAAGAAGCTCGACGCGGCGTGCAAACCCGCCGCGATCCTCGCCTCGAACACCTCGAGCATCTCGATCACGAAGCTCGCCGCGTCGACGAAGCGGCCGGACAAGGTCGTCGGCATGCACTTCATGAATCCCGTCCCGGTCATGGGCTACGTCGAGCTCATCAAGGGGCTGCGGACGAGCGCCGCGACGATGGAGCGGACGCGTGAGCTCGCCGCGACCCTCGGGAAGACCGCCGTCGAGTCGAGCGACTCGCCGGGGTTCATCGCGAACCGGGTGCTCTTGCCGATGATCAACGAGGCGATCTTCGCGCTCTCCGAGGGGGTCGGAAGCGCGGAGGCGATCGACACGATGATGAAGGGCCTCAACTTCCCGATGGGCCCGCTCGCGCTCGCGGACCTCATCGGGCTCGACGTGTGTCTCGCGATCCTCGAGGTGTTGCAGCGCGACCTCGGTGACCCGAAATACCGGCCGGCGCCGCTGCTGCGTCAGTACGTCGAGGCGGGGTGGTTGGGGCGGAAGAGCGGCCGGGGGTTCTTCAGCTATGGCTGATCGCGTGACCATGGATTACATCTTCGTTTTCACGGACCGGCGTCCTGAGGTGGCGCATTTCTACCGGGACATCGTCGGCGTTCCGCAGGAGTCCGAGAAGGATGATTCGAACTGGTTGCGTGCCGAGCATGCCCAGCTCGCGATCCACGATCGGGAGGACGAAGAAACCGCCCGCGAGGTCGCCCAGGGAAGCGGGTTCGTCGTCGGCATCCGCGTGAAGGACGTGCTTGCCGCGTACGATCGCACGCGCCGCGAGGGTCGGCTCGTCGGCGAGCTGTATCAGGGCCATCCGCACCCGTACTTCTTCGCCCGCGACCCAGAAGGCCGCTTCGTCATCGTGACAAGCGTCGATCGATGACCGGCCCCGAGGTCGGCCCCGTCTTCGCGTTCACGGCGAAGCACGCCGCGACGGCCGGCTTCTACCGCGACGTCGTCGGGCTCGCCGCGGGCACCGTGGGCGATCCGAATGCGAGCTGGCTGAAGGCCGAGAACGCCGACGTCGTGTTCCATTCGCCGGACGACCGCGAGACGCCGCCCGAGGTCCGCGCGCAGACCGGGTTCGTGGTCTGGTTCGGCGTGGACGACGTGAAGGCCGCGTACGACAAGGCGAGGGCGGCAAAGGCCGTCGTCGGCGACTTCTACGGCGATTACTTCTTCGCGCGCGATCCCGAGGGCCGGTTCATCGGCATTCACGTCAGTGAGGAGCACAGCCATGGCCACGACCACGAGCACTGATCCAACCGAGTTGGGCGCCGCGTTCGACCTCGCGCTCACCGATTCACAGGAGCTCGTGCAGCGGACCGCCCGCGCCTTCGCGACCGAGAAGCTCCTGCCGATCGCGCACGACATCGACGAGCAGGGCAAAGTCCCCGCGGCGATCCTCGCCGAGATGGCGGGGCTCGGGTTCATGGGCGTGTACGTGCCCGAGGCGCTCGGCGGCGCGGGCGCGGACGCGGTCTCCTACATCCTCGCGTCCGAGGAGATCAACCGGGCCTGCGCGTCGACGGGCGTGATCATGCAGTCGCACAACTCGCTCGCCTGCGACCCGATCCTGCACTGGGGCAGTCAGGCCCAGAAGGAGCGGTGGCTGCGGCCGTTGGCCCAGGGCAAGAAGCTCGGCTGCTACGCGCTGTCCGAGCCGGCGTCGGGCTCGGACGCGGCCGGGCTGCAGATGACGGCGAAGCGCGACGGATCAGGCTGGCTGCTCAACGGGACGAAGAACTTCATCACCAATGGCGTCTCCGCCGACGTGGTCGTCACCTTCGCGCAGACCGAGCCGGGCTCACGGCACAAGGGCATCGCCGCGTTCGTCGTGGACAAGCCGACGAAGGGACTCACGGTGGGTCGGGTGGAGCAGAAGCTCGGCATCAAGGGGTCCGACACGGCGCAGCTCGTGTTCGAGGACGTCCACGTCGGTGACGATCAGCGGCTCGGCGAGGTCGGCCAGGGCTTCAAGATCGCGCTGTCGGCGCTCGACGGGGGCCGGATCGGCATCGCCGCGCAGGCGGTCGGCATCGGTCGGGCATGCCTCGAGGACTCGCTCGCGTACGCGAAGGAGCGGAAGGCGTTCGGGAAGCCGATCGCCGAGCTTCAGGCGATCCAATGGATGCTCGCGGACATGGCCACCGAGGTCGATGCCGCGCGGCTCCTCGCGTGGCGCGCGGCGACCCTCAAGGATCGTGGCGCGCCGTACGTGGCCGAGGCGGCGATCGCGAAGCTTTTCGCCTCGGACGTCGCGATGAAGTCGGCCCGCAACTGTGTCCAGATCTTCGGCGGCTACGGGTACCTCAAGGACTTCCCCGCGGAGCGGCACTACCGCGACGCGAAGATCACCGAGATCTACGAGGGCACGAGCGAGATCATGAAGCTCATCATCGCCGAGGACATGCTCGGAGAGTGACGCCACCGACGATCGGCATCGGCCAGGCGGTCCTCGCGCTCCTTGCCGCGATCGGCTTCGGCGCCGGACTCTGGCGGCTGATCCACCTCTTCCGCTTGATGCGCATCGGCCGCGCCGATCCCGAGCGCTGGGGGCGGCTCCCTCAACGCATCGTCGATGAGCTCGTCCTCTACCTCGCGCAGCGGAAGCTGTTCAAGCGTCCGTACTCCATCCGGGGCATCGCCCACGCCCTCATCTTCTGGGGCTTCCTCGTGATCGTCGCCGCGACCACCGAGCTGCTCGTCTCGGGCATCTCCGGCGGCTGGCACCTGCCTGGCGCGACGAGCGGCGCCTTCGCCTGGATGCTCGACGCACTGTCGCTGCTCGTGCTCGTGTCGATCGCGATCGCGTCTGCCCGTCGGCTCCTTTTTGCGCCGCCGCACATGCACGTCGCCGGGCAGGGCTACGCGATCCTCGCGCTCATCGCCGTGCTCATCGTCGCCCTCTTCGCGATGGAGGCGGGCGGGGTCGCGGCCGGCCGCGTCGAGCCCGGCGCGGCGGTCCCGCCGATCGGCGCCGCCCTCGGCCCGCTCGTCCCCGCGTCGGTCGCCTTGACCCTGTTCGCGGTGGGCTTCTGGGGCCACCTCGGGTCCACGCTCTTCTTCGCCGCGTGGCTGCCGCGCACGAAGCACCTCCACATCGTGACGACGCTGCCGAACGTGTTCTTCCGCTCGCCGCGACCGAGGGGAGCGCTCCGGCCGATCGAAGGCCTTGAACAGCAGGAGACGTTCGGCGCGGCGACGCTGCGCGATCTTTCGTGGAAGCAGCATCTCGACGGGTATACGTGCACCGAGTGCGGGCGCTGCTCCGACAACTGTCCCGCGCTGGCGACCGGCAAGCCACTCGACCCGCAGAAGATCGTCCTCGACCTGCGCGACCTCCTCTTGAAGGAGGGCGACGCGCTGCTGCACGATCCGAAGGCGACCGGCACCGCGCCGGCGCATCAGCTCGCGACGAAGCCCGACGAGCTCTGGGCCTGCACGACGTGCGCGGCGTGCGTCGAGCAGTGCCCGGTGACGATCGAGCACATCGACAAGATCGTCGACATGCGCCGCTACCTCACGATGCAGGAGTCCGCGGCGCCGCCCGAGGCCCAGCGCGCGATGACGAACATCGAGCGCGCCGGCAATCCGTGGGGCGAGGCCGCGAGCACCCGTGGCGAGTGGGCCCAGGGACTCGGCGTGCCGACGCTCGCCGAGAAGCCCGACGCGGAGTACCTCTACTTCGTCGGCTGCGCCGCGTCGTTCGACCGCCGGAACCAGCGCGTCGCGAAGGCGCTCGCGACGATCCTGCAGGCGGCGAAGATCTCGTTCGCGATCCTTGCGACCGAGGAAACGTGCAACGGTGACCCGGCGCGGCGGATGGGGAACGAGTACCTCTGGCAGCTCCAGGCGCAGCAGAACATCGAGACCTTCGGCCGCTACAACGTGCGCAAGATCATCGCGTCGTGCCCGCACTGCTTCAACACGATCGCGAATGAGTATCCGCAGCTCGGCGGCGCGTACGAGGTGGTCCACGCCCTGCAGCTGGTGGAGGACCTGATCAGCGAGAAGAAGATCGCGCTCGGACCGAGCTCGACTGGCGCCGCGGAGACCGTCGCCTATCACGACCCGTGCTACCTCGGTCGGCACAACGGCATCTACGAGGACCCTCGAGCGGTGCTCGACGCGATCGACGGCGTGACGAGGATGGAGATCGCGCCGCATCACCGCGAGCGCGGGTTCTGCTGCGGCGCGGGCGGCGGGCGCATGTGGATGGAGGAGAAGGTGGGGCAGCGGGTCAACCATCGGCGCGTCGAGCAGATCCTCGCCGCGGGTGACGCGCGCGGTGAGCGGCCGGCCAAGGTCGCCTCGGGCTGCCCGTTCTGTCTGATCATGCTCGACGAAGGTGTGGGGGCAAAAGGCATCCAGGAAGAGCTCAAGCCGGTGGACGTCTTGGAGCTCGTGGCGTCACGTGTGAAGGGGTAATTAGATGGCCCGATTCCTCGTCTGCATCAAGCAGGTCCCCGACTCGACGACGCGGGTGAAGGTCGCGCCCGATGGGAGGTCGATCCTGACCGACGGCGTCACGTGGTCGATCTCGCCGTACGACGAGTACGCGATCGAGCTCGCGCTCGAGCACAAGGACCAGGCACCAGACACGATCGTGAGCGTCATCACCGTGGGCGGCGCGCGGACGAAGGACGCGCTGCGCCAGGCGCTCGCGATGGGCTGCGACGACGCGACGCTCGTGGCCGGCGAAGGGCTCGGCCCGCTCGGCATCGCGAGCGCCTTGAAGAGCTCGGTCGAAGAGCTCAAGCCCGACCTGGTGCTTTGCGGGAAGCAGGCCTCCGACGACGATCAAGGGTTCGTCGGTCCGGCACTGGCCGAAGCCCTTGGGTGGCCGCATCTGGCCCAGATCACCAAGCTCGCGAGCGCCGCCAGCGGTTTCGAATTCTGGAAAGAGACCGAGGGCGGCCATGAGGTCTGGACGGCGAGTGGCGCCGCGGTCCTCACCGTGCAGAAGAGCGCGAAGGAGCCGCGCTACCCGTCGCTCCCCGGGATCATGAAGGCCAAGAAGAAGGAGATCCCCGAGCGTTCGGCCGCGGACGTTGGGGATCCGGTCAAGATCGAGATCGTGAAGCTCGAGCCGCCGGCGGCGCGGGGCGGCGGGAAGATCTTGAAGGACGGCGACACGAAGGCCTTCGCCCAGCAACTCGCGACGCTTCTCCGGGATGAAGCCAAGGTCCTATGAGAATTTGGGTAGTTAGCGAGGAATCAACAGGCGGCCAGCTCCGCCGGGTCTCGCGCGAGCTCGCGGCGCACGCCGCGACGCTCGGGGACGTCACGGTGCTCCAGGTCACCGGCGAACGCGTGCCCTCGGTGGCCGCGGCATCGGCGCTCGCGGAGCGCGCGAAGACCGACGCGCCCGATCTCATCCTCGTCGGCGCGACGCCGTCCGGCCGCGACGTCGCGGCGCGGCTCGCCGCGAAGCTGAAGTGCGCCTACTTCTCCGAATGCACGGACCTCTCGGTCGCCGGCGGGTCGATCGAGGTCTCACGCGGGATGTACGCGGGCAAGGTCCGGGCACGCGTGCGCGCGTCGCTGCCGGCGGTCTGCAGCGTGCGGCCGAACGCGTTCCCGCTGGCCGACGGGGCGCCCGAGCCGGCCCTGACGGATGTCGCCGCGAGCTCTGCGCCGGGGCTCACGTTCGTACGCTTCGAGCCGAGCGCCGCGAGCGGCGGCCGCATCCCGCTGAGCGAGGCGCGGATCATCGTGTCCGGTGGGCGCGGGCTCAAGGGGCCCGAGAGCTGGTCGCAAGTGGAAGCGCTCGCGGACGTCCTCGGCGCGGCGCTCGGCGCGTCCCGCGCGGTCACCGACGCCGGTTGGCGGCCGAACGAAGAGCAGGTCGGGCAGACCGGCAAGACGGTCACGCCCGATCTCTACATCGCTCTCGGCATCTCGGGCGCGATCCAGCACCTCGCCGGGATGACCTCGAGCAAGGTGATCGTCGCGGTGAACAAGGATCCCGACGCCGACATCTTCAAGGTCGCGGACTACGGCGTCGTCGGAGATGTCTTCGAGTTCCTGCCGGCGTTCACCGACGCGGTGAAGCAAGTGAAGGCGGCGAGCTGATGTTCCCGTTCGCCGGGCCCGATGAACGCGACCTCGCCGCCGCCGTCGGGACCTACGTCGCGGATCTTCGGGACCGCATCCCGGTCGCGGAAGACGCCGAGACGATCCCGATGGACGTCATCAAGGGCCTCGGCGACCTGGGCGTGCTCGGCATGAACGTGCCGGAGCGCGACGGCGGTCTCGGCGCGTCGGCCGTCGCGTTCGCGCTCGTGCTCGAGGAGCTCGCCGCCGCGTGGCCGTCGCTCGCGGTCGGCGTCTCGGTGAACAGTGGCATCGTCTGCAGCTCCATCGTTCGGCTCGGAACATCGGATCAGAAGCGCGAGCTCTTCCCGCGCCTGTCCGACGGGCGAGGACTGGCCGCGTTCTGCCTCACCGAGCCGACGTCCGGGTCCGACGCCGCGTCCCTGCGCGCGACCGCGAGACCCGACGGCGATGCGTTCGTCATCGATGGTCACAAGCTCTTCGTGACGAGCGCACCGTACGCGCCCTTCTTCATCGTCCTCGCGCGTGTCGGCCAGCCCGAGCCCGCTCGCCCGCACGCCGGGATCACGGCGTTCCTCGTGCCCGCCGAGCTGCCGGGCATCGTCATCGGCAAGTCCGAGCACAAGCTCGGGCTGCAGGCCTCGGAGACCAGCGCGGTCACGTTCGAGGGCGTTCGCGTGCCGGCGACCGCGGTGCTCGGGACCCTCGGCAGGGGCTTCAGCGAGGTCGCGATGGCCGGCCTCGACTCCGGCAGGATCGGCATCGCCGCGCAGTCGGTCGGGATCGCGCGTGGCGCGCTCGCCCTCGCGGCCGCGTACGCGAAGGAGCGCACCCAGTTCGGCGCGGCCCTCGCGTCGTTCCAGGCGATCCGGTTCTCGCTCGCGGACGTGAAGACCGAGCTCGAGGCCGCACGGATGCTCGTCCTGCGCGCCGCCTGGCTCAAGGACACCGGTGCCCCGTTCACCCGTGCGGCGGCGGAGGCGAAGCTCTACGCGAGCGAGGCCGCGAACCGGGCCGCCTACGCGTGCCTGCAGGTCTTCGGTGGCTACGGCTACATGCGCGAGTACGGTATCGAGCGGTACTTCCGCGACGCACGCGCGACGACGATCTACGAGGGGACGAGCGAGGTGCAGCGCATGGTCATCGCCCGGTCGCTGTTGGCGGCATGAAGACCCAACCGAGGACCGACAAGGCCAACTGGCAGACGAAGTATGACGCCGCCACCAAGGCGCATCCGGAGCGCAAGGCGCGCTTCTCGACGCTGTCGGACCTCCCGGTCGACCCGCTCTACAGCGCCGAGGATCTCGCGGGCTTCGACCCCGAGCGCGACCTCGGCCTGCCCGGCGCGTTCCCGTACACCCGCGGCGTCTACCCCTCGATGTACCGCGGCCGGCTCTGGACGATGCGGCAGTTCGCGGGCTTCGGCTCGGCGGAGGACACGAACGCGCGCTTCCACTACCTCCTCGCGCACGGGGTCACCGGCCTTTCGACGGCGTTCGATATGCCGACGCTCATGGGGCGCGACGCCGACGACCCGCTGTCTCGCGGCGAGGTGGGCCGCGAGGGCGTCGCGGTGAGCTCGCTCGCCGACATGCGGATCCTCTTCGATCGCATCCCGCTCGACCAGGTGACGACGTCGATGACGATCAACGGTCCGGCCTCGATCGTCTGGGCGATGTACCTCGCCGCGGCGGAGGAGCGGGGGATCCCGTTCGCCAAGCTCGGCGGCACGATCCAGAACGACTGCCTCAAGGAGTACATCGCCCAGCGCGAGTGGATCGTCCCGGTGAAGCCGGCGATGGAGCTCGTCGTCGACAGCTTCCGGTACGGCGCCCGCGAGGTGCCGAAGTGGAACACCGTCTCCATCAGCGGCTACCACATCCGCGAGGCCGGATCGACGGCGGTGCAGGAGCTCGCGTTCACGCTCCTCGACGGGCTCGAGTACGTGAAGTGGGGTGTCGCCGCGGGTCTCGACGTGAACGACTTCGCGCCGCATCTCTCCTTCTTCTTCGACGTGCACAACGACTTCTTCGAGGAGATCGCGAAGTTCCGTGCCGCCCGGCGCATCTGGGCGCGCGAGATGCAGCGCCGCTACCACCCCACGAACGAGAAGGCGCTCCTGATGCGCACTCACGCCCAGACCGCGGGCGTGTCCCTCACCGCGCAGCAGCCGTACAACAACGTCGTGCGCGTCGCGCTGCAGGCGCTCGCGGCGGTGCTCGGCGGGACGAACTCGCTGCACACGAACTCGCTGGACGAGACGTACGCGCTGCCGACCGAGGAGGCGGTGACGCTCGCGCTCCGCACGCAGCAGGTCATCGCGCACGAGTCCGGCGTCAGCGAAACGATCGACCCGCTCGCCGGCTCCTATTACCTCGAGCACCTCACGAACGAGATGGAGAGAGGGTTCGACCGCTACCGCGACGAGGTCGACGCGATGGGCGGGATGGTCGCCGCGGTCGAGCGCGGCTACCCGCAGCGGGAGATCGTCGAGGCGTCCTTCCACTTCCAGCAGCAGGTCGAGGAGAAGGAGAAGGTCATCGTCGGCATCAACAAATACGTGTCCGCGGCCGACGAGGCCGGCGGAAACAAGATCCCGGTGCTCGGCATCGACCCGGAGGTCGAGCGCAAGCAGATCGAGCGGATCGACGAGACGCGCGCGAAGCGCGACGCGGGCAAGTGGCGCGAGGCGATGGATCGCCTGCGCGCCGCGGCGAAGGTGCACGGAGAGCTCATGCCGGCATTCGTGGACTGCGCGCGCGCGATGGCGACGGTCGGCGAGCAGGTCCAAGTCTTGAAGGAGACGTATGGCGAGTACCACGACCCCGGGTACTTCTAAGGAATTGCTCGGGCTCGTCGACGAGTCGTGGAAGCGGTTCCGCGAGGGGGTTCGCGGTCTCGGGCGCGCCCGGATGGACGAGCCGACCGGCGCCGGGTGGACGTTCCGCGATCTGCTCGCGCATGTCGCGGCCTGGCATGACCTGACGGCGCGACGCCTGCGTGTGTATCGGACGACCGGGGCGTATCCCGGGCCCGGCGACGAAGCCTCGCTTGGGCTGCCGTCGTTCGCCGATGAGAACGAGTTCAACGCGCGCGTCGCCGCGAGCCATCGCCTCGTCGGCGCCGAGGCGTTGCTTGACGAACTCGACACCGCATTCCGCGGCCTGCGGGCGGAGATCGCCCAACTCACCGACGAGCAGATCCACGCGAACAGCGACTGGGCGATCGTGATCACCCGCGGCAACACATTCGGTCACTACTCGGAGCACGCCAAAGAGCTGGGGTACGCATGAAGCGGCCGATCCGCGTCGTGATGGCGAAGGCCGGGCTCGACGGTCACGACCGCGGGGTGAAGGTCGTCGCGCGCGCGCTCCGCGACGCCGGGATGGAGGTCATCTACACCGGCGTGCACCAAACGCCGGAGCAGGTCGTCGAGACCGCGCTCCAGGAGGACGCCGACGCGATCGGCCTCTCGCTCCTGTCGGGGGCGCACAACTATCTCTTCCCGCGGGTCGCCGAGCTCATGAAGGAGAAGGGCATGGACGACGTCCTGCTCTTCGGCGGCGGCATCATCCCGGAGGACGACATCCCGGGCCTGCGCGAGCACGGCGTCGAGCGGATATTCCAGCCCGGCGCGTCGCTCGAGGAGATCACGGCGTACGTTCGCGGGGCCGTGGCGAAACGCCGCGGCCAGCCGGCATAGCGAAGGAGGCATGACATGGCGAAGAAGGACGACCGACCGATCGACGTGGGGCTGGCGGCGCTCATCGGCAACGACGAGGCGACGGTGACCGCGTTCTGGAAGAAGCGATTCGAGCTCATCGCCGCGATCCCGAGCGACATCGCGCGCGTCGGCGCGATGACGCCGCAGCTTCGCGAGCTGACGCGGATCGCGAACGAAGCGGAGCGCGAGCGCCTGACGCGCGCGCGTATCGTCGCGTTCGCCCAGCTCCCGCAGGACGTGCGGCAGCGGATCGTCGAGGCGCGCAAGGCGGCGTGGGACGTCGACAGGGCGGTCCTCGAGAAGGACCAGGCCCTCGTCGACAAGATCCTGCCGACCGTCGACGCCAGCGTCCGCTCGGCGTATCCGAGCTCGAAGGCGTAATGGACTTCCGCTACCGCGACGACCAGCTCGCCGTGCGCGATGCGGTCCGCGCATTCGTGCGCGAACGGATCGTCCCCCGCGCCGCCGAGTGGAGCGAGCGTGGGGAGTTCCCGATGCCGCTCCTGCCCGAGATCGCCTCGGTGGGGCTCACCGGCCTCGCCGTTCCGACCGATCTCGACGGCGCGGGCCTCGACGCGCTCACCGCTGCCCTCGTGGCTGAGGAGCTCGGAGCCGGGGATGGGTCGATCGCGCTCACGCTCGCGGCGCACAACTCGCTCTGCATCGGCCACCTGCTGACCGCGGCGTCAGCGGAGCAGAAGGCGCGCTGGCTGCCGCCGCTCGCGCGCGGCGATCGTCTCGGCGCGTGGGCCCTCACCGAGCCCGGCTCGGGATCCGATGCCGTCGCGGCAAAGACGACCGCCCGTCGCGACGGCGACTGCTGGGTCCTCGATGGCACGAAGCAGTTCATCACGAACGGCGCGATCGCTGGCTTCACCGTCGTCATCGCCGCGTCGGGCGATCGCCGGCTCACCGCATTCGGTGTCGCGGCGGACAACCCTGGCTTCCGCGCCGGGAAGCGCGAGAAGAAGATGGGCCTGCACGCCTCGGACACGTCGCAGCTCGTGCTCGCTGATTGCCGGGTGAGCGACGCCGACCGCATCGGCGAGATCGGCGCCGCGTTCGGCGACGTACGGAAGGTCCTCGATCGCGGCCGTATCGGGATCGGCGCGCTCGCCATCGGGCTGGGCCGCGCGGCGGTCGAGACCGCGACGACGTACGCGAAGGAGCGCAAGCAGTTCGGGAGGGCGCTCGCCGAGTTCGAGATGATCAAGTGGAAGCTCGCGCAGGCGCGGACCGAGCTCGATGCCGGCCGGCTGCTCATCCATCGTGCGGCGAGCCTCGCCGACCGCGACCTGCCGTTCACCCGCGCCGCGTCGGAGGGGAAGCTCTACGCGACAGAGGCGGCGAGCCGGGCGGCGAATGCGTCGCTCCAGGTGCTCGGTGGCTACGGCTACCTGCGCGACTATCCGGTGGAGCGCATCGTCCGGGACGTGCGCCTCATGGAGATCGGGGAAGGCACGAGCGAGATCCAACGGATCGTCATCGCACGGGATCTCGTCGCGGCGAGTTGATCGCGGCGTCCGAGTCGCTCCTGGCGGCGGCACGGAAGGGCGACAAGCGGAGCATCGCGCGCCTCCTCACGATCGTCGAGAACGACGAGCCCGGGAGCGCCGACATCCTTCGTTCCCTCTATCCCGAGACCGGCCGTGCGCGCATCGTCGGTGTCACGGGCCCGCCGGGCGGCGGCAAGAGCACGCTCGTGTCACGGCTCGCGGCCGAGTACCGGAAGACGAACGACCGCGTCGCCATCGTCGCGGTCGATCCGTCGAGCCCATTCACCGGCGGCGCGATCCTCGGCGACCGCATCCGGATGCGGGATCGCTTCCTCGACGAGGGCGTCTTCATCCGCAGCATGGCGAGTCGCGGTCACGCCGGCGGCCTCGCCCGCGCGACGATGCGCGTGGTGAACGTGCTGGACGCGCTCGGGACCGGCCTCGTCATCGTGGAGACGGTCGGCGTGGGGCAGGAGGAGGTCGACGTCGTTCGCGTTGCCGACACGGTCTGCCTCGTCACGGTCCCGGGCCTCGGGGATGACATCCAGGCGATCAAGGCCGGCGTCCTCGAGATCGCGGACGTGCTCGTGGTGAACAAGGCCGACCGGCCGGGCGCCGACGAGACCGCCCGCGACTTGGCCCAGATGCTCACGCTCGGTCACGGTCGCACGCAGTGGAAACCGCCGATCATCCGGACGAGCGCGCAGGACGGCACCGGGATGGACGAGCTCATGCGCTCGATCGACGCACACGCCGAGTGGGCCCGCACCAGCGGCGAGCTCGATGCGCGCCGCGCCGGCGCCGCGCGCGAGGAGGTCGAGGCGTTGCTCCGCGAGGCGCTCGTGAAGCGGCTCGAGGCGCGCATCGGATCCGAGCGAGTGTCGGATGCCGTCGCCCGCGTCGCGAAACGCGAGCTCGATCCCTATCGCGCGGTCGACGAGCTGCTCGAGGGGTGAGCGTCGAGCTCACGATCTTCCGCACCGGCGGCGTCCGCCTGCCGAAGGCTACGTTCTTCTCGTGGGTCGCTTCTCCAGAGAAGGACGAGCTGATCGACATCCCGGTGTGGTCCGCGCTCCTCCGCACGCCCGAGGGCCTCATCGTTTTCGATACCGGACTCCATCCCGTCCACGTCGAGCGGCCGGACGCGACCTACGGGCCGAACCCGAAGATGCGGATCACGATGACCGGCGATGACGCGATCGTCGCACGGCTCGCTGTCCTGGGTGTTAGACCCGACGACGTGACCGTCGTCGTGAACAGCCACCTTCACTTCGACCACGCCGGGAACAACCGCGCCTTCCCGAACGCGACGTTCATCGTTCAGGGCGAGCAGCTCGTGTACGCGAAGGGCCGGCCGAACTTTCCGGCGATCTACTGGGACGACCCCACCTTGCGATACATGCCCGCGTCGGGACGCGCGCGCGTGGCGGCGGGTGTGGAGGTCGTGCCGACGCCCGGCCACGCGCCGGGCCATCAGTCGCTCGTCGTCGACCTTGCCGAGACCGGCCGGGTCGTGCTCTGTGGCGACGCGGGGTTCACGCGTGAAAACCTGGAGCGCGGCGAGGCCACCGCGCCGGACCCTGCCATGGCCCACGACTCGATCCTTCTCATCCGCTCGCTCGTGAAGGACGACCTCGCGCGCGCGTTCCCGTCGCACGACCCGACGACATTCCGTCCGGGGACGTACCGATGACCCATCCGCTCGTCGACCAGCTGCGGTTCACGCGATCGGAGTGGCTGCGCGCCCTGCGGGGCGTCTCCGAAGAGGACGCGGCGGTCCATCAGGGCCGGATGAACTCGATCGGCTGGATCGTCGGCCACCTCGCCTGGCAGGAGCAGCGCTACTTCCTCTACCGGCCGCAGGGCCTGATGCCGCGCAAGGACATCCAGACGGAGTTCACCACGGGTGGGCCGATGAGGACGCCGTCGCTCAAGCGGACGCTCGCGGCGTGGCGCCAGATCACGCGCGCCGCGGAGCCGTTCGTCATCAAGCTCACGACGAAGGACCTCGTTCGCGATCTGCCCCTCGAGGGGAAGAAGAGCGGCCAGTCGCTCGGCGACGCGATGCGCCGCCTCACGTACCACTACTGGTTCCACATCGGCGAGATCGTCGCGATCCGTCAGCTGCTCGACCAGCCGAGGGTGCCCGAGTACGTGGGTGCGATCGAGAAGAAGGCACCCTACCGGCCCGAGCGACCGCATACTCGACCGCGATGACGACGCCCATCGAGCGGCTCGAGGCGCTGCGGGCGCAGTCCGCGCGCGGTGGTGGCGAAGATCGGGTCGCGCAGCAGCACGCGAAGGGGAAGCTCACCGCACGCGAGCGGATCGACCTCGTGCTGGACGAGGCGAGCTTCGTCGAGCTCGACGCGTTCGTCGCGGCACGTCCGAGCGAGCACGTCGCGGCCGACGAACAAGTCTTGGGAGACGGCGTCGTCACCGGGTTCGGCCGCATCGACGGACGGCTCGTGTACATCTTTTCGCAGGACTTCACCGTGTTCGGTGGCTCGCTCGCCGAGGCGCACGCGGCGAAGATCGTGAAAGTCATGGACCAGGCGCTCCGCAATGGCGCGCCGATCATCGGATTGAACGACAGCGGCGGCGCGCGGATCCAGGAGGGCGTCGTCTCGCTCGGCGGCTACGCCGACATCTTCCTCCGCAACGTCCTCGCGAGCGGCGTCGTGCCGCAGCTCTCGGCGATCATGGGCCCGTGCGCCGGCGGCGCGGTGTATTCGCCGGCGATCACGGACTTCGTGGCCATGGTTCGGGACACGTCGTACATGTTCGTCACCGGCCCGAACGTGGTGAAGACGGTGACCCACGAGGACGTGACGTTCGACGAGCTCGGCGGCGCCGAGACGCACGCGCGCCGGTCAGGTGTCGCGCACTTCGTCGCCGACGACGAGGTCCGGTGCGCCGCGCTCCTGCGCGAGCTCTTCGGCTTCATCCCGTCGAACAACCTCGATCCCGCGCCGCGGCTCGCGACGAACGACGCGGTCGATCGGGAGGATCGCGAGCTCGACTCGATCGTCCCGGAGTCCGCGGCGAAGCCGTACGACATGAAGGACGTGGTCCGCCGCGTCGTCGACGACGGGAAGCTCCTCGAGGTGCACGCGGGCTGGGCCCAGAACATCGTCGTCGCGTTCGCGCGCCTCGACGGCCAGAGCGTCGGCGTCGTGGCGCAGCAGCCGATGGTGCTCGCGGGCGTCCTCGACATCGACGCGTCGATCAAGGCCGCGCGCTTCGTGCGGTTCTGCGACGCGTTCAACATCCCGCTCGTCACGTTCGTCGACGTGCCCGGCTTCCTGCCGGGAACGGCGCAGGAGCACGGCGGCATCATCCGCAACGGCGCGAAGCTCCTCTACGCGTACGCCGAGGCGACCGTGCCGAAGCTCACGGTCATCACGCGCAAGGCGTACGGCGGCGCGTACGACGTCATGTCGAGCAAGCACATCCGCGGTGACTACAACGTCGCCTGGCCCGGTGCCGAGATCGCGGTCATGGGCCCCGAGGGCGCCGCCAACATCCTCTACAAGGACGAGATCGCGGCCGCGACGGATCCCGATGCGCGGCGGGCCGAGCTCACCGCCGAGTACGCCGAGAAGTACGCGAACCCGTACGCGGCGGCGGCGCGCGGCTACCTCGACGACATCATCGAGCCGCACGAGACGCGGCCCCGCCTCATCGCCGCGCTCCGTGCGCTCGCCGGCAAGCGCGACACGAATCCGAAGAAGAAGCACGGGAACATCCCGCTATAGCCGCGCCCTTCCGCAAGGTGCTCGTGGCCAACCGCGGGGAGATCGCGCTCCGGATCATGCGCACCTGCCGCGAGCTCGGGATCGTGACCGTCGCCGTGTACAGCGACATCGATCGCGCCGCGCCGCACGTCCGCGTCGCCGACGAGGCGTACCCGATCGGCCCCGCGCCGGCGTCCGCGAGCTATCTCCGGATCGAGCCGCTCGTCGCGATCGCCCGTCGTACGGGCTGCGACGCGGTGCATCCGGGGTACGGCTTCCTCAGCGAGAACCCCGACTTCGCCGATGCGGTTGCCGCCGCCGGTCTCGCGTTCGTCGGACCGCCGGGGAGCGTGCAGCGGGCCCTCGGCGAGAAGACGGCGGCGCGGCGCCTCGCGTCGCGCGCGGGCGTCCCGGTCGCGGAGGGGACGATGGCTCCGCTGCACGACGAGGCCGAGGCGCGTGGGGTCGCGGACGAGATCGGTTACCCGGTTTTTTTGAAGCCGGCGGCGGGCGGCGGGGGCAAGGGCATGCGCATCGTGCGCTCGGCGGCCGAGCTCGCGACCGCATGGCGCGCCGCGACCGGCGAGGCGACGACCGCGTTCGGAGCGCCCGCGCTGCTGATGGAGCGGCTGATCCAGCCCGCCCGGCACATCGAGATGCAGCTGCTCGCGGACGCGCACGGCCACATCGTGTGGCTCGGCGAGCGCGACTGCTCGATCCAGCGCCGCCATCAGAAGCTCGTCGAGGAGACCCCCGCGTCCGGTATCGATGACGACCTGCGCGAGCGGCTCGGCACGGCAGCGTTGAAGGTCGCGGCCGCCGCGAAGTACGTGAACGCCGGGACGGCGGAGTTCCTCGTCGCGCCGGACGGCAGCTTCGTGTTCCTCGAGATGAACACGCGCCTGCAGGTCGAGCATCCGGTCACGGAGCTCGTCACGGGCCTCGACCTCGTCGCCCTGCAGCTGCGGATCGCGGCGGGCGAGCCGCTCCCGTTCGCGCAGGACGGGATCATGCGGACCGGCGCCGCGATCGAGCTTCGGATCACGGCCGAGGATCCGTTCGCCGGCTTCCTCCCGCAGGGCGGGCGGATCGACTTCGTGCGCGAGCCGAGCGGGCCAGGCGTCCGGATGGATTCGGGGCTGGCGGCGCCGCTCATCGTCCCCACCGAGTACGACCCGTTGCTCGCGAAGCTGATCGTCTGGGGACCGGACCGCGCAGCGGCGATCGCGCGGGCCCGGCGCGCCGTCCGGGACACGATCGTGGCCGGCGTGCCGACGTCGCTGCCGTTCCACTCCTTTGTATTGGACGAGCCCGATTTCGTGGCGGGCCGCTACGACACGGACTACGTCGCGGCGCACTGGGCAAAGCCGCGGCGGAGCGACATCGGGGAGGGCGCCGCGGTCGCCGTCGCGCTCGCGGGCATCGCGCGACTCCGGTCGCGGCCGCGGCCGGTCGTCGCCGACGCAGGGTCCCAGGTCAATTGGGCTCGCTCGGCCCGCGAGGACATGCTCCGATGAGGTACTCGGTGCGCGCCGGCGATCGCGACCTCGCGGTCGAGGCGACGCCCGAAGGTCGCTTCCTCGTCGAGGACCGCGTTGTCGCGGCCGAGCTCACGGAGGCGGTCCCGGGAAAGGTCTGGTCCGTCCTCGTCGAGGGGCACGCGCATGAGGTCGCGTTCCTCGGCGGCGACCGCGTGTTCGTGGACGGCGATGAGGTGACGCTCGACATCGCCGACGAGCGCGCGATCGCGGCGGGACGCGCAGGCCCGCGAGCGGCGGCCGGGCGACAGGAGATCCGCGCGCCGATGCCCGGGCTGCTGAAACGCGTGCACGTGGCGGAGGGCACGGCCGTGCAAGAGGGCGACGCGCTCGCGACGCTCGAAGCGATGAAGATGGAGAACGAGCTACGCGCCGCGCACGCCGGGACGGTCTCGCTGATCGCGGTCGCGGAGGGGACGAAGGTGGAGAGCGGCACGTTGTTGATCGTCATCCGCTCGGCGGGTCCCGCCGGGAGCATCGAGTGAGACGGTCCCGCCGCAGACGAGCGATCGCGATCGCGCTCGTCGCGGTGATCCTCTTGTCGGTGGTCGCGACGCTCTTGCTCATGGTGTACCGCCCCCTGCCGACGGTCGACGGAGACTACCGGCTGCTCGGCCTCGATGAGCGCGGCGAGGTCGTGCGCGATGCCTTCGGCGTCCCGCACATCTACGCGAACACGACCCACGACCTCTTCTTCCTCCAGGGATACGCGACCGCGCAGGACCGGCTATTCCAGCTCGACCTCTTCCGCCGCACCGGCCGCGGCCGGCTCGCCGAGGTCCTCGGCGACGGGGCGCTCGATACCGACAAATTCCTCCGGACCATCGGCCTCGCCCGTGCGGCCGATCTCGACGCCGCGTTGCTTTCGGACACGGCGCGGGCCGCCCTCGCGGCATACGCCGACGGCATCAATAAGCTCATCACGCAGCAGGGCGACTCGCTGCCGCTCGAGTTCGTGCTGCTCGGATACAAGCCCGAGCCCTGGACCGCGACCGATTCGCTGGTGATCGTCAAGCTCGAGTCGTACGACCTCGCGACCAACTACGGCACCGAGCTCTCGCGCGCGAACGTCACCGCGCGCGCCGGCCCGGGCGCCATCGCGTCGCTCTTCCCCGACTCGGATCTGCGCCCGCCGACTGGTCTCGCGGACGGCGCATGGGCCGCGGTCGCCGACGCGTTCAGCGCGCCGGTGGCCTTGCCGGGGCTCGATGCGCTGCGCGCGCTCTTCGGCGACGCCGGAACGGGTCTCGGATCCAACTGCATCGCACTCGCGGGCTCGCGCACCGCGTCCGGACAGCCGCTCCTCGAAGGCGACCCGCACCTCTCGGTGCGGAACCCCTCGATCTGGTACGAGGTCGGACTCCACGGCGGCGGGTACGACGTCGCGGGCTTCTCGATCCCCGGGCTCCCTGGGATCGGCATCGGTCATAACGCGAAGGTCGCGTGGACCTTCACCGTCGCGTACACCGACGTCCAGGACTTCTTCGTCGAGCAGCCGGACCCCGCCGACCCGCGGCGCTTCATGTTCAAGGGGACGTCCGAGGCGGCGACCGCGATCCGCGAGCTCATCACGGTGAAGGGCAAGCCTGACCCGGTCCCGTACGACGTCCTCGTGACCCGCCACGGTCCGCTCATGACCGGCGTGCTGAAGAACCAGCTCGCCCCCCTCGCGCTCCGCTGGAACGCGCTCGACGGTGGCCGGACGATGGACGCGCTCCTCGAGGCCGCACGCGCGACGAACTGGTCGAGCTTCAAAGCGGCGATGGCCGACGTCTCCGGCGCGACGCTCTCCGCCTGCTACGCCGACGTCGACGGGCACATCGGCTACGTCCTCGCCGGCGCGCTGCCCGATCGCACGAAGGGCGACGGCCGGCTGCCGGTACCGGGGTGGACCGGCGAGTACGAGTGGCGCGGGATGCTGCCCTCGAGCGCGAACCCGAGCCGCTCCGATCCGGCCGAGGGCTACATCGTGAACGCGAACGACCGGCCGGTGACGGACCCGAGCTCCGCGGCGTACATCGGTGAATGGGATCCCGGATTCCGCGCCGGTCACCTCCTTGCGGCGGTGAAGGATCTGAAGGGCGCGACCGTCGAGACCCTCCGCGCGATCCAGACCGACTACACGTCGCCCCCCGTCGTCGCGTTCCGCGACGCGATCCTCGCCGCGCGTCCGCGCTCGCCGCTCGGGTCGACGGCGCAGGAGCTCGTCCGGAAGTGGGACGGCACGCTGTCGGTCGACTCGAGCGCGGCCGCCGTCTACGAGGCGTGGCTCGTGCACATGACCGACCGGACGTTCCACGACAAGCTCGGCGACGCCGTGTACCTCGACTACCTCACGAACGGTCGTCCGACATTCGCGCTGTACAAGCTCCTCGCGCGTCCGGCGGATCCCTGGTTCTCCTCGCTCGGCGATGACCGTGTACGCGGCCGCGACGACGTCAGCGCGCTCGCGCTCGACGACGCGGTCGCCGACCTGCGCGATCGCCTCGGCGGCGACCCCTCGAAGTGGCGCTGGGGCGCGATCCACACCGTCACGTTCGCCCATCCGCTCTCGGTCGGATTGCCCGGTCCGCTTCGCGCTCTCTTCGACATCGGTCCGTACGAGCGGGCCGGCGACGGGTACTCCGTCAACAACGGCGCGTACTCGCTCGTGATGCCGTTCGCGCTCCGAAGCCACCCGTCGGAGCGGATGATCGTCGACCTCGGGGATCTCGATCGCTCGCGTGCGGTCCTTCCGACGGGCGAGTCGGGACAGCCGCTGTCGCGGCACTGGGGCGACCAGACGCCGCTCTGGCTCCGTGGCGACCTCCACCCGATGTGGTTCACCCGCGGTCGGATCGAGAGCCCCGACACCCTCGTCCTCCGTCCTCGCTGACGTAGTGACACGTAGCATCGACTCATGAGCGAGCGCGGCCCGTTCAAGACCACGTACGGCGCGCCGATGCCACCGTTCGAGACGCCCGACGCCGAGTACGACGCGGCGGTCGCACGGCTCGGCGTCCCCGGCGAGCCCCCGTTCACCCGCGGCGTGCAGTCCACGATGTATCGCGGCCGGCTCTGGACGATGCGGCAGTACGCCGGTTTCGGGACGGCCGAGGAATCCAACCTGCGGTACCGCTACCTCCTCGCGCAGGGCCAGACCGGTCTCTCGGTCGCGTTCGACCTGCCGACGCAGATGGGCTTCGACGCGGACGACCAACGGGCCCAAGGCGAGGTGGGGAAGGTCGGCGTCTCGATCTCCTCGCTCGACGACTTCGGGCTGTTGATGAGGGACATCCCGCTCGATCAGGTCACGACGTCGATGACCATCAACGCGACGGCGGCGATCCTCCTCGCGATGTACGTCGCGACCGCGAAGCGCCAGGGAGTGCCCCTGGCTCGGATCGGCGGGACGACCCAGAACGACATCCTGAAGGAGTACATCGCGCGCGGCACATACATCTACCCGCCGCGAGCCTCGATGCGCCTCGTGAGCGACGTGATCGCGTACTGCGCGGCCGAGCTGCCGCGGTGGAACCCGATCAGCATCTCCGGCTATCACATCCGCGAGGCCGGCGCCGACGCGGTGCAGGAGCTCAGCTTCACGTTCGCGAACGCGATCGCCTACGTGCAGGCCGTCGTCGACCGCGGGCTCGCGGTCGACGCGTTCGCGTCGCAGCTCTCGTTCTTCTTCGCGGCGAACGAGACGCTCATCGAGGAGGTCGCGAAGTTCCGTGCCGCGCGACGGATCTGGGAGCGGATCGTGCGCGAGCGGTTCGGTGCCTCGACGGCCTCGTCGCACGCGCTGCGATTCCACACCCAGACGATGGGATCGACCCTCACCGCGCAGCAGCCGCGTAACAACATCGTGCGCACCGCGATCGAGGCGCTGGCCGCGGTGCTCGGTGGGACGCAGTCGCTGCACACGAACGCGTACGACGAGGCGCTCGCGCTCCCGAGCGAGGAGTCCGTGCGCATCGCGCTTCGGACGCAGCAGATCATCGCCGAGGAGTCGGGCGCGGCGGAGACGATCGACCCGCTCGGCGGCGCGTACCTGGTCGAGAAGCTCACCGCCGACATCGAGGCGCGGACGCTCGCGGAGCTGGCGCGGATCGACGGGCTCGGCGGCGCGCTCGCCGGCATCGAGCGCGGCTACCAGCAGCGCGCGATCGAGGATTCCGCGTATCGCTATCAGCGCGAGGTCGAGGCGAAGACCCGGATCATCGTGGGCGTGAACGCGTTCCAGACGCAGGGCGACGATGCCAAGATCACGACCCTCAAGGTGGACGAGTCCGTCGCGGCCCGCCAACGCGAGCGTCTCGCCGCACTCCGCAAGCGGCGGGATGCGACCACGGTCGCGCGGTCGCGCGGAGCGCTGCGTGACGCGGCCGCCGGCACCGAGAACCTGATGCCGTATCTCGTCGCGGCGGTCGAGGGCGATGTGACGCTCGGTGAGATCTGCGCCGATCTGCGCGATGCGTTCGGCGCGTACGTCCCCGCGGACCGCGGATGAAGGAGCCGGGCGAGCTCCATCACGTTTCGGTCGTCGTCCCGTCGATCGCCGGAACGCTGCCCTTCTATCGGGACATCTTGCGGATGCAGCCCGGGCCGGTGCGCGAGATCGCGGAGCAGCGCGTCCGCGCCGTCATCCTGGCCGGGCCGGGCGGGCGGGTCGAGCTCATCGAGCCGACGGACCGGGAGTCGGGGGTCGCGCGCTTCCTCGCCGAGCGCGGGAAGCCGACGCTCCATCACCTCTGCTACGTCGTCGACGATCTGCCCTCGGTGCTTCGCGGGCTCGAGGCACAGGGGGTGGAGCTGATCGACCGTGCGCCGCGGCATGGGGCGGAGGGCGACGTCGCGTTCCTCCATCCGCGGGCCTCGGGCGGCGTACTCGTCGAGCTCATCGACCGCGCCAGCCTCCGAAGACCGCATACTTCATGAGGTGGGACCGAGGGTCGTCGCGACGCTCTCCGTGCTGAACGGGAACGAGCTTCGCGTCCGTTCGCGGGAGAACTATCTGAGGGCGCTCCGCGACGCCGGCTGCGACGTGATCCCGGTCGACGCGGACCACCCCGCACCGGCTGACTTCGATGCGCTCTGCCTGAGTGGGGGCGAGGACATGGAGCCGTCGCGCTACGGCGCGGCGATCGACCCGAAGACCGAGCCCGCCGATGCGAAACGCGACGCGCTCGAGCTCGGGCTGGTCGCGACCGCGCGCGAGCGCGACCTCCCGGTCCTCGGGATCTGCCGCGGATTCCAGGTGATCAACGTCGCGTACGGCGGCTCCCTCGTGCAACACGTGGAAGGACACCGCGAGGCGAACGGGCCGATCAAGCCGCACACCGCGGTCGCGACACCGGGATCGAAGCTCGCCGAGGCGTGCGGGACGGAGCCGTTCAGCGTGAACGCGCGACACCACCAGGCCGTCGACGCGCGCTCCCTCGCACCGGGTCTGGTCCCGACCGCGCGCATCGATGGGTTCATCGAGGCGTTCGAGGACCCCGCGCGCCGCTGGCTCGTCGCGGTCCAGTGGCACCCCGAGCGCAGCACCGATCCCGATATGTCGGCCGCGGGCGTGCGCATCTTCCGTGCGTTCGCCGGCGCGGCCGCGCGACAACCCGCCCGGGCGCGGTGACCGCCGAGCCCTCAGCACCGACGCGGTACCGGCGCACCGTGGACGTGGCCCTCGAATCGCGAGTCCGCCGTTGGACGATCGACGAACGCGAGGGTCACCTGTCCTTCGACGATCAGCCGACCGACGACCCGTCCGATGACCACACGCGGGTCGGCTACGGTCGTGCGGCGCGCGTCGCCGTCTTTGCCGGCCCCGGGCCGGAGCTCGAACGGATCCTCCGCCGTGCCGTCCTCGCCTCAGGAGCCGAGCTCGTGCTCTTCCTGCGTACCACCGACGAGCGCGGGCTCATCGAACGTGCCGCGGCGCTCCGCGACGCGCGGGTCGACCTCGTTCTCGCGCTCATCGCTGAGCGCGGCGAGGCGGACGGCATCGTCGACCTGATCGAGGCGCTGCGTCTTGGTTGCGCGGACCGCGCGCCCGCGCCGCGGATCGTCGTCGCGGGCGAGCCGCACGCCGCGTTGCGCGCGAAGGCCGCCGCCACCGGCGTCCCGGTCGAGCTCCTCCCGGACCCGCGGCGGCCGGAGGGGATCACCGCGTTCGCGCATCGCTGCCGAGAGCTGCGGCGCGGCACGGACCACGGCCTCATCCTGCGCGACGAGGCGCTCGAGGAGCTCGCGCGACTCGTCGCCGCGCGCGGCACGGACGCGCTCGTCGTCGACGTGTCGGGCGGTTCGACCTCGCTCGTTCGCGCCGATCCCCGCGGCGACGTCGTCGCGGCCCACGTCGCGCCGCTCGGATCGGGCGTCGCGGCCGACCGGACCGTCCGTCGCGCCGGCCTTGACGGCGTGCGCCGCTGGATCCCGTGGGCGATCGACGCGCCGACGATGCTCGAACGGGTCTTCAACCGTGCGCGCTGGCCCGACGCGGTCGCGGCCGAGGCGAGCGCGCTGGCCCTGGAGATCGCGCTCGCGCACGAAGCCTTGAGCCACGCGCTGGTGGATGCTGCCGACGCGGGGATCGTCGAGCCACTGCGCGACGCGCCGCTCACGATCGTGACCGGCGCGGCCGCCTCATTCGCGCGCGCCTCGCACACCGCCCTCGTGGCGATCGACGGGCTCGCATCCCCGATGCCGACGACGCTGCACCGCGACGCGGATGGCGCGCTCGTCGCGATCGGCGCGCTCGCCGCCCGGATGCGCGCCGCGGGCGGTGATCCCACCGCGCTCGTGAGCGAAGAGCTCACGCGGCGGCTCGTTCCTCTCGCGTTCGTCGTGCCCGCGCCGCTCAGCCGCCGACGCAAGCTTCGGGTGAACGGTGCGGAGCACCTCGACGACGAGCTGGGGCCGGGAGCGTTCTTCAGCGTTCGCCAGCGAGGCCCCGCCGACGTGCAGGTCACCGGAACCTCGATCGACGCCCACGGGACCGCGGGCGAGCTCGGCATCATCCTCGACGCGCGCGGCCGTCCGCTCCTCCTCCCACCGCGCGACGCGGAGCGGATCCCGACCCTCGTGCGCTGGTTCGCGGCGTTGGACCTCGCCGTCGCGAGCGTCGCGTAGATGGGCTGGCGATACGGGCCGCAGCTCGTCGAGCATTCGCTCCCGATCGGTGCCACGTCCCGTCCCAGTGTCGGCGACGCCGTACGGATGGGCAGCCCCCTCGCGACCGGAACGGTGCTCGGGTCCCCGACCCGCGTGGTCGGCGCACGGAAGCTCGGCGTCGAGCCCGAGGACGTCGATCGCGTCGCGCGCGTGGCCGTCGGCGCGGACGTCATCGCAGGCACGGTGCTCGCTCGGACCGGCCGGCGATTCGCGCGCGTCGTGACCGCGCCGCGCGATGGACGCCTCGTGCATCGCTCGTACGAGGGTGACTTCTACATCGCACCGGTCGCCGGGACGTGGACGGTGCGCGCCACGATGGAGGGCACCGTCGTCCGCTCGGACGACGCGGCCGTGTCGGTCGAGGGGAGCGCGTGGACCCTCCAGGGTGTCGCCGCGTACGGTCCGGACGCGTTCGGCGAGCTCGCGCTCGGCGTCGACGCGCCGACCGACGAGCTCGCGCCGGGACGCGTCGACGTCCGGCTCCACGACAAGATCATCGTGGGCGGCGCGCGGATCGCGGCCGAGGCCATCACCCGCGCGCACGCGTGCGCGGTGGCCGGCCTCGTCGCCGGCGCGGCGCCGGCCGGCGGCCTCCGCGTCGTGTACGGCGACGAGGTGACCGCATCCGGTGGATCGACGCGGGAGGACCGGCCGACTGTCCTCTGCCTGCTCGGGTTCGGCACCGGCGCGTTGCCGAACGCGATCTACCGGCCGTTCGTCGCGTTCAGCGGTCATCGCGCGGCGATCCACGTCGCGTCGGCGCGGCTCTTCGTGTTCGCGCCCGAGGCGATGCTCGACGCATCGCTCGACGCGCCGGCGCTCGTGCTGTCGGGCGACTTCGGCGGTGTGCGGCCGCTCGAGGGCGAGACGAGCCTCACCGGCGTCACCCGATTCGCGAGCGATGCGTTCTGCGAGGGGCTCGCGACGAAGGACGGCGTCGTTCCGGTCCCGAACGTCTTGCCGTATGACGCGCCCCGATGAGCAAGAGGAAGCGCAAGGGGAGCAAGCGCGACCGCGAGGTCGTCGAATACCACGCGCGCGAGCAGCGCCTCAAGCGGATGCGGACGACCGTCGGGTTCTTGGGCCTCATCCCGTTCGCGGGGTCGCTCGCGTGCGACGCGGGCGTGATCCTCTTCTGCGTCCCGTGGTCGTGGTACATGGCGATCTGGGCGGCGGTCTTCGGCGCGTTCGTCGGCCTTAGCATTCGGCTCGTTCGTGAACGCCGCCGATTCGAAGCGCAGTCGCGCGCCAACTGAGCAACCTCAAGTGGGCGCGATCGATCTCGTCAGCCATTCGTCTCTGCACACCGAACGCCTCGGCGAGCGGCTCGCCGCGCACGCGCAGCCCGGAGACGTCATCGCGCTCTGGGGCGAGCTCGGCACCGGGAAGACCGTGCTGGCGCGCGGCGTCGCGATCGGCCTCGGCATCGACGAGGACACGGTCACGAGCCCGACCTTCATCATCCTGCACGAGCACTTCGGCGGGCGGCTGCCGCTCTTTCACCTCGACCTCTACCGACTGTCGCAGAGCCAGCTCGGATCGACCGGGTGGGAGGACGCGCTCGAGGCGGGCGGCGTCACGGTCATCGAGTGGCCAGACCGGGCCGGCGACGAGCTCCCGGCGGATCGCGTCGACGTGCGGCTCGAGCACGTCGCCGAGACGAAGCGACGCGTGACGATCGAGCCGACCGGGCCGCGTTCGCGCGAGCTCGTCGACGCGCTGCGCGACGATGCGTTCGGACAGCTGCAGCCGTGAGCCTCCTCCTTGCGCTCGACACGTCGACCGAGTGGGCCTCCGTCGCGATCTTCGACGGCGCACAGGTGCTCGCCGAGGAGACCTGGCACGCGCAGCGCCGCCACGCCGAGGATCTCTTCCCGACGATCGAGCGGCTCCTCACGTTGAGCCGCGCGCAGATCGGCGCGGTCGACAAGGTCGCGGTCGCGACCGGCCCCGGGTCGTTCACCGGCCTGCGCGTCGCGATCGCCGCGGCGCAGGGGCTCGCGCGCGGCAGCGGCGCGGCGCTCGTCGGCGTCTCGACGCTCGACGTGCTCGCGTATCCGCACGCGTCGTCGAAGCAGCGCACGTGCCCGCTGCTGCCGGCGGGACGCGGTGAGTACTACGCGGCCTTCTATCAGGAGCGCAACCGCAAGTGGGTCCGGCGCTCGCCCTTCATCGTCGGCCCGCTCGTCGACCTCTGCCGCCAGATCGGCACCCACACGCTCTTCGTCGGTGAGATCGACGAGGAGGGGGAGTCCACGCTGCGCGACCTCCTCGGCCCGCTCGCGCTGTTCGCGGCGCCCGCGTCGCGGATGCGGCGCGCGGGCTACCTCGCCGAGCTCGGCTGGAACGAGCTCGCCGAGCGCAAGCAGGCGCCGCTCGGCGCGCTCGAACCGATCTACGTTCGCCAGCCGGCCGTCGGCGGGAGCTTCGCGCAGCCGTTCGCGCCGGCGCCGTCGGACGACGCGGCGCTCGGACTTCCGAAGCGGACGGCGTAAGACGGCCAGCCGTCACTTCGTTCCGGTCGGCCGTCTTGCTTCGCCGGGCTGCGCCCGGACGCAGTAGAAAGATAGCCATGGTCTCAGTCGCGCCCGTCGTCATCGACGACATGACCCTCGACGACATCGACGCCGTCCAGGAGGTCGAGCGCAGCTCGTTCCCGGTGCCCTGGCCGGCGAACGCGTTCCGGCACGAGCTCACCCAGAACCGGAACGCGCGGTATGTCGTCGCGCGGAGCGGCGATGTGATCGTCGGCTACGCCGGGCTCTGGCTCATGGTCGACGAAGCGCACATCACGACGTTCGCGGTCCATCCCGACCACCGGCGGCAGCGGATCGGCGAGCGGCTCCTGCAGCGCCTGTTCGAGGTCGCCGCGGTGATGAACGCGGAGTGGCTCACCCTCGAGGTCCGCGCGTCGAACCTCGCCGCGCAAAAGCTCTACGAGAAGTACGGCTTCCGCCGCGCCGGCGTGCGCCGCCGCTACTACAGCGACAACAACGAGGACGCCCTGATCATGTGGACCGAGCGGTTGAAGGACCGCACCGTGAAGGACCGGCTCGCGACGCTGCGCAAAGAGCTGGACCGGGAATGAGGATCCTCGGGATCGAGACGAGCTGCGATGAGACCGCGGTCGCGGTCGTCGAGGACGGCCGGCGGATCCGCGCGAACGTCATCGGCACGCAGCTCGCGCATCAGGCCACCGGCGGCATCGTGCCCGAGGTCGCGGCCCGTGAGCATCTTCGCTCGATCGACCCGATCGCAGACGCTGCGCTGCGCGACGCCGGCATCACGCTCCGCGACGTCGACGCGGTCGCGGCGACGGTCGGCCCCGGGCTCATCGGGTGTCTCCTCGTCGGCGCGAACTACGCCCGCGGCCTCGCGCTCGCGGCAGGGCTGCCGTTCATCGGGGTCAATCACCTCGAGGGCCACGTGTACGCCAACTGGCTCCTCGAGACCGAGGACGCACGACCGGAGCCCGAGCTCCCCGCGGTCGTGCTCGTGGTGAGCGGCGCGCACAGCGACCTCGTCCTCATGGAGGCACACCGCCGGTTCCGGCTCCTCGGCCGAACGATCGACGACGCCGCCGGCGAGGCCTTCGACAAGGTCGCGCGCCTGCTCGGGCTCGGTTTCCCCGGCGGTCCCGAGATCGAGAAGGCGGCGAGGGACGGTGACCCGAACGCGTTCCCGCTCCCGAAGGCGTGGCTCCCTGATCGCTACGACTTCTCGTTCTCCGGCCTGAAGACCGCGGTGCTCCGGCTCGTGAAGTCGCTCGAGGAAAAGGGACCGGTGCCCGTCGGCGACGTCGCGGCATCATTCCAGAAAGCGATCGTCGAAGCCCTCGCGGAGAAGACCGCGCGCGCCGCGGCCGAGCACGGGGTCCGGAGTGTGATGCTCGGCGGTGGCGTCGCGGCGAACACCGCGCTCCGTGAAGAGATCGCGCGCCGGATCGGGATGCCGATGCACGCGCCGCCGGCGCGGCTCTGCACCGACAACGGCGCGATGATCGGCGCTGCCGCGTTCTTCTCGCTCCGCCACCGCGGTGCCGAGATGCCGGCCGGCGTGCGCTCCAATCTGCCGCTCGCATAACGGGGAACCCCACGTCACCCGAACCTGTATGAGTGGTGTGAAGCTCATCACGACCGCCTGCCTGCTCCTCGCGGCGTGCGCGCCGCCAGCGTTGCCAGCGGATTGGTCGACCCACGACGCGGCGGGATTGCGCATCGCCGCGCCGGCTGCGTGGGGCGCGCCGCAGGTGCTTCCAGCGATCGAGGCGACCGGCCCGCGGGCATGGGTCGTGTTCCGAGACCCATCAGGTGCGGAGGCGGTGACGATCATGACCTGGCGCGACGCGACGGCATCGGCACTCGCCGCGGCCCAGTACGAGAGCGAGCGGCCGCGCGGTGATGCCCCGAAGGAGCTGACGCTGGCCGACGGCGCCCGCGCGCGGACGGTCATCGCGATGAGCGGTTACGCGAGTTGGTCCAACGCGAACGGCGCTGGCACCTACGAATGCCGGGAGCTCTACGTGCAACTGGATGCTCGATTCGTCGCGGCCGTCATCGCTTGCGGGCCGCCCCTCAAGGGCAACACGACGCCGGCTCCAGATCTCCTGCGGGTGCAGGAGCAGGTCGCGCTCCGCCTCGGTGTCGCCGGAGGCGCGCCCTAGAGTTCCAGCGTGACCGCGACCGCGCTCGTCGCCGCGCTGGACGAAGCGAAGGACCTTGCCGCGCACGGTCAGCCCGTCCCGGAGGCCGTCACCGACCTCGTGCTGCGCATCCTCAACGAGGCGAGCGACACGCCCACCGTGCTCGACGCGCTGAAAGGCGCGTCCGACGGCCGCGCCTTGCTGCGGATCACGGATGGCGCGCGGGCGATCGAGTTCCAGGCCGGCGACGCGAAGCTGTTCGCCGAGATCGCCGATCCGAAAGGCAAGGGCCCCAAGGTCGACGCGACCGCGGCGACGTGGCTCGGCCTCCTCGGCGGGACGCTGAAGCCGTGGCTCGCGTTCACCCGCGGCATGGTCGTCGCGCGCGCCGGGCTCACCGAGCTGCGCTGGATGCAGCAGACCGCGGAACGCCTGCAGCGCGGGTACGACGAGGCTCGTCGGCTAGAGTCCGCGCGATGAGCTTGTTGCGCGAAACGCCGGGTCAACCGCGTCCGGACGACACGAAGACCGACGACGAGACCCGCAAGGTCCACCGCGCCGAGACGAAGACTCGGACACCCGTCGAGGCGAAGCGCGAGGGACCGACGCTCGACGACATCAAGAAGGACGAGCGGGTGAAGATCTACATCCGCTCCGCGAACGCGCAGACCGGAGCCATCGGGTACACGGAACACGGCGAGCGCCACGCGAACACGACCGCCGACGGCGCGCGCTTCATCCTGAAGTCGCTCGGCCACGAAGCCCGCCGCACCGAGCTCGGTGCCGTCGCCGCGTACCTCCACGACATGGGCAACGTCATCACCCGCGAGAAGCACGGCCAGACCGGCGCCTTGCTCGCCAACCCGATCCTCCTCGACCTCGGGTTCACGTTCGAGGAGGTCGCGATCATCATGGGCGCGATCGCGAACCACGAGGAGGCCGAGGGCGGCCTGCCCGTGAGCGCGGTCTCCGCTGCCGTGATCATCGCCGACAAGAGCGACGTGCACCGCTCGCGCGTGCGGAACCCGAAGACCACCACGTTCGACATCCACGACCGCGTGAATTACGCGGCGACCTCCGCGGAGATCAAGGTGAGCCGCCGCGAGAAGCTCATCACCCTCGAGCTCACGATCGATACCGAGGTCGCGCCGCTCATGGAGTACTTCGAGATCTTCCTCTCGCGCATGATGCTCTGCCGCCGCGCGGCGGAGTTCCTTCACTGCAGCTTCGCGCTCGTCATCAACAACACCCGGCTGCTCTGACCGCGATGGCGTCCGAGGTCGTCCTTCGACTTCACGGCCTCACCTGAAGTGCGGCGCCGGGCCTCGGCTGAGGCTCGCGCCTTGCGCCCGTGCTGGCGCAGCTCGAGCATCGCGCGGACGTCGAGAGCGCCGAGGTCGATCGACGCGGTGAGCTGCTGCGGATCCGTCTTCGGGCGGACGGCGTGGTCTCCACGATCCGTGACGAGCTCGAGCGGATGGGCTTCGCGGCCGAGAATTCGTCCGACGCGTCGGCCGCGGACGCGCGCTGGTATGGGCTCTCCGACGTCGGCGAGCTCTCGCGCGACGAGGGCCGGGTGATCGCATCGCGCGTCGTGCCACCGTTCGCCGTCGCCCACGGGCTCGCGCACGACGAGATCGCGACGCTCTCGGATCGCGTCGCGGCCGCGTTGTACGCATGTTTCGTCGGACACCGCGACACGTCGCTGCCGGCGGGCGGGCTCGCCGTTCCGTGCGGGCGAGCCGTCGACGATGCCACCGCTCCGCTCATCGGACCCGCGCGCGCCGCGGCGCTCGGACAGGCGATCGAAGCCGACTTGGCCGGCGCCGCTCGCCCATAGCCCGCCGAGTGGACCCTGCCTTCCCGACGTCGTTCCATCTTGGGGTCCAGCTCGCCACGACCACGGTGAGTTGGCCGGAGATCCGAGACGCGGCAAGGCGGGTCGAGGAGCTCGGGTACGACTCGGTGTGGGTTCCCGATCATCTGCTAGCTCGAGAGACAGGCGCGGGGCGCCTCGAGGCGTGGCAGGTGCTCGCTGCGATCGCAACGGCAACCCGGCGGATCCGCATCGGGCCGCTCGTCAGCCCCGTGACCTTCAGGCATCCGGCTGTGCTGGCGAAGATGGCTGCGACCCTCGATCACGTGAGCGACGGCCGGCTGATCCTTGGTCTCGGCGCCGCTGGTCTCGCCGCCGAACACGCCACGTTCGGCATCCCGTTCGGACCGCGGAGCGAGCGCGTTCAGCGCCTCGATGAAGCTTGCGTGATCCTCCGCTCGATGCTCGACGACCCACAGACGACGTTCGTCGGGCGGCATTACCAGGTTCGGGATGCGACCGCGGAGCCGAAACCGATCCAGCGCCACCTGCCGATCCTCATCGGCGGCGGGGCTCCTTCGATCGTCGGCATCGCCGCGAGGCGTGCTGACATGTGGAACATGATCGCCACGCCCGACGCCTTCGCGCCGGCGATCGCGAACCTACGCGCGCGACTCGACACACTCGGTCGCGAGCGCTCGGCAATCGCGGCGACTGCGTCGTTCCGAGCCGTGATCCGTGCGATGCCGGCGGCCATCGCGGCGCGCGTCGATCAACTCGATCCGGTCTGGCGTGATGACCCATATCGGCTGGCAGGTGGTCCCGCCGATCTTCGTCGGAGCATCGTCCGATACGCCGAGGCAGGGGCGGATGGTGTGATCGTGCAGATGCCCGCGCCGTACGACTTCGAGACCCTCGCGTCGCTCGTCGCCATCGTCCACACCTAGGCTGCAGCAGGATGCACATCGCCTTCCTCACCGATGTCGCGCTCCCGTACGTGAGCGGGGTGACCGTCGCGGTGCGCCGGCAGCGCGACGCGCTGCGCGAGGCCGGGACGACCGTCACGGTCGTCGGCCCGCACGGCGACGTGGACATCGCCGAGCCGGACATCCACATGCCGGGGACGCCGCCGGGCCACCGGCTCGCGCTCTTCGGACCGCGCCTCCGCTTCCAGCTCCGCTCGCGGCACGTCGAGCTGCTCCACGCCCACTCCGTCTTCGGCGCGTCGTGGGCCGCGCTCTCGGCGTCGAGATCGCTGCGCGTCCCCTTCGTCGTGACGGTCCACACGCGATTCGACGAATACGCCCACTACGCCGGCGTCGCGGCGCCGCTCGCGCGCACGCTCGTCGGTCCGTACACCGGCTCCGTCGTCTCGGCGGCGGACATCACGATCGCGCCGAACCGGGAGCTCGCCGACGAGCTGCGCGCCGCGGGTGCGACGACCGTTCGCATCGCTCCCGCGCCGATCGACGCCGCCCTCACGCGCGGAGATGCGACGAACGGCCGAGCGCGCCTCGGCGTCAGCGCGGGCGTCCCGCTCCTGCTCTCGGCATCGCGCCTCGCGGTCGAGAAGCGGGTCCTCGACCTCGTCGCGCTCCTTCGCGCGTCGGCACGGCGTGACGCGATCCTCGTCTTCGCGGGGAGCGGTCCGCTCGAGGCCGATCTCCGCAGCGCCGCCCGCGACGCTGGCCTCGAGGAGCGCGTGCGCTTCGCCGGCCAGCTCGACGTCGCCGCGCTCGCCGACGCCTTCGCGGCCGCGGATCTCGTCGTGAGCGCGTCGCGGAGCGAGACGCAGGGGCTCGCGCTCTGCGAGGCGGCCGCGGCGGGGAGGGTGGTCGTGGCGCCGGACCGCGGTGGTTACGCGGAGATCCTCGGACACGAGGCCGGCGGCCTCTTCCCATCGCGCGCTCCATCGACCGAGGAGCTCGCCGCGTGCGTCGACCGGCTCATCGACGATCGCGCATCGCGCGAGCGGATCGGGATCGAGGCGGCGAGTCGCGCGCAGGCCGCGTGGTCTCCGCGCGCGGTCGCGACGGCGCTGTGCGACGCCTACGCCGCGGCGGCGGCCGTGACAGAATGAAGGTCTTCCTCAGCACGTAGAGCGTTCGGAGGGCGCCATGTCCACGACCCGTGACCGCGCGCGCCCGCCGCTGCGCCCGCGCCGCTCCACAGCGGCCGGTGGTGTCGTCCTCCGCCACGGCGAGCACGGCGCCGAGGTCGCGCTCCTCGGCCGCGTGAACGATGGCTCCTGGGTCCTCCCGAAGGGCACGCCAACGTCGGGCGAATCGCTGGAACAGACCGCGCTCCGCGAGGTGCGCGAGGAGACCGGTCTCGACGTCCGGATCATCCGGCCGCTCGGCGAGATGACGTACAGCTTCGCCGCGAGCGGCGAGCGCGTGTACAAGGTCGTCCACTTCTTTCTCATGGAGGCGGCAGGCGGCGATCCGTCGCTGCACGACGCCGAATACGACGAGGTCCGCTGGGTGAGCGTAGCCGAGGCGCGGCGGATGCTCTCGTTCGACACGTATCGGGACGTCCTCGACCGCGCGATCGCGGACCCGCGGTGACCGACCTCAAGCGCACGCCCCTCCACGACGAGCACGTGCGCGCGGGCGGGAAGATGGTGGAGTTCGCCGGCTACGACATGCCCATCCAGTACCCGACCGGGATCGTCGCCGAACATCGCGCAGTGCGCACGAACGCCGGCCTGTTCGACCTCTCGCACATGGGCGAGTTCTTCTTCATCGGACCCAACGCCGGCGCCGCCATCGACGGGATGGTGTCGAGCGACATCGCGGGGCTCGCGGTCGGACAGGCCCGCTACGGGCTTCTCACGAACGAGCGCGGGACGATCGTCGACGACGTGATCGTGTACCGGCTCGCGGACGAGGAATACCTCATGGTCGTGAACGCCGCGAACATCGCGAAGGATCACGCCCACGTGCAGGCGCACCTCCCGGCCGGCGTCGGCTTCGACGACCGCTCCGACGAAATGTCCCTCATCGCGATCCAGGGCCCGCGCGCCGCGACGATCCTCTCATCGGTTACCGACCTCGAGGTGCGCGAACAGTCGATCGAGGGGCTTCCGCCGTTCGGCGTCACCCGGGCGCGCGTCGCCGGCTCGCGCGCGATCGTCGCGCGCACCGGGTACACCGGCGAGGATGGCTTCGAGGTCTTCGTCGACAACGACCGCGCGGCGCAGGTCTGGTCGCGGCTCCTCGCCGCCGGCGGATCGACGGGCCTCATCCCGATCGGGCTCGGCGCGCGCGACACCCTCCGCCTCGAGTCGCGCTTCTCGCTCTACGGGAACGACATCGACGAGACGACCGATCCGATCGAGGCGGGCCTCGGCTGGACGGTGAAGCTCGACAAGGCGTTCGTCGGCCGCGACGCGATCGCCGCGGCGAAGGAGCGCGGGCCCAAACGGCGCATCGTCGGGCTCGAGGTGACCGGCGGCGTCGCGCGCCACGGGTACGAGGTGATGAAGGACGGCACGGTCGTCGGCCAGGTCACGAGCGGCACGTTCGGCCCGACGGTCCAGAAGAACATCGCCCTCGCGTACGTCCCGACGGAGCTCGCGAAGGTCGGCACCGATCTCGCCGTCCGCATCCGCGACCGCGACATCCCCGCTAAGGTTGTGAAAACGCCCTTCTATAAAAGAGGTGGGTAAGTGAGCAGCGTTCCCGACGATCTGCGCTATTCAAAGGAGCACGAGTGGGTCCGCGTCGACGGGGATACCGCCGTCGTCGGCATCACCGCCTTCGCGCAGGAGCAGCTCGGCGACGTCGTGTTCGTCGAGCTCCCGGAGAAGGGCGCGCGGGTCCGCCAGCACTCCTCTCTCGGCGTCGTCGAGTCGGTGAAGGCGGCGAGCGACGTGTACGCGCCGATCTCCGGCGAGGTCCTCGAACGCAACGTGAAGGTCATCGAGAGCCCCGAGCTCGTGAACGCGCAGCCGTACGGCGACGGCTGGATGGTCAAGGTCCGACTCGCCGACAAGGGCGAGCTCGGCGCGCTCCTCTCACCTGACGCCTACCGCTCGCACATCGGCGAAGAGTCCGCCGCAGCCGGCGACTAGCTCGCGTGGGTCAGAACCCCTACTCACCGCACACCGACGCCGACCGCGCCGCGATGCTCGCGCGGATCGGCATCAAGAGCGTCGACGAGCTCCTGGAGGCGGTCCCGAAGGATGCGCGCGGTCCGGCGATGGGCGTGCCCGCGGGTCTCTCCGAGCTCGAAGTGCAGGCCCACATGGAACGCATCGCGGCGCTCGACCGCACCGCGAGCGCGGGCCCGTTCTTCATCGGTGGGCCGGTCCAGCGGCGCTACATCCCCGCGGCCGTCCCGGTCCTCGCGCTGCGAGGCGAATTCCTGACCGCGTACACGCCGTATCAGCCCGAGGTGAGCCAGGGCACGCTCCAGGCGATCTGGGAGTACCAGTCGCTCCTGTCGGAGCTCCTCGCGATGGACGTCGTCAACTCATCGATGTACGAGGGCTCCACCGCCGTCGCCGAGGCGGCGCTCATGGCGGTGCGGCTCACCGGTCGCAAGCGCGTCGTCGTGGCGAACGAGGTCTTCTCCCAGTTCCGGCAGACGCTCGCGACCTACGCGAAGGGTCCGGAGCTCGAGGTCGTTGCGGTCCCGACGCGCGAGCTCGCGGCGAACGCGACGGACGCGGCCTGCCTCATCGTCCAGCACCCCGACGCCTTCGGCACGCTCGTCGACGTCCGCGCGGTCGCCGACGCGGCGCACGCGGCCGGCGGACTTTGCGTGCAGGTCACCGAGCCGCACGCGAACGCGCTCCTCGAGCCACCGGGCGCACTCGGGGTCGACATCGTCGTCGGCGAAGGGCAGCCGCTCGGCATCCCGCTCTCGTTCGGCGGGCCGCACCTCGGGATCATGGGTTGCCGCGACGCGCTCGTGCGCCAGATGCCGGGACGCATCGTCGGCCAGACCGTCGACGCGAGCGGCACCCGGGGCTTCGTGAACACGCTGCAGACCCGCGAGCAGCACATCCGCCGCGAGAAGGCGACGTCCAACATCTGCACGAACGAGGCGATCGCCGCCATCACCGCGTCCGTGTACCTGTCGCTCATGGGGCCGGCCTCGCTGCGCGCCGCCGCCCGCATCGGGGTCGCGCGCGCGCACGCGCTCGCCACGCGTCTCGCGCGACTGCCCGACGTGTCGATCGGGCCTGCGCCGTTCTTCGATCGCTTCGCGCTCCGCACGCCGCTCGGCGGTGAGCTCCGCACGGCGCTGCTCGCGGACGGGATCCTCGTCGGCGAGGGCATCGGGCTCCACTACACCGGCTGCGGCGACGGCGTGACGATCCAGTGCACCGAGCTCACGACCGAGGCCGACGTCGACGCGCTCGTCGCCGCGGTCGAGCGCATGACCGCGCGCCGGCCGGTGGCCGCCTCATGAGCGGGCGGGTCCTCTTCGAGACCGGCACGAAGACGGCGCTGCCGGCGCTCGAGCCGCTGCTGTTCGAGCTCCAGCGCTCCGGCCGCGCGGGCCGGCACGTGCGCGGTGGCGACGAGGCCGACGCGCTGATCCCGCCGGCATTCGCGCGCAGGGCATCGCTGCCGCTCCCCGAGCTCTCCGAGCCGCAGGTGGTCCGCCACTACACGCACCTCGCGCAGCTGAACTACTCCGTCGACGCGGGCATGTACCCGCTGGGCTCGTGCACGATGAAGTACAACCCGAAGATCAACGACCGCGCCGCGTCGCTCCCGGGCTTCGCCGACATTCACCCGCATCAGCCCGACGAGACGGTCCAGGGCGCGCTCCGCCTCCTTTACGAGCTGCAGGAGCTCCTCGCCGGCATCAGCGGGATGGATCACGTGACGCTGCAGCCGGCGGCCGGCGCCCACGCGGAGTTCACCGCGATCCTGATGTTCAAGGCGTACCACGAGTCGCGCGGCGACACGAAGCGCCGTCGCGTGATCGTGCCCGACTCCGCGCACGGCACGAATCCCGCATCGGCCGCGATGTGCGGCTTCGACGTGACGACCGTGAAGAGCGACGCACGCGGCAACGTCGACATCGATGCCCTGAAGGCCGCGCTCGGTGACGACGTCGTCGGCTTCATGCTCACGAACCCGAACACCCTCGGCCTCTTCGAGGAGCGCGTGCGCGAGGTATGCGACGCGGTCCACAAGGCCGGTGGCCTCGTGTACGGCGACGGCGCGAATATGAACGCGCTGCTCGGCGTCGCGCGGCCCGGCGATCTTGGCTTCGACTGCGTCCACATCAACGTCCACAAGACGTTCTCGACGCCCCACGGCGCGGGTGGCCCCGGCGCCGGTCCGCTCTGCGTGAAGCAGCACCTCGAGCCGTTCCTGCCGGTCCCGCGGATCGTGAAGGATGGTGCCGGGGTCTACCGCCGCGAGACCACGACCGAGCACCCGCGGAGCATCGGCCGGATCCGGTCGTTCGTCGGGAACTTCGGCGTGCTCGTCCGCGCGTACACGTACATCCGCACGCTCGGCGAGGAGGGCCTCGTCGAGACCGGCCGGGACGCGATCCTCGCGGCGAACTATCTGCTCGCGCTTCTTCGTGGCGCATACGAGGTCGCGTACGAGCGCAGCCCGATGCACGAGTTCGTGCTGTCCGCCGCGAAGCAGAAGCGGCAGGGCGCCAACGGATTGGACATCGCGAAGGCGCTCATCGACGAAGGCTTCCACCCGCCGACGGTGTACTTCCCGCTCATCGTGCCCGAGGCGTTGATGATCGAGCCGACGGAGACCGAGCCGAAGGAGACGCTCGACGCGTTCGCGGACGCGCTCATCCGGATCGCAAAACGCATCGAGACCGATCCGAAGAGCGTCCACGACGCCCCGGTCAAGGCGCCGCTGCGCCGGCTCGACGAGGTCGCCGCCGCGCGGAAACCGGTGCTCCGCTACCGGCCGACGTGAGCGTCACGCCCGCGACGCGCGTCGCGATGGTCTGGGCGCCGCGCGCGTTCGTCCGACGCGGCGTCACGCCACTCCGAGCCGAACCGAACGACGCGGCGGAGCTGGTGGACGAGGCGCAGTACCACGAGCTCGTCACGTGTCTCGCCGAGCGTGACGCATGGACGTACGTCCAAGGGCCCGACCTCTACTTCGGCTGGGTCCGCACGGAGGTGCTCGCGCCGTACCGCACGCCGGAGGCGGTCGTCGTCGCGGTCCCGCTCGCTCGCGTGCATTCGGCCGCGTCCCGCGACGCCGAGGTCGTCGACCAGCTGCCGGTGGGCGCGCCCGTCGTGATTCGAGAGCCCGAGGGCGATTGGTGGAAGGTCGGACCCGATCGTTACGTCCGGCGCGAGGACACCGTCGCGGTGATGTCGTTGCCGCAGCGGTATCCGACCACCGACGACATCGTCGCGACGGCCGAAGCCTTCATCGGCGTTCCGTATCTCTGGGGTGGCACGAGCGCGCACGGGATCGACTGCTCTGGGCTCACCCAGCGGGTGTACTTTTTGAACGGTGTGGGGCTGGCCCGCGATGCGGACCAGCAGGCGCTCGGAGGCAGACCGGTGGACGTAGCGCGGCCGGGTGACCTGTTCTTCTTCGGTGCCGAGGGGGTGACGCACACCGCGATCGCCAGCGGCGAGCGCACGTTCATCCACGCGCCGCAGTCAGGCAAGTCCGTGCAGCGTGGTGACCTGGCGGACATGTCACGGCTCCGCGCGATCCGGCGCTATCTCCCGTGACCCGCCAGCCGCGCCCGAAGGGCGACGGCCCCGAGGCCGAGCTCCGCGGCGATCGCGAGCTCGTCCACGCGGCGCGTGCCGGCGACGCGATCGCGTTCGACAACCTCTTCTACCGCTACCGCGACGGTATCTACCGTCTCGGGGTCGCGATCACGAAGGATCCGTCGGCTGCGGAAGAGATCGTGGTCGACACGTTCGCGCGCGCGCATCGCGCGATCGAGCGCCTCGAGCCGGACGACTCGCTGCGGCCGTGGCTCTATCGCGTCGCCGTCAATCTCTCGTACAACCGCCGGCCGCGGAAGGGCGTCACGTTCAGCTCGCTCGACGACGGTACGGAGGATCTCGCGACGGAAGCCGAGACCCCGAGCGAGGCCGCCGAGCGTGGCGAGCGCCGCCGCGTCGTCCTCGAGTGCGTGGACACGCTCGGGCCCAAGCACAAGGTCGTCGTCGTCCTGCACTACCTGAACGGCCTCAACCTCGCCGAGATCGCCGAGGTCGTCGAGGTCCCGGTCGGGACGGTGAAGTCCCGCCTCCACTACGCCCTCCGGAAGCTCCGAGTGCAGCTTTCGGCACATCCCGGCCTCGACTTCGAACCCGCCGCGCTCCTCGGCGCTACCGGAGAGCAGATGAAGAGGCAGGTCCGATGAGGCTGTTCGGTCCGGCACCGCTCCCGCTCGACCAGCGGGTCGCGCTGGATGCCGCCCTCGAGGAGGCGTTCGCACCGCTCCGCGCACTGGACGCGAACGTCGGCCCGTCGCGCGTCCGGGCGGCCGTCCGCTGGTCCGCGCCTGAGTCCGGCCGGCTGCACGGGCTTGCCCTCCTGACGCGCCTGTCCGAGCTGACCGTCGCCGCGGCGATCTCGGCCCTCCTGTTCGCCGGATCCGTCGCGTCGATCACCTCGGTCCCGGCGGACCCGGACGTCTCGCGCGACGCGGTCTCGTCCGGCGAGTGGACCCTCAACGGGCGCAACGCGCTGCAGCGTCCGATCGCCTCGCGTACCAGCGACTACCGCACCATCGCCGGCGACGTCGCCACGAACGCCGCGATCGCCCGTCGTCCCGCGGCACCGACGGCCACGCAGGCCGTCCGCGATTCGGAGCCGTTCGCCGGGAGACCGTAGCCTTCGCGGGGTGCGGTCCCGGTCCCTCGCAGTCCTGCTCGCATGCGCGTTCCTGATCCTCCAGGCCTGCGCGGCGCCGCGACCCGCACGGCGTGACGTCGTCATCGGGCTCGTCGGCGAACCCGCTTCGGTGTTCGCCGACGAACCGAACGCCCGGATCATCGCGGCCGCGGTGACGGAGCAGCTCGTGCGTCGCGATGCGCACGACGAGCTCGTCCCGCGGCTCGCCATTCGCGTGCCGACCCTCGAGAACGGGGGTCTCTCCGTCGTCACCGACGACCCGACGGCGCCGGCGGGTCGCCTCGTGGCGACCTTCGAGCTCCGCCCCGACCTCTCCTGGCAGGACGGGATCGCTCTGGGTGCCGCCGACGTCCGCTTCGCCTGGGAGACCGACCGCGCCGCGCCGCTCGGGAGCGTCGAGCGCTGGAGCGCCGACCGCGTCGAGCGCGTGGACGTCGTGAGCGACCGCGTCGTCCGCTTCACGTACCGCGCGAACGAGCGCTGGGACGACTACGCCCTCGCGGCGCACGTCCTGCCCGAGCACCTCCTCGCGAACGCCACCCCTCAGCGTCGCGCGCAGTACGCGCGCGAGCCGGTCCACGCGGGGCCGTTCGCGGTCGCGGCGTGGCTCCCGGGCATCGGCATCACCCTCTCGGCGTTCAAGGGGTACGCCCTCGGCGCACCCGGGCTCGGCCGGCTCGAGATCCGCTTCTTCGCCGACCGGTCGTCGCTGCTCGATGCGCTCCGGCGCGGCGACGTCGACGTCGTGCCGTCGCCGGGCCTCGAGGCCGACCTCGCCGGCACGCTCGATCGGTTCGCGGATGGCACGACGCTCCAGACCTTCTACAAGCAGAGCGAGTCAATGGAGGTGCTGCGCTTCGGTCCGCGGTTCGCGGACCCGGTGCTCCGTCAGGCGATCGAGCTCGCGGTCGACCGTCGCAAGCTGAGCGTGGCGCTGTTCGAGGGACGCGCGCTCGTTCCGCGCACGTACCTCGCCGCGCCGCTGTGGGCCGCGTCCGACATCGGCGACGTGCCCGCGCTCGATGTGGCACAGGCCCGAGTGCTGCTCCTCGCGGCCGGCTACGGACGCGGGACCTTCGGCGTCCTCGAGAAAGGCGGCGATCGATTCACGGCGTCGATCCTCGTCGCGTCCGGATCGGCCGTCCGCGCCGATGCCGCGCGCCTCGTGGCGGGCGACCTCGCCGCGATCGGCATCGCTGCGGAGGTACGCGAGCAGGCTCCCGAGGCCGCCGCCGCCGCGATCGCGGGCGGCGCGTTCGACCTCGCGATCGAGGCGCAGGACACGAGTGACCCGCAGCGAGCGACCGACCGCTACCGCGGCAGTGCGGGACCGTGGTTCGACACCCTCGCGCAGGCAGCCGCGGCGGGTCCGGACCGGACCGAGAAACGGCTCCTCTACGTCGAGCTCGAACGGGCCTGGGACGATGCCCATCCCGCCGTGCCGCTGTTCCAGCGGCTCCAGGTGGACGTGGCCCCCCGGGCCCTTTCGGGGGTCGATCCGGCTTCCGACGGCGCGCCGCTCACCTGGAACGTCCGGGACTGGAAGTTCAGTCCGCCCTGAACCAGGCCTCCCTTACGCGGGTAAGAGGGAGCGACCGGGTCGAACCGTCGCGTAATTGACGCTGCGCGGCGAGCGACCACACAATGACGCGGTCCCACGCGATTCGGCTGCCGTCAGCAGCGGTCGCGACGCGTGTGGCCAGTGAAGGGAGGCGGAGGGAGCCCAGGTTCCGCATCGGTCGCGGTGGCGACCCCCGTACCCGTCGTCAGCATCGACACGCGTCGCGTGCCACAACATTTGGAGGGAGCGAATGATCCAGCCCCGCTCAGGCCTCTGGTCCATCTTGGTGATGCTGGTCGCGGTCTCGATGATCGTGACAGCCTGCCAGGGCGGACAGGGCAACAACGCAGCGAGCAACGCCGCGGCCGCCGACCCGAATGGTGAGCTGAACACCAACACCGGTGGCGAGCCCGACACGATCGACCCACAGAAGGAGTCGTTCGTCAACGAGGTCGCTCAGACCATGATGGTCTTCGAGGCCCTCATGGCGTACGACCCGGCGACCCTGAAGCCGATCCCCGGAGCCGCGAAGGACCAGCCGAAGGTCTCGTCCGACGGCCTCTCCTACACCTATACGCTCCGTGACGGCCTCAAGTACTCCGACGGCAGCCCCGTCACCGCGAAGGACTACGCGTACGGCTTCACTCGCCTCTGCGACCCGAACGTCGCGGGCGACTACGCCTTCACCGGTTACGTCATCGTCGGTTGCGAGGACTACAACAACCTCGACCCGAAGAAGGCGACGCCGGCCGAGCTCGCGGCCTCCAAGGCCAAGCTCGGGATCAGCACGAGCGGTCAGGACATCACCTTCAAGCTGACCGAGCAGGCACCGTACTTCAACTCGATCGCCGCCCTCTGGGTCGGCGTCCCCTCGCGTGAGTCCGACGTCACCAAGGGTGGCGACAAGTGGACCGAGCCGGCGACGTTCATCGGCAATGGCCCCTTCAAGCTCACCGAGTGGAAGCACAACGAGAAGATGGTCTACGAGCGCAACGACAACTACCGGAAGCCCGCCGGGCTCAAGCGTTGGACCAAGGTCATGATCAACGAAGGCGCC
>Ga0070698_100000191_pt1 | contig 58623 bp, 78 predicted proteins | sample KBSK1502metaG_FD_65477 | JGI IMG/M metagenome (GOLD analysis project Ga0070698, IMG submission 65477) | Corn, switchgrass and miscanthus rhizosphere microbial communities from Kellogg Biological Station, Michigan, USA - KBS K1-50-2 metaG | ecosystem: Host-associated > Plants > Roots >...
ACGCCATCGTCTGCGGTGGAATGTGCTACGGCTCAATCGTGGGCGGCTCTGCAACTCGCTTTCTGCCGGGGCGCGAAGTGGTCGGAAGCCTGAACAACGGCGTGAACAACATCTTCTACCACGTCGAAAAGCGGAACGGCGAATACCCGCTGCGTAACTTCGCGGCGGCAGTTCTGAAACTCTACCGGCAGACCATCGAAAGCGACTGGCTGACGGAATACGGTGACGCTGTGCTGTGGCACGAAACGCTCGTGGAACTACCGCGAACCGGCGAGTGCTACAAGCGCGACGGCTGGCAACTGGTAGGCCAGACGAAAGGCTACACCTGCAAGCGGACGGCAGGAAAAGGAACGGACTCGTGGAGTGGGCGGCGAGTCTGGGACACGAAAAACCTACGCCCGAAACTCGTCTTTGTGCGCCGAATTACCAGCGACGCTCCTACGACTCAGAACGATTGAGATCAGAGACAGCCGCCGACCAAACGCTTTGAAAGCCCTGCCAACATCCAAAAACCTGATGCGTGAGAACTGCCCAGCGGGGCGGCTGTTCTCTGCATCGAATTGTTAGACATCAACACCATGAACAAAACATTCCCAGACCAAATCTTCGTGAGCCAAGAACTCAAAGGCACAGATGAAGAATGGCTGCAAGTGAACAAGACCGCCGATGAAACCGCGAGCATCGGAGAAAAGAAGCGCGTCGGTCGCTACGTGCTCCACGAAGTCCTGACGGTCGAAACCAAAGTCATCGCGTCCACTCACAGCCTGCCCGAATCCGGCAAGCGACGCTGATGTCTAACGATGAATGGGCGATTCAACATCCGACACCATCAAACACAAATAATTGATACTGCAATGAAATGGACGGTCAATCATTCACGTAACGCAGTTGCAGCTAAAGCCCGCAAGCGCATGACCGAACCTGACTTCAAAATCGAAGTCCAGCACCGTGAACGCTGCCGTCGCGCAAAGGCCAAGTGGAGACTTCAAATCCGCGATCTTGAACACGGCGATTCTCTGACACTGTTGCTCTACCAACTTCCTTGGCCTGCCAGATACGCTGGCTCAGACGGACGCCAGCATTCTGCCGCTGGTCTTGGCCGGTTCCTGGCAACACTTTTCACCCAAGCAGCATGACATTTCCTTTGCCTTCAGGTCGGTGACGAGGTAGAACGGTGGCGACTTCACAAGAGTCGGTCGCAATCGTATAATAACTTTGCCGTTGGTTTCGTTTGGCGCGTGCGCCTACTTGCCGAGCCATCTTGTGAACGGAACCAGCGGCGTTTTTCTGCCTATGAAGAAATGAAACAAGCCATTGAATCCTCCGACATCAAAGCTCTCCGCAAAGTTCTCAGTGAAATCAACATCAACATCAGTGCGATACGCAGCAACGCCAAAAACTTCGTCAGTAACGCAATCGTCGCTGGTCAGTTGCTCGCGAAAATAAAAGAGGCGACGAAGTATGGCGATTGGAGAGGCTTCCTGGAATCCGTTGAACTCACTCACAACACGGCTGCTCGTTACATGAGATTGTGGGAGCATCGAACCGCTATTGACCTGAAGACTGTAAAGTCTTTGTCGGATGCCGAAGCGATGATTGCGCAGCTCTGCGATTCAGTCTCAGAATTTCAAGGAATTGAAACACCTACCTCGCAAAATGAACCACTTACACATGAACAAACATCAGATTCAGAGACTCAAAAACGATCCGGTTTGGGGACCGACTCTGGCCATACTGGAACTGCTCGGCGGGAAGCCAAAGAAGCCGATCCAAAAGCCCGTCCGTCCGCGTTCGACGTTGACGAAATACCGAGGGATAATTCACGGGCCTATTTGAGCGGACCAGCGAAGCCAGAAAAGAATGGTGCTCCAAAGCCGGATGTTCGATTGGACAAGGAAGGCAGGAAAATACCGGATGATGTTCTTCCGTTGTGGGATAAATCACTGGCCTTAGCGACTCATCTCCGGTCGATCATCAGCGAGGTCAAATGCACCTTGGAAAACGGGATTGAAAAGGATGATATTTTTGGAGAGCTGGCCAATCCGATTATCTCCGACCTTCGCTCTGTGCATTACACGCTTTCCCATCTCATTCCATACGCCCTTTGCCACAAATGCAGCGGCGTGAACTGGAAGCAGTGTCCGGTCTGTCATCATCGAGGGTTCTACTCGAAACTGTATTGGGATGGTCCGACCGTTGGAGAAGCAATGCGAACTGTAATCCGTAACGGAGTCAAATCACATGCAAGCCAGACCTTATCAGCGTGAGGCAGTCGAGGCCGTGTTCACTGAATGGAACACGGTGCGTAGAACATTGGGCGTTGCTCCAACCGGAGCAGGCAAAACCAACATAGCGTGCGATGTGATTCGCCGGATGCTTCCAAAGAGAAGTATTTTCTTGGCTCATAGAGTAGAACTAATCCGCCAGGCTGTTGACCGATTGGCGAGTTTTGGAATCGAATCTGAAATTGAGCAAGGAAGCCAGTTCGCCAGCGGATCGCTCTGGAATAATAAACCCGTCGTCGTCGCCACGCCTCAGACTCTATTTGCCAGAGACGGTGCCAGGTTGAGTCGCTTTGATCCTGACGAGTTCGGCTGTCTAATCATCGACGAAACGCACCATTACGTTGCTGATGCCTTCCGAAAGCCACTGGACCACTTCTGCCAAAACTCAGAACTGAAGGTGCTCGGACTAACGGCCACGGCAGACCGCGCGGACGGCGAGGCTCTGAGTCAGATCATGGATTCAGTCGCGTTCAACATCGAGATTTGTTCTCTCATTGATGACGGCTGGCTGGTGCCGATTGAACAGCAGTTCGTGAAGATTGAGGGCTTAGACTTCTCCCATTGCAGGGTTAGAGACGGCGAGTTGAACGGACGCGATTTGGAAGAAGTGATGAAGATGGAGAAAAACCTTTTGGGCATCGGGGCGGCCAGCATTGATGTCATCGGCAATAAACGTGCAATCGTATTCTGTGCAGCAGTTAAACAAGCGGAGCGTCTCGCCGAGATTTTCAATCGACACAAACCAAACTGTGCTGATTGGATTTATGCGAAGACACCTCCAGACATTCGCAAGGAGAAGCTGGATAACTTCGCCAGTGGCAAAATCCAGATTCTAACGAATGTCGGAGTTTTGACCGAGGGCTATGACAACCCGGCAATCGAGGTCGTTGTCCAGGCGCGTCCAACCATGAGCCGAAGTCTTTACGCTCAAATGATTGGCCGAGGCATGAGGGCTTTGACGGGAGTTCTGTACGATGGTCTGACAACCGCCGATGAACGCAAGGCAGCAATCGCCGCCAGTCTGAAGCCTAGACTGTTGGTTCTGGACTTCGCTGGAAATAGCGGACGGCATAAACTCATCACAACTGCGGACATTCTTGGTGGTAAAGTTTCGGAGCAGGCAAGAGATAGGGCCATCGCAAGACTTCGTGAAACTGGCAAGGCAGTGAATGTGACCGAGGCAATGATGGAAGCCGAAGCACAGCTTCACCGTGAGCTTGAAGAATTCAAGAAACGCGATGCCGCAAAACGCGCCAATCTTACAGCCAAAGCTCAGATTGCTCTAACTTACGTTAATCCGTTTGAGGCGATTCAAAAGAACGCTGAGAAATGGAAAAGCTTCAAGCAACGGCATCCACTAAGCTCGAAACAGCGTCACATGATCCTGCGATTCGGCAAAGACCCTGACAGAATGACAGTCGAGGAAGGAGCGCAATTCCTGAATTCTAAATTCGCAATGTCGGATGGACAACGGCGAGTTCTAATTCGCGCTGGATACAAACCCGAAGAAATCGACGGCATAAAGAAATGGGAAGCAAGCAAGCTGATCGAAGGAGTAGCATCGAACCACTGGAAGCGACCGAAGCTCGAATCAGTGACGACTTAAGAACATCAACGACGTGCCGAGATTTTTATTATGCCGTTTTTTGATGTCAAGGCAAAATGGACTCACGTTTCAAAAACGCAGCCTTGTCCGGTTTGCAAAAAGCCTGACTGGTGTGTCATCGGCGAACGCTGGATAAATTGCATGAGAGTGACCAGCGACAAGACGTGCAAGAACGGCGGATGGCTGCATCCAATCAACGGCGAATTCAAACCTGTGCGGCCAATTGAACAATGGAAACCGTCATCACGACCGAACTTCACAAATCTAATGGAACGTTGGCAACTGGACACATTGCCGATGGCCGTCACGAAGTTCGCAGAAGAACTCGGTGTGCATCACACGGCGCTTTATGCTTTGGGCTGTGCGTGGTCACGGCTGCACATGGCCTGGGCGTTCCCTATGGTTGACGGGAACAGGAACATAATCGGCATCAGACTGCGGAACCATGAAGGCCGGAAATGGGCCGTGAAAGGCTCGCAGCAAGGTTTGTTTGTGCCGTCCAGCAAGCCGGATTCGATGGCGTTCGTGTGCGAAGGACCGACAGATGCCGCCGCCGCGTTGAGCTTGGGATTCTACGCGGTTGGCAGGCCATCCTGCTTGGGCGGGACTGAGCATTTGAAAACGCTATTCCGTAGTCGGCACGTTCAACGCGCGGTCCTGCTCGCCGACAACGACGAACCTGGTATCCGAGGTGCCGAACGATTGGCGGTTGAGATCGGGTTGCCGTGCGCGTTGCTGATTCTGCCGGCTAAAGACGTTAGAGCTTTTGTTCAGGCAGGCGGAACAAGACTGATGGTTGAGGCGATACTGCATGATACCATCTGGCGGCATCCTAAAAGACCATGACCATCGAATCCCTTAACGCCGAGATTGCTGCTGCAACGAATGAGTTCATCCGGTTGAGTGGACGTTTCTGGTATCGTTCGCTCAACCTGGAATCGCAAAAGCTATCCATCAAACAGGCCGAACGAATCGCGCGTCTGTATCGGTTCCGGTCGATGATCGTGGCGAAGGAATATGCGAAGCAATTATGAGATTGAATTTAATTGGGTTGTCAGGCGGCAAAGACTCAACCGTCTTGGTTGGTTGGGCAATTCATGAAAGCGGCTATCCTCTGGAGAGTTTGGTTTTCTGCTTCTGCGATACAGAAAACGAATACGACGAAGTGTATCAACAGATCAAAGATTTAGACGCCTATGTCCAGGCGCATGGCTGCAAGCCTGTTGTTTATCTTCGCGCATCCGGTGCTTGGGTAGATAAGTTTTGGATGTTTCCTTTGTTTCTAGCCTTGTCCATTTGGAAGGGACGATTCCCGTCAGCTAAAGCGAGATTCTGCACGCAATTTTTGAAGATCAAACCGACCGAGAAGTTCATCAAAGAATTGTTAGAGCAAGGCCATGAGATCGTGAGTCATTCAGGTGTCCGCGCTTCCGAATCAATCGAGCGGTCGATGATGGAAGAATGGGCCACGGATTTATTCGGATGCCGCACTCGTCGTCCATTGCTGAAACTTTCGATTGATGAAGTATGGCAAAAACATCACCGCTATAAACTCCCAATTAATCCGCTTTACAGACTTGGGTGGAAACGTGTCGGCTGCCGATTATGCATCATGTCAAACAAAGCTGATGTTCGACGGACTGTCAAAAATCGTCCTTGGGTGATTCAAATCTACAAAGTGTGGGAATTGGTTATTAGCGCACACCGGGTCGCTAGGGGGTCGATCACTGACTACTCGTCTTGGTTTCATCGCAAAACAGTTCCAGAATCCCAACGCTCCAGACTGGTGGACACCAGGCAAGGCAAAATGAATGTTGCGACAATTGACGATGTTGCAAGATGGTCGTTAACGGTAAGAGGCGGAAATCAGAAGGGTTTCGATTTCATGTTTGAGGAAGAAAGTTTCAACATTGATGACGCTCACGCCCCATGCCAATCAGGATTCTGCGAATAATATTCTCAACGACCTATCTCTCTGTCTGTTCAGGAATTGAAGCGGCGGATTGAGAGTGTCAGGCGAAAATAGTTTCAGAAATTTGTTGCGTTCGCGGCTTACATGGACAAAGGTTGAGAACACTAAATGCGAATTGCCGTCACAAAAGAGTGGATGATTCGATTCAGGCGTGTTGATCCGGTCAACGGTTGTTGGAACTAGACGCGGGCAAAGATGAAACACGGTTACTCTCAAATCGAAAGAGACGGCAAAGCGAAATACATCCATCGTTGGGCTTACGAATTGTGGATCGGCCCAATTCCAGACGGTCTAAATGTCCTTCACAGTTGCGATAATCCGTCTTGCTTTAATCCAGACCACTTGTTCTGTGGCACACAAAAGGCGAACGTTGATGATGCGATGAGCAAAGGGCGCATGGTCATTCCTAGAGGGGAACAGAACGGAATGAGCAAATTGACAGCTAGAGACGTTAAAACGATTCGTGCATCGAACGAATCTAGCGCCGTTTTAGGAATGCAATTTGGATTGCATCGCCGAAGTATTTGGAGGATTCGCGCAAACAAAGGCTGGCAACACATCAACTAAATCACATGAGCAAAAATAAGGAAAGGGCTGTCTTAATAACTACTGAATTCAAAGGTGTTTTCTTCGGTTACGCCGAAGAAACAAACGGCACCGGCGACACCATCAAACTCAAGCGTGCCAGGAATTGCATATACTGGCCGACATCGAACGAGGGTTTCATGGGCCTTGCAACATACGGTCCGAAACAAGGAGCGCGAGTAGGACCGAGAGCGGACATCGAATTGAGGAAGGTCACAAGCGTTGTCGAGGTAACACCAGAGGCCGTCGAGAAATGGGAGACGATAAAGTGGACAACGTGATTGTTGCACAAGACGGCTCCGGCTACGGCTCCGGCTATGGCTACGGCTCCGGCTACGGCGACGGCTCCGGCGACGGCGACGGCGACGGCTACGGCTCCGGCTACGGCTCCGGCTACGGCTCCGGCTATGGCGACGGCTACGGCTCCGGCTACGGCGACGGCGACGGCGACGGCTCCGGCTACGGCTCCGGCTACGGCTCCGGCTATGGCGACGGCTACGGCTCCGGCTACGGCTCCGGCTACGGCTACGGCTACGGCGACGGCGACGGCGACGGCGACGGCGACGGCTCCGGCTACGGCTATTGGCGTGTTGCGATCAATTCCTTCGCCGATAAGTTGCCGCAGGAAAAACAACAGGCGCTTCAGCAATTGGCATCGCAACAGGCGGTTATTTGTTACTGGCGATCCGACGGTGAATGCAGACCGACAAACGGTGGCCGTGGAGATCCTGTTAAACCCGGCATGAGGCAGAAAATAAATGGCCCACTCCGAATATGCACACAGAACGCACTCCACGGCACACTGAATCCAGAGAAATGGAAAGGTGAACGAGTTTGGCTTGTTGCTCTGATCGGCGATGTGCAAGAGGACGGCGACAAACTCGGAGCGTTGGAGCGCGAGATAATCGCCGAAATAACAGACTTAAATTGAATGAATAATCTAATGCCATGTCCGAAGTGCGACGGCACAGGTTCAGTCATGGACCCGCGACTGATGGGTCTGCAAATGCGAACGGTCCGAGAAAAACGGCGCGTGTCAGTTCGTGAAATGGCGCGGCGCTTGGATTTGTCGGCACCTTACGTGAGCGATTTGGAACGTGGGCGAAGGTCGTTTAACGCAGACCTGATACGACGGTATAAAGAGGCGCTGAAATGAACACACCAACAACAGTTATTCATCACTCCGCAGATTATGATGGCATTTTCTGTCGCGAGATCGCTCGCAAGTTCCTTCCGGATGCAAAACTTGTCGGATGGGATTTTGCCGATACTCCACTGGAAATTCCTACAGGCCAAGTTTACGTGCTGGATTTGCCGGTTGATCGCGTGTTTGGCTTCAAATACGCAGCGACGGATGTTGACGGTAAACCTCCGCAGCAGCCCGGAGGACTGGTTTGGATCGATCACCACAAATCATCAATCGACACACATCCAACGGCCATCCCCGGCTATCGCATCGACGGCGTGGCCGCGTGCAGGCTGGCGTGGCAGTGGTTTGCCGGAGAACCGCCAAACTTTGCGAATCGTGGAGGCGACCAACGGACGATGCCGTCCAAGGAAGATTTCGTTGAACGCCGAGTCGCCGAGCCTTTGGCCGTGCGTCTCGCCGGCGAGTACGACATTTGGGACAAGCGCGATGAACGGGCTGATATTTTCCAGTACGGCTTGCGCGCTCGCGATCTGACAGACTCTGATTGGCGCGATATGCTGAGCACGCGGAAGGCTACCATCGAGGAGATCGAATCTTTGATTAGCGTTGGCCATCAAAACATCCTCAATCCAGACGGTACCCACGTTCCAGCGACCGTCTGCCAATTGCTCGAAAGTGGTAAAGTACTGAAGTCGTACTCGGAGCGAACCGACGCGAGCATGATGAAGCGCAGTTTCCTGATCGAGTTTGAGGGACTGAAATTCCTGGCGCTGACAACGGCGCGTTGCAATTCACTGACGTTCGCGTCGAAGGATCTTCCTGAAACCGGCCATGAGGCTTTGATGGGATTTTATTTCGATGGCAAGAAATGGACGGTCTCGCTTTATCATGCGAAACACAGGACAGATTTGGACTTGTCGAAAATCGCCGTCAAATATGGTGGAGGCGGACACCGTGGCGCTTGCGGTTTTCAAATCGAAAAGCTGCCATTCTTGTGACCCCACCCGTCCAGTCAGACCGGCCCGTTCGTTACCCAGGAGAACGTAGCTTTTCGGCGGGCGATAGGGATAACGGACGGCGCGAAAGCGTGCGAGCCTCCCGATGAACCGTCCGCCGATTTCAATGTGATATGAGCTGGACCGAATCTGATTTGCGATCTTACACGCAGCGCCGACTTGCATCAGAGCAACGGACAAGGGAGGCGATTCAGGCAGATGGCCTGCCGAAGTATGGCGGGACGTTCACGCGGATCGTCGAGAGCACGATTGCGCCGAAGCAACCCAAGACACGCGGCACACGATATTCTTTGCCGGTTGTGTTGGCGTGGATGCGCGAGATGGGCATTCCTGAGCCAGTGTTTGAGTATCGTTTTTGTGAACGGATGTGGCGGTGGGACATCGCTTGGGTGCCGCAGAAGCTATCTTGCGAGGTGAACGGCGGCGTTTTCGTCCAGGGACGGCACAACAGAGGCGCTGCTTTGCTTGAGGAATACGCGAAGTTGTCCAGGGGCGCTGCGCTTGGATGGCGAGTGATCTTCACAACACCTGACCGGCTTATGACCCAGGCAACTGCCGAAACGATCCGACAGGCTTTGAGCGTATGAACTATGGCATGACCAAGCCGTGCGATGCGTGCCCGTTCCTGAAGAAATTCAAGCACGCTTTCACGATGAAACGGCTACAAGAATTTGCTTCAAGCGCGTTTCACTGTCACAAGACCGGCACAACGCAAGAAGATGGCGAAGGAAGCGATGAGTTTGTCGCCAATGAAAACTCGTCATATTGCGCTGGGGCTTTGATTTTCTGCGAGAAACGCAATCAACCAAACCAGATGATGCGAATTGCTGAAAGAATTGGGCTATATCAGAGAGATAAGCTGGATATGAATGCGAAAGTGAGATGATGCAATGACTGATTGGAAAACAATTCCATGTCGAATCTGGACTGGTGCTAAGTCCAAGGCAGGTTACGGACAAGTGCGTCGCAAAGGAATTTTGCTCTACGTGCATCGTTTCGAATGGGAAAAGCATCATAGTCCGTTGGCTGATGGCGAATGCGTATGTCATCACTGCGATAATCCGTCGTGCTATGAAATATCGCACCTGTTCAAAGGGACACAGAAGGATAACGTGCAAGATGCCATCAGAAAAGGACGTTGGAAGAATCCTCCACGACGCAATCGATCAGCGTGTGAACGGGGTCATGACTTTGTTCCAGGAAGTTTCCGATTACGATCTAAGCCAAATGGACAAATCGGTCGCGTTTGTATCGAATGCGTTCGGCTAAGGAATAAATCACGTCCAAATCGTGATAAAACATCAAACACTTATTACCTTCACAAGATCACGCGTGCTGACATAACGGTAATCATAGAGGCTCTTAGGGATGGAGAATCACAGCGATCTCTTGCATCAAGATTCGCAGTCAACCAAGCTACAATAAGTCGAATAAAAAATGGCGGCTACAAAACATTCGACCGAACGAAACTCGATATGAAATCTCCTATTCGATGAATATGAAGATTGAGTTATGCGCAGCAGGCCGACTGTTGTCGATTGACGATGGTCGAATCGTGATTGATCGGGAGACGGTTCTAAAGTTACGCGATGCGATTGACAAGGTGCTGCCGCAAATGCCGTTTACAATGGCCAGCGCACCGCCCCCACCCACCCCGCCTGCTGACGCGGAGTCGCTGCGGGGGACAGCGGCACGGAATATCGCTGGTAGCCTTGGTCGGTTTACGCCGGTTGGTGAGAGCTATATCCGCGCCGCCTGCGAAGCTCACGCCGAAGCCCACGCCGCCGCACTCGCGCAGGAGCTATTGGACACACGTGCCTGCTACACGCAAGCGTTTTCAGACCGCGAGCAACTCGCGCATGAGCGGGACCGTTGGAAGACCGCATACGCCGATAAATATACGGAAGTCGACCGGCTCACCGCTGAGCGGGACGACCTGTTAAAAGCGAACCATCTCTACAGACAAACCACTAACAACGCTGTTGCAACCGTCCAACGTATCGCCGCCGAGCGAGATGCCGCCGTTAAGCATTGCCAAATACTTAGCGACGGACGTGCTGAAGTGCTTGACAAAGTCGAACGCCTTATCGCCGAACGGGACAAGGCGATTGCCGCGTTGCGTGCTATTCGTCCGCTAGTGCGGGAGGCATTGGGCGGCGAACAATATGACGGACCCCCACTCGAAGACCTGCTCGCGCAGATCGACGCCGCCCTTGCGCCGACGCAGAAGGAGGAGAAACTGTGAGCAAGCTTTTACGCCGTGTCGTCTGCCGTCTGTTCCACAAAGCGCACTGGCACGAACAGGTCTATACCGATAGAGCGCGTTACTATCAGCGAACCGAGTGCTGGAAGTGCGGTATGGCGCAATCCGTCTACCGCGTGTGCAAAAGCGATCCCACAAAGCCATGACCACCCCCCGCAAGCCCGCCAAGCGTGACGCCGCCATGCGAAAGGCGTTTGACCAAGCTCGAAATTGCAAGTTGACAAAGTGATGACCAGATTTCAAATTGGCGCTGTTCAACGGGCATGTGCCCATGACAACAGCGAATGCAAACGCGATTTAGATTCCAAGCTTCAGCGGTGCTATGGCCCGTTGAACACTCGCCAAACATACGCTGTATGTGGCACCGTCAGCTTGAGGATCGCACCCAGCCAGTCTAACGACTGCGCTGGGGATTTTTCTCTGCACCGCCGAACCTGTTCGATACCGAGCACAGTAAAAGCAAGGTCTGTTTCATCCAGCGGTTTATTCATAACCGTGGGTCGCCTGCCGAAAGGCCAGGTAAATGTCAGAGACAGAATGCCGTCGGCGACTGAGAAGTTGATCGCATGGGTTTACCTCTGGTTGCACCGCTTATTAGGACTCGTAATAAGGGGGTCAGGGGGTTTCTGCCTCCCCTCGGGGTCTGTATCCGATGCGGCTTGTTACTCCTTTCCATGCCCGTCCTAATCGTCAAGTCGGTTCATCGTATGGCCGCATGTTCCCTCATCTGGCGCACATTTGATCGACCGTTCGCGTCTGAATCTGATTACCAATCTATGATCGACGAAATAGCCGAAAAACTCGCTCAAAACAGACTCGTCATAATGAGAAGAATCGGCGATGAAATTATTGTCACGTCGAGGAAATGAGGAGCGCCAGCGTTACCCACAAGGGCAGCAGAGCCGCATTTAAGCCAACCGTAGCTACACGCCCTGCCCGTGGCGCTCAAAGTCAGCGGTGCAAAGGAGGTCCGAACTGTGCCCATCCGAGCAACAAGAGTAACACTAGCAGCACAAGGTTTGGTGCGTGCGCCCGCCAGTTCGTACCATTTTGCCATGCGCCGAATACGACCCAAATCAACATGACGATCCAAAAAGCTAGGCCGATGTTCATGATTCCCCCTCGGGTTGCGCGTAAGGCCTGGCGAACACCGCTGCCTGACGCTTTTGAAAGTCCGCTTCCTGTTCCGGCGTCAGCTCTCCTCGAGCCTTTGCCAGCGCGATCCACTGCGGTATCAGCCCAAGCAGCGCGTCTGCCACGCCGATGGCCGCTAAAATCTGGTCTGGGGTCATGGTGCCTTTCGTGATGTGCTGGCTTCAGCCAGGTGGTATGCTGCGCTTTGCAGGGCTGTGCGCACTGCCGCCAGCGCCGCGTCCAGTTTACCCGTGTTCTCCGGCGTCCTAACGCTCTGATACGTGGCTGTCGCCTTAGTCAAATCATCCAGATAGCGCTTGCCGTTCTTGCGAATCTCCTCCGCGCTCTCGTGTATCTTCGGGTTGAGCGCACGCAGCGCCGCCTCATTCTCTCGCTCGACCTTCATAAAGGCGTCGAACACGCCTAGCGCCGATTCGCGCAGGTTCTGCGCCGTCACCACAACCGCGTCCGCCACGGCGTTGGTGTCGTAAGTGTTGCTCGATGGATTGTATTGGCCTTGGGCAGTCTTGCAGCCGCTGTTGCAGCCCGCCACAGCGAGTACCGCCGCGAGCATGACCGCGTTTAGTAGTCGTCTCATACTCGATTTCTACTTGCTTGGGCTAGGGTAGTCAACATAATCGCAGTGAGCACTCAGACGCGATCTGAGTGCCCGCCGCTAAACACAACAGTGAGTGACCACCGTTATGCCTAAAAGAAAACCTATCACACCCGGAACTCGCTTCACAAGGATTGTCGCAATTGGCCCGCACAAACGCATCGAGAAAGGAAACCGTTGGCGCTGGCATGTTTTCTGCCGATGCGATTGCGGTAAAGAATTATGGATGGATGAAGACAGCCTTCGTTCAGGCAACTCAAAGTCATGCCAATGTATAAAGGTCATCAACATGAAAAAATTGGCAACGACACACGGACATTCTGCTGGAAGAAAAAGGACACAAGTCTATCAAGTGTGGGTTGGAATGCGCCAGAGATGCCGAGATTCTAAAGACAGATTCTGGCACCGTTACGGAGGTCGCAACATTACTGTCTGTGAACGCTGGCAGACGTTCGAGAATTTTGTGGAAGATATGGGGCCAGGAAAGCGTGGTTGGACTATCGAAAGAGTGCAAAATGATTCCGGGTATTGTTTGCAAAATTGTGTGTGGGCACAGCTAATTCATCAGGCTCGCAATCGTTCAAACAACCGAATTGTTACCGTTGGAGGAAAAACTGGATGCGTGGCTGCATTGGCAGAACATTTCAAAATATCCAATGCTGTTGTCCGAAACCGATTGCATTCGGGATGGAGTGTTGAAGACGCATTCTTTAAGCCGGTGCGAGCACGCGCTGGATTGCCTCAAGCAACTGATCTTTTGTAAACGGTTTAAAAATCATAGCCGCTGGTTCCGGCTCAATTGGTTCCTCAAACTCTCGCCCGGTAATGAAGATCGTTATAGGATGGAACCCCTGCGCGTGCAAATTACGCACTAATTCCCGACCGCAAAAAATTGGAAGCGCCAAATCGCTTATCAGCAAATCCACTTTCTCAGCAGACCTAAAGAAATTCAATGCTTCCGGCCCATTGCAAGCTGAGAGCACTTTGTAATTTGCTTGCTCAAGCATTTCAGTCATCAAACAGCGCAATCCTTCTTCATCATCCACGAGCACGATGACTTCACCGTTGCCTTTGAATTCGATCTTTGGCCGTTCGGCTTCCTGAACGAATATCGGCAAATAAATGTTGAACGTCGTGCCGTTTGATCCAGTCTCGACCGCGACAAAACCTCCGTGTGCTTCCAGAATCGGCTTCACCATAGCCAGTCCAAGTCCGGTGCCTTCGCTGCCTTTGGTCGTGAAATACGGTTCCCACACCTTGTCGATAATATCTTCAGGGATTCCAGGCCCTGAATCCCTGACTGATATGCACACATAATCTCCTGCCGGTTGTTGCAATGTTTTATTCTGAGCTTCGATGGAGAGTTTTCCGCCTCCCGGTTGCATGGCATATATCGCATTGATGGCCATGTTGACCAATAGCGTATTGATCTGCGTAGAGTCGCATTTGATGTTGGACGTGCCAACTTCGGTTCGGACGCTCAACTGGACATTGGATGCGCTCGCTTTGTAACGGATCATGTTTCCAACTTCTCCAAGCAAAGTATCCGGCGTAACATTCTTCAAAGCGACTCCGTTTGATCCTTTCGAGAACGTCATCATCTGCTGAACGAGTCCGGCACCTTTGTTCGCTGCGTTCCACATCGAATCGACGATATGTACGTCAGAGGGATTTACTCGACCCCTCAGAAGACCGATACCCATGACGACTGATGAAAGCGTATTGTTGATGTCGTGGCAAATTGCGGAAGTTAGTGCGCCAACGGCTTCGTGACGCTGATTTCTCATGGCTTGAGCCTTCAGCCTTTCTACTTCCTTGGCTTGTCGATCCAACTCCTCCGCTTGTCTTGACTGACGATGCGCTTGCGTGATGGCCCTTGGCAAACCAATCAATGAGTCCTTGAGAAAGAACCTCGAAGCTCCTGCGTCACACGCGAGATCGGCTTCTCTTGGCCCCACACTTCCTGTCAGGATTATAACGGGAGTAAACGGATGAAGACCGCGTGAAAGTCGAATGGCTTCTTGTCCGGTTATGTCTGGTAGCGCGAGATCAACGACGACGACATCAGTTTTTTCGTTCAGCAACTTTCTGAATTCCACACCGTTTACGGCCACATCCACAATTGCCACGCCGCGAAGCTCTCGCATCACGAGCATGGCATCGTTCCCGTCATTTTCGAGGAGCACGACCTTGATCTTATCAGCCGCACTCATGGTTGTGCTCCGAAGTCACGGCGTGTTTGTGCGCGTTCATCGGCCTGCTTGAGAAGAAGGTGCGCCGTCTCAGCCTTGCGCTCCTCATCGCGCTGATCCGCCCAACGACCGTATCCCCTGTTCATGTATGCCGCGATGTTGATGGCGATGCTGCCGAGGATGCCCGCGATCAGGATGGCGAAATCGAACATATCCACTCCGCCCGGCGTGTGGCTTTTGGCCTGCATCTCCTTCAACGTGCTGACGAGGAATACGCTCAGGTTGCCCACCACAAACGACCCGCCCACCAGCACCACGGGCCAGTGCGTCGATTTACGGGTGAACTCGGTTTGCGCCATTGCCTATAACTGTGACACGGCGCAAGATGGGTGCAACCCTAAGTCTCTGGAAATATGCGCCCACCTGCCTTGGCATGGAGCGTGCAGATGTGGAGCCTGCAACCGACCTAGCGCGGCTTGAATCCCCGCGTTCTTCTAAGACACGCGGCGGCGGGCAAGTCTCGTCGCCGCGCCCGCCTTAGTAGCCAAGAATGCGCCTGCGTTCCCGTGTGTCTTCGCTCACGAACTCGCCCGTCGTCCAGTCGGACAGCAGTTCTTCGACTCGGGCGCGTGTCTCAGGCGCAAGCAGCATCTTGTCGCGGTTCTTCGCATACCAATCGCAGACTTCGATCTTGCCTGTGATGGCACGCCCAGCTCCCACCCAGTCCGCCACCATCTCGCGAATGCACCGTTCAGGCATCGGCAGCGGTTTGTAGCGCGGCTCGTCGCTGTCCGTGATGAGACACCAGAATTGCCAATGGTGGTCGTTGACTTTCTGGTGATGGTTCCACGCGGCGTCGAACTCCATCTTATCGAAAGGATCACGCATCTTCCAATCGCGCTTGGTGCCGTCGCGGTTGTAGAACGAGTTGGCGTAAGGCTCCCATTCGCACGGCAGGAACTTCGTCCAGTCGTGCTTGATCGCACGCCACCAAAGGCCGTAACGCAAGCAGGCTTGTCCAACGTAGAGCTTGTGCCGAAGCACGTAGCGAAGGTATGCGAGATGGCGTTTCATGGGTGCTGCGGATGCGACGGTCCCGCGTAATGGTTCGGAAACCGTGTTGAGCCAATGCCATTGCTCTGCTCGCCTGGATGCGAACCCTTGCTGCGGTCCGGTCCAGCAACCACCGCCACGCTCGCCGCGAACAGTAGGAAAAGGGTAAATGCAGTCAGCTTCGTTTTCATGCGAGCACTACGTCCGCAACCAACTTCCTTCCTCCGTTCTCGTCTTCAACAATCACGACGCCCGGAACGAACGTCAACGCTTCAGCAATATTTTCTCCCTGTTGAGTTGTTATCTGAACGACACAGCCAACGCCGTCGATCTGCATGGCTTTGGTAGATTTCATCCAGCCTTCTTCTTTACTGCTGGCTTTGCACAGCAACCGGAAAGTGTCTCCGTTGCCAACTACTTTTATGTCCGGCACGTTTTGGCGTGCTCCTGATACGTCCGAGTTATGTAGTGTTTTCATGGTCGCCACACTATCTCACTCCACGCCGAACACAAGCCCGCCCTGCACGACTTGAGTCGGTAGCGCGTCACCTTCTGTCGCGCGCGGTTGTCGGACCAGTGTTGAAGTCCTGGTGCCAAGACTGCCACCTGTTGGAAGCTGTCGCTTTCAATGGCCCGTTCGATGACCGTTGATGCGGTCAAATCGCTCGACCAGCCTAGGTCTCTGCGGTGCCGTCCGAGATCGTTGAGTGTGATGCCCGTTGGCACTGGTATGTTCGTCACCGTGTTGCTCGGCGGCCCCTCCACACCGTTTGGCCCAATCGCCGTTACTCGCCACATCGTTATCTGCGTCATGGAAATGCCAGCAACAGTCGCCGTCAGTGCCGTATGGTCCGAAATAGGGCTGAACCCCGACGTGCCCACCGCCTGATAAAGGCGGTAGCCGCTCGCGCCCGGCACCGTGTCCCACTGCAACGTCACGTCTCCACAGAGCGCCGTCATCGGGCACCAGAGGATAAAAGCGGCCAATACGCAGCAGCGTGCGAAGCGCAACCGGCGTCGTTGGATCAGCACCGAATCCGTCCATGTCGAAGAACCTGAACTGGTGCTTGCCTCCAGCGTGCCTGACGATTGCATAAAGTTGTCTTCCACCGTTGCCAACGAATAGATATGCGCCCGCGCGAAGTTTGTTCACGCCACCAAGCTACCACCATTTAACTAAGCCAAGGAGAGCAGAGACCGCACCCGCGAGAAGCAGCCCGATGCTGTTCGTGAGCGTCGATGTGATGACCAGCACGGCGGCCAACGTGAAGCAGATTGCTCTCATCGTCCGAGTTGGTCGATCAGCCTGCGTAGCGCATCGACGTGACACTGTTCGATGTCCGGCTCGTAGTGGCTGGTGCTAACGCACTCTTCAGACTTGCTTAGGAGCGATTTCAGTGCGTCCAAATCTTCCTCCGTAATAGTAACTGTTTTCGGTTCGCCCATAAATTATCGTCCAAGTGCCGTTCGCAGCGTGGCGTAGCGGCTTGAGAAGTTGGCCGCGTCACCCGCCGTCAGGCCAAGCCCAATCGAATACATCTCAAGGGTGCGCGCCGTGAAATACAGCGGGTTGCCGTTTTCGTTACCCGCGTGGACGAAGTTAATGAGCGCCGACCGGCTGCCAGCCGCGCCAGTTCCAGTGACTATCGACGAGCCGTCCTTGTAAATGGCGATGTTATTGGCCGCAATGCGGCTGCCGACATAGTGGCCAACATTGTTCGTGTCCGCCACTGAGATCAGGCCCGTGGTGCCGTTGTTACATGCGAAATAGGTGGTCGAACTGATGTTGATGGCGTATGTGGACGCCGCCGCAGTCGTGGTTCCAATGTTGACAATCGTCCCGCTGTCGGTCGTTCTCGCGTAGTAAGCTAAATGCAGATCGTTGTCACCCATCGGCCCGGCGTTCGATGCCAACCCGGTGCTGATGTATTCGTCCGTGCCGTTGCCCGTCAGACCAGTCGCTTGATTGTAGTCTCCTGAATCGAAGTTGTTCAGCGTGTCCACCGCCGCTCCAGCCGTGTTCTTTAGCGGTGCCTTGAGCGCGTTCAAGTCGTCTCCAGCGTAGATGTTAAAACGCATGATCTTGTTCCAGACGCCGTCGCTCATCAACCCGCTGATGAACGTTTTCACCGCGTTCGTCGTGCCCGCAATGGTCACGTCGCTGCTCTGGCCTTTGACTCGCGCAATCCAGTCGCCCAGCGCGGAGTTCGCATCGCTGCGTCCAAGCGCGGCCCGAAGCGTCGCATATCGGCTTGTGAAGTTCGCAACATCGGTCGGCGTCAAGCCGGTGCCGATGGAATACATCTCGATTAGCCGTGTTGTCGGCAAAGCCAGCGACCCGGTATCGTTCAACCCGTGAATGTAAAGCGTCTGCGATGTGCGAGTGCCGCCCGATGTCGCTATGCTGACAATCGACGTGCCGCTCAGATACAGCGTCGATGAATTGGCTGCGGTCCGGCTTCCGATGTAATGGCCGTAGGAAACTGAGTCGCCGACAATGGCTCGTCCTTGGCCGACAGTTAGGTTGAGGCAGTCGAACGAAGACGCGATGTTGAAACCCGTCGTGATGCCCAAATGAGCCGATCCACCGCCTGATTGTGCTCCTAACGTTTGGCTGGCGTCAAAACTTGGAGCACCCACGAACACAGACAAGTGAATGTCGTTGTCGCCAAACGCTGCGTTATCAATGCCGACGCCTGTCGAGATATACTCGTCAACGCCATTGCCCTTTAATCCGAGGTCTTGCGCGTAGTCGCCAGCATCGAAATTGTTCAGAGTATCGGTCGCGGCACCAATGGTGTTAATGAGTGGCGCTTCAAGAGCGGCCAAGGTGTCTCCGGCATCAATGCTGTGCCGCTTGAGCTTGCTCCATACGCCGTCCGTCATCAGGCCGTCGATGTATTGGCCAACCGCAGTCTGTGTGCCGGGTATCGTCACATCACTTCCACGACCTTGAACGCGAGTCACCCAATCGTTGAGTGCTGATTGTGCGGCTGCGCTGATGCCAGACGCGGGCTTAAAGAAACCGAGAGGTATCGGAATGACTGCTCGTAGCGTGAGCAGCGCGCCAAGGAAGACAGCGCAGACGATGAATCGACGACGGTTCATTGTCCTGTCGCCGCGACCACCCCATACGCCTTGGTCGCGGAAAATGGCGATGTGGCGAAGGTGAGAACGGTTACAGCATTGGCATTTGTGTTTAGGGCGACCACAGCATTGGTGCTCGTGCCACTTCCGGCCATCACCCATGAGCTATTGGTCAGGGTCAGGGAGAACCCTCCAGCGTTCTGCACATGCACCTGAATTGTCTGCGCATCGTTCGTGCCTGGTAGGTTGCTTGGCGCGACGAAAAACCCATTATTGGTCAGATTAAGTTTGAACATGCTCGCCGCGTTGAAGTCGATGCTGCTCACATTGCTACCGCTCATGGTCAGCGTTGTCCAGGGCATCCGAACATACTGTGTCACGATGAGCGTGTTGTTTTTTCCGTTCACCGTGAAGATGTTCGACACCGTGAGATTGTTCTGCACCGTCACGTTTGTCACTGTGATGTTCGATACGGTGAGATTGTTGACGATGTTGACGTTGGTCGAGATGATCGTGTTGTAGGTGTTGGTCGTGTCGCCTGATGAGATGGACACGCCGTCCAGCAGCAGTGCGCCCCCAGCCGACACGCTCAACTTGTTCGTGCGTCCGCTTATCGACAATGGTCCCGGCATTACCATGTTCGTGCCCGTGATGCTGAATCCCGCTGTGTACTGGAACAGGCGGTCTGCGCCCGTGCCGTCCGGTAGCAGCACTGATATAGGATAGAGCGCCAGCGTGCTTTGCGCGAGAATATTGGGCGTCCTTGGCGCGGTGTTCGTCGTGGCCGCGTTTCGCAGGATGGGTTGCCCATGCGCCGTCCACATCAAGAGCAGCGCCAGCGTTAAGAGTAAGCGTTTCATGGTCGTGTTAGGCGATCAACTGCTGCCACGCTGAGCCGTCCCAAGCCCACAGTGATGGTGGCGCGTCTGTGTCGACGTAAAGGCCGCACGCTCCGCTGGGCGCTGCGCCAGGATCACCGGAGCCGCACGTCACACCGCCGCCTCCTGTGCTTCCGGCATCCACTATTTGTTGCAGCAACGCCAGCTCCAGTAGTTGCCACATACCAGGCGACAGGCATTGATAACACTTCGCCGCCTCCAAAAGTGCGTTTGTGGATGTGTCAGCCATAGGAGAAGATGCGAGAAGGATTTGTTTAAGTAGGCCCAGCTTCAATAACTGCCACAGACCGGGTGACAGACATTCGTAGCACTTCGTATCACTGAGCAGCGTGTTTGCGTCGGTTGCCATTGACTTCAAGCTATGTTTTGATAGAATCGCAGCGAACATTCGGAAAGCGATTCCGGTTGTTCGCTGCTAAACAAAACAGTGAAGTGACCACCGTTATGCCTAGAAAACATTCCTCTGTCGGCCTGCGCTTTGGAAGACTTTTCGTGAATGCCCAAATCGGAAGTTTTAGCGAATGCGCTTGTGACTGCGGAAATGAAGTGCGTGTTAGAACAACTGATTTGATGGCCGGTCGAACCAAATCGTGTGGTTGTTTGCGAGCCGATGCCATTTCCAAAGCGAAAATGATTCACGGGCACAGCAACATGCGCGGGAAGAAACCAGCATCTAGAACTTACATATCTTGGCAACACATGATTCAACGATGCACAAATCCTAGGAACAAAAAGTACCCGGACTATGGTGGACGAGGAATCACTGTCTGCGAGCGATGGAAAACATTCAGCAATTTCTTGGTTGATATGGGAGAGGCTCCATCCGGCAAAACGCTGGATCGTTGGCCAAATAATCAAGGGTCTTACGAACCTAGAAATTGCAGATGGGCAACACAAAAGGAGCAAAGCCGCAATAAACGCACAAATCGCATGGTAACGGTTCATGGAATTACGGCTTGCTTGGTCGAGTTGTGCGAGTTGTTTCATCTGAAATATGATTTGGTAAAAAGGCGACTCAATGACGGATGGACACCTGAAAGAGCACTACTGACGCCTGTAATCCGTTAATCATACATTGAATCAGGTTCTGCCTCTTGCGTTTCATCTGATTTATGAGCGTCCGGCCCTAAACAAACTAGGGTCAATTCCGAATCATGTGCTTCTTCAATCCTCACGCGATGCACGGTTCCAGGTGACAAATCGCCTTTGAACGATGCCTTGGGAGCCAAGAATGGTTCACCAACGTTTTCAGTGTCGTCCTTGTCAGAATCTGGTTCATCACGAAACGCATTTTCCTGATCGAGGTCCGAGTCATAATAATCGTCAGGCATAAATCACTTTCCAGCGGCACGTCGCACCGCCATTTTCAGTTCCTTCAGTTTGTCCTTGGTGGCGACGACTCTGAGGTTCGACGGTCGGCAATCGCGTTGGTCTCCTGACCTGAACGCCACGAACCTATCCGACCTGCACTTGGCCGCATCTCTGTGAAGCCATCGAACTTCGCCTTTCTCATCGCGCCTGTAAAGGTGTCCGGTTCTGTTCGAGCGCCACTCAAATTTGCCAAGCTCCTCGAACTGTTGCGGCGTCACAATCACGTAGCATTCCGGCTTGTCTACCGCGATGATCCGTTTCAGGTTCTTGCCCTTGATCTCCTTTTCCACACGCACCGGAGATGACGGCCTGTCCAATCCTTCAGCCGTCTTCTGGATCGCTGGCAATGTGTCCTCTACTGTCTTCGGGAACTCCACAGGCACAGTCTCGACCTTCGGCTTCTCCTCGCCCGGCGTCCAGCCGTTCACCTGATCTTTCTCTGCTGGTGGATTACGCCGCAGATCAACAAAGCCTTGGTCGTTTAGAACGAGACGGTTCATTTCAGCTTGATTTCACAGGGCATTTTGATAAGGTCGCAGCACTCGACCGGGTATGAACCGGCTGAGTGCCGCTAAACAAAACGAATGATTCTCGTTATGCCTGCCAACACCTTTACTCCCTATGCCGCAATCATTCGATAAGAAATTTACGGCGGTAGGCGTCACCAAAAAAGACGGCAAGGAAGGATTGGGCGAATTCGACATCGTTTTCATTAACGGCAAGCCTTACGCGATAATTGGTCCCGCATTTGGCGGGGCAGCCGTCGAGTTGAAACCACTTGACCCGTCTCGACTATTTGCCAAAGACGCCGGTCCTGATTTCTTTTACGTCCGCACTCTCGACCTCGACCATCACAATTAACAGTGAAACGCAAGGAGTTCATGCGAAAACAAACCGACTGTTATGCCTAACCAACCTTCTCTCACCTTCTTGACGGAAACGCAACGACTGACTTTGGCCGCTAGATTCTGGACCAAGGTAAACAAATTCCCCGGAGAATGCTGGATGTGGACCGCAGCCCTCACGGGCACTGGAACCTGCTACGGATGCTTTCGCATAAACGGACGCACGTATCGAGCGCATCGCGTGTCGTGGGAACTGACAAAGGGTATGATTCCTGAAGGAATGGGAGTTCTTCACACTTGCGACCATCCTTGGTGCGTAAACCCTGACCATCTGTTTATCGGAGATCAGCAGAAGAACCATGACGACAAGAAAGAGAAGGGTCGCACATCGCATCTGTTTGGCGAATCCAGCGGACGACATAAGCTCAAGGAGAAACAGGTGATTTGGATGCGTAGTGTGTACGTTCCGTTTCATCCTGAATTTGGAGCGCGTGCTTTGGCAAGGAGATTCAAAGTTTCTCACACTGCCGTTGAGCACGCGCTCCACGGAATTAACTGGCCTTACCTTTAGGTGTCTTCTGGAGCCTCTAAATCTCCATCGTCATTGGCACATACGTCGTTGCAGGATTGATACGACTGCGCTGGGTAGCCGGGTGAGGTGTTGCAGGTGTTTATCTCGGGAACACAGAGCGGTTCGCGCTTGTTAAAGAAACACACCATGAACTCAGGATGCTGTGGACGAATCGCCTGCTTAAAGTCGGCAATAAATTGCCCCTTGTTCCTGCGTTTGTTTTCAATGACGTTTCCACTTGAGTCCGCACCCAAGTTGTCGAGAACAAATTGCCATCTTCCAGCCCAGTTGCGGCTTGAGAACGGCATTTCAGGGTTAATCGGTTTGCTGTCGAACATCAGGCATGTAATCCCCATCTTATGCGTGATGAACGTGAAGGCGAACTGTGCGGTTTCGTAATACGGATTGTCCGCTGACCCTAGTCCAGGATCGCCGCCAGCGCCACTGGTGACTTCGTTGACGTATGGGAGCACGACTTGGTAACGGTAACGGTTCGCACCTACTCCACCGCCACGGTCGAGGACGAAGTTGAATCGAAGCTCGAACGGATCAACGCGCACCATGAAATTCCCAATCTGCCCGCTGAACCCGTAGCGCCAGTATTTGTCAGCAGCAGAGAACTGTTCAAAACGCCAGTTGCCTGAGAGCGATGGCGCACCAGAACCCCATCCGGTTGAGCCGCCCATGCGGTCGAGTTCCCAACACGTTTCCATGCTGGTGACGAGTTCGATGTATGGCGCGGTCTCCTGGAAAGGATTCTTTCCGGCGTAACCAATACGCATGAGCGGGCTGAACTGCCGCTGGAGCATCTGCGGCACGAGCTTGAACACGTTCGCTGGGTTGCACGAGCAATCGAAGAAGATTTCTTCGTCACCGACCACGACGAACTCGCCTGTGAACGGTGTCATTGACCCGTTCGCCGTCAGCTTCTTGTCGGCATGAAGGAAAGTCCGCTTCCGCAAGAACGTCGATTGAATCGCGCTCGTCGCCGGCCTGAGAATGTCCGTGATGATCTGTTGAAACTGTTCCTCAGCATGGCTGACGTGCATCAACTGATCGAAGCACAACAGCGGCGTGGCCCATGACTGTTCCTCAAGGTAGTAGGTGATCCGTTCCGATCCCCAACCGATGCAATGTTCGTCCTTGTCGCACGGCGTACCGATACACCCGGCATACTGCGTCCGCGTCCAGGTCTTCGTCGTGTTCGGCTGAACATTCTTGAACCGATCAAGGCGATGTTCGACGCCTGTGGCCGACGGGAAAGTTCCGGTAGCGACATTGCCGATCCAGGTGTTATCAGTTGGCCTGATGTCGTAGACGATTAATTCGTCGTAGAAGGGCTCCTGATTTACGAGGAAGTTCGGAAAGCTGCAACAATTCTCGATCATATTAAATGTTCGGTTGCGAACCCGATTAACGCATCTAATCAACGTGCCGAAAGAACGTGAAAAGCGCACATGCGCAACACTTCAATCGGGGGAGGTGTCAGAGGCGAGAAGCCTCAGAAGTCCGGCGTCTTGTCACCAACCGGATTCCCCTATTTCGGCACACGGGGGATAGAACTTTCGTGCAACGGCAAACTACGCTCCGATGTTGGAAAATGTCAACTAGCGAATCTGATGAATCTTTTGATAGCTGTGAAAATTTTTGCAGGCGTATGTTGGCATCTTTCTTTTGGTATCATTGGCCATTTGACCCCTTTCATCAGCCTGTCGAAGCATGAGTCGCAGAAATTCCACAAGACCGGAGGTTTTGCTGGTAGTCCGTAATATTCCAAAACGTTCCTAAGTTTCGTATCTGGATTTACCTTGTTACAAAGTCGGCAAGCCCTCTTTCTATGTCCAGATTTAATCATCGGATGAGCTTTAGCCAATCCGATACCGTTCACTTTTCCTATCCATGTCTGTACCGCATCGACAGTATCATTGAACCTCCACTTGTCGTTGCTTCGAGAATCCTGACCGATTTGCATTAGAGAATGAACAAAGTCATGGCAGAATCTACAAAGAATCCTCAAGTCCGTTGGTTTAGTTTCCCAGATGTTACCAGGATATGAAACGTGATGAGCGTCATTGTGAATAGACTTTTCTCCACAAATACAGCAATTGGCACCGCATTTGGCTAAGGCATCAGACCGTACTGTTTTCCACTCGTCCGATTTAAGAAACACGTTCCGGTAATACTCCTTGCCCTCGATACTCATAGAAGAACTCCTCTCCCACTCGCCGGTTAGGTCCAACGCCTTGGCGGCAATCGGCAGCGAGCAGGAGAGAAAAGGTTGATGTAACATGCCCTAACAGCATGTCCGAATGCTACAGAACCGCGCTTAAAAGTCGAGGCTAAAAATACTGCGGAGCAGGCACACTGGCCGCCTGCATTCGTTGTCTTGCTCTCTCCATTGGCGTGCTGGCCTGTTGCGGTTTTCCGTTTGACCCACCGGACTGTCCGGCAGTCGGTTCACTCGCCTCGAATTGTTTCAGCTTGTCATCACGTTCTTTGATCTGCGCCTTGAGCCGCGAGTTCTCCAGCTTGAGTGTCGAGTAGGCGATTGACCTGTTGCGAACGGCGGCATGTGCTCGAACCAGTTTGGCGCGTTCTTCAGGCGTCAACCTCGGGTCAGTCGCGTTCTTCGAGAATGCCTCATCAGCGAGCGCCTTGGCCTTTTCCAGTTTGGCATTGTGTTCCGTGTCGCCCTCGCGCGGTTTCAAGTACTCCAGTTTCTCGCCGTCTTCACGATTGAACTTCTCCCACATCGACGAGACTTCGGATTGAACGGACTTCATTTTCTCCGTCATCTGCGTCTGCCGTTCAGTGCCGGTCTTCCGGGCATCGTCCAGGGCTTTGTTCTGCGCATCGGCCAAGTCACGGATGCGTTGGCGATGCAGCATCACGTCATTGGCTGAGTCACCGAACATCTGGTTGGCCGTCTTGCGAGCATCCCCTAGCGGCATTCTGGCCAAAGCAAGCAGATCGTTTGCGGTGGCTTTGCGGGCGACCGAGCCATCTTCTGCGAGGACTTCCAACTCCCCCAGGTCTGACATCGCTTTGGTCCAGGCTTCTTCGTAAGGCTTTTGGTACTTCTCGGCGTATTCCTGACTTTTGGCATAGTTATGGTAGCGGATTTCTTCTTCGAGTTCCTTGTTCCGTTTGTCGATGGCTTCGAGCCGTTCGATGTTTGGCAGTTTCTCCAGCTTTTCCTTGAGTTGATTGCGCTCCATCTCAATTGCCGCCGCGCGTTTCTCCCAATACTTCTTCAGCTTCCACGGGCCAGCTTGCGCAGGTGGTTTCGACGCCTTCAGTTCGTCCTCAGTAATTGCCTCGTCTTCCGGCTTTGGCGTATCAGTCGGTTTAGGCGTATCGACTGGCTTCGATGGCTCATCAGTCTCAAGAGGGTCAGTGTCCGGTGTTGGCGGATCATCGGTTGCCTTGGCTGGTGCTGGCTTGGGCGGTTCAGTCGGTTTCTTCTGCCTGACTGTCTCCATCGGATTCGGGTCGCTCAAGTCAGCCTCGACAGCCGTAGCAGCCATGCGTGCCCGCGCCCGCGCCATTGGTGTCTCGCCGTTGGGTGCGGCGAGTGCCTTTGGCGCAGGTGCGGGTGTCGGTGCGGGGGTCGGTGTTTGTGCGACGGGAGATGGGGCAGGAGGAGCAGCAGGCATAGTGTTATTTCAATTGGTGATCCAGATTGTGAGATGTTCTAGGAGCAATAGGTTTCGGTTTCTCAGGCAGTGCTTTCAGGATTTCAAGGAATCGTTGTGCGCCTCGAACGAAATCCAGTGTCGAATCCGGTTTAAGGTCTTCCATGAGCGACAACATCGCAAGCTCCGTCGCTCTCGTGAAGGCTTCGGAATCCACCACGTCAAGGAACTGGCTGGCCAGCTTCTCTTGTTCAAGGAAACGTTGTTTCGGACTGGTATTCACTGGCCGTTTCCTTTCATAGCCTTGATGCGTTCGCGTTGTGCGAGCTTCGCGGCGACTTGGATTCGACTCATCTTCTTCACGCCTGACTCAAGTTCAGTTAGTGCCTGCGTTATCATGAACACCAATAACTTCTGAGCGTCCTCTGACAAATGGGTCACGTCATATGTGAGTCTCAAGAAAGTATGCACTTTATCTTCAGCAGGACGAACCGATAACACGCAACTATTCTGCGGCAATGGCGGAAGTTCTGGAGGTTGCTCTTGAACGGAATCTATCATCGACATTGACTTTTACTCCCCGTTTCGAGAGACTGCAAGCACATCGTTTTAGGCCGATGATTTTGTTACAACAACTTTGCTCCTTCGCTCGTCTGGTGCGAGTCGCCAGATTCGCATGTCTAAACTTTCGGGTGGAGGAGCTTCTTGCACACATCCTGACATGAAAAACGCCACTCAAATTGGTGGATCGGTTCCAACAAACGGATCGCAAAGCATAATAGAATCAGAAATCCCGTTCACGGTTGAAGTCCGAATTCAAGGCACTGCGGACATTTTGTTTCATCGCTGGAACTGTGAAGCGGTTGAAGAAAAGGCACGGGCTAAAAAAGGGTCTTCAGCCAAGAAAACAGATGACTTGGAAAGCTACGTGTATCGCAACGAGAAAGGCGAAATTGCAATCCCAGGCGCATATCTTCGCGCTTCAATCATTGGTGCCGCCAAATTCCGGCAAGACCCACGTTCGCCAAGAAAGTCAGCACAAGATTTGTTTAAGGCTGGTATCGTCTCATTGACGCCTTTGGCACCCACCGGAGTCAAAGCGTGGGACTACGAACACAAGCAGCGAGTGACGATTCAACGAAGTGCCATCACAAGAACTTGGCCCGCGTTAAAGGCTGGGTGGGCTGCAACATTCCAAATGCTCTGTAATCTACCGGAATACATCAGTCCAGAGTTGTTGAATGAAGTGTGCTCCCAATCTGGAAAGCTGATTGGCATGGGAGATTTCCGACCAACTTATGGAAGATTTCAGATCGTGAGTTTCAGGCTCATTGATCTGGATTAAAACAAGACTCGCCGTGCAAGGTCGCGCCTTGTCGTGTCAGGCCATGTTTAGCTAGGACAAACCGGGTCTATTCAGCGGGAGAGCCTTTGCTTTCCCGCTTTTTCTTTTCGACTTCAGCTTCTGCTCTTTCCCTGCGAATTGTTGCGGCAGTCCGAATGTCGGTAGCAGCGTCCTCGACCTGCTGCGATTGAATCTCGCGCTGCATCTCAAGAGCGTGTTCCTGATCTTTCCTTTGCTGCTCAAGCTCGAACTGCGCCTGGCGTTGCGCCGTGCGCTGGGCATGAGATTCTCTTGTGTTGGCCGCTTTTGCCTGCGCCTGAATAAGCATGGATTGAACTTTTGCTTTCGTTTCTTCTCCGATTCCTCCGTCTCCATTCTGAGACTCCATCTTTTCCTGCAACCGTTGTGCGAAACCTTTGATAAAATTAGTCAATTTTCCGAGTGCGTCGGAGTATTGTTTGGCCCTTTCTGCCTGCACTTTATCCATCTCTAACTCAGCAATCAATTTACTGACATGCACCACTACGTTTTGCATTCCAGCCAGTTCTCCAACCGTTGTCATGCCTCCAGTTTGATTGGCTCTGGCAACCACAAGACCAAGTTCTCCGATTAGAGTTTCGATTATATCAATCCGGTTGGAATCTCGTCTGAATTGGACTTCTCCACCACTCATCAAGCTGCCAAAACTAATCATGGCATCATGCTTGGCGTCGCTGATGTGTTGCGTTTCAGGCACTAAGGCGCGTGCTTTTGCGCTGTCATCCGTAATCGCCAACACTGCGTCATGTAGAATGGTCTGTTGCGCTTCAGGTCCGAATGCCCCGCGCCATTCCATGAGTTGCTGTGCGATGGCCATTTCCAACGTCTTGTTGCCGCTGCCCATGACTCGTTCAGGTTCCAAATCCCACGCTTCAGGCACCAACATCTTCTCGGGAATGCCGCGCTTCAGACAACGCACACGAAACTCGCGCACGTCCGGGTCTCGACTGTTCGGGATGCAGAAGCGTCTGAAAATCTCTTGGTACTCGGCAAGCTGGTAACGATACGACTGTTGAAGGGCCGCGCTCACCAAAGTCATCATGGCATTGACTTCGGCTTGCACCTGGAACTTGGTCTTTTCTGTTCGGTCCCTGCTGAAGTTCTGGTTCTGAACGAAGCTACTGCTGTTGTCCTCGATGATCCGCTGATATTGCACCATACCGGCCTCGATCAATTTCTCATTGGGTTGCCATCGCTCCCCTGGAGGAATGAACTGCACGCTTGGATCAATGATGCCGCGATTCACCAATGAGATTTTCAAAGCCCGTTCAGCATCATCGCGCGAGTTCACTCTAAAATATTGCATGAGCTGCTCGAACACTGCCTCAGCGAACGAACATCGTAACCGATTCTGCAAATGGCAAGCGTCATACACCATCTGGCCAAGAGCACGAATCCCGTGATACTTGAACGGGGCTATGGGAGACAGGTCAGCGAACTGAAAGTGAATCATCTCAGACAGTTTAGTGGCATACACTCTATTGCCTGAGTTGTAGAGCCATTGGTTACGTCCGCCGACGATGTTCTTGTCCGGCATGTTCTTTCGGTCTTGCTGCGCCAGACCAGCGTATGTGCTGTAACCACCCCACGCATCGAAGATCAAACGGCGTTTCCAACCCGCATCCTTGCTCTCGCAATCGTAGAAGAAGAAATCAATGACGCTGATTGGTTGCACCATGTCGGAGGAGTAAAGGCCGGAATTCTCGATGATCCGTTGCGTCATCTTTTCCGGTGCCCAATACGCCGCCGACCATGTATTACCCATGAGCCGTTGCGTTTCTTTCTCAGCCCATTTGATTGCCTCCATGACAACCGGGACGTTCCATCCAGGATCAACCTTCGGACCATGCGTCAGACGGTAAAGTTCTTCAGCGGTGTACTCCCGGCAGATAGCGAAGAAAGGAAGATTCTTGAACGTCAACAGTGTGTTGCTCGGTATCAGCACATCGACAATCGCAGTCGGGTCCGGGCACCACATCTGTTTAGTGTTCCAAACACCAATGCCTTTACCGTGCAAAACGTCTTGAGCGAACTTGGATCGTTGAAGTTCGTAATACTCCATTGACCGTTTCAGGATTCGATTGATCTCCTTCGTGACAGTTACTCCGCGATCCGTCCGTTTGTGGATAGGTCCAAGGTCAGTCCGACAAGTGAAAGCGTTTCCGGGTTTGAAGTGGCCTTGGTAAAGTTGCGCCCTTGCATCATGCGCGAGACGAGCGAGAGACAAGTCGTTTGAGTTGACTTGAATGCCAAGAGCTTCAGCTTCGGCTGCTGGGTATGGAGGGTAGCCAGCGGCGAGCTGGTCTATCTTGTTCCGGTTTTCGCTGCGCCCGAATTCCACCAAACGCATAGCCCAAGCTATGTTCTCGACCGTGGCAGCATCTTCAAATCGCATTGAACAAGGCTTTTACGCCGTTTGAACAGGCTGCGCAAGGCTTGTTTGTGTCCGTTCATATTCCTCGATGAGTTTCGGGTCAATGCCACGAACGAACGGCCAGGTCAGAACCTCGGCATTATCAGGGCAACCTTCCCATTGGCTTGGAGGATGGAAAAAGTCTTGGCGCACAGTGCGGGCATTCGGAAATGGATTCCACGCGCGGCCTTTGAACATCTGACACAATTCATCATCCAACCACGGCAACGACTCATCCTCACTTAAGTTCGGGCGTGTACGTTGATGCAGGAAACGAACAGCGGCGGCTGGTTTGTAGCCTATAAAATCGCCGTGGCGCTCATACCAAGTCGGTCCAAACACTTCTTCCGGTCTCGACAGGAATTCGATCAAGACGGCATTCCAATTAACGTTGCCAAGGAGATATTCGTAAGACAACAGCATGAGCACATCCCAATCCCGACGATTTGCGAGATAAGCCATAAGCGCGGTCATCGCACATCCCATGTACTGCCAACCGTTTGAATGCGGTCGGTCGGCAGAAGCACCAGAATTTAGGACCAGCACGTCAGGCAATGCGTTCGCGGCGAAGGACGGATCCGACCATGTTCCACACGTCAGAATCAATTCAGCGCCTGGAAAGAAGCGCAGCATGTTGTCGCGCCATTGACATAATCCGAATCTGCCGCCGTACGCCGGATTGAGCGCAGGTTGGAAATTCGATGTCACGGTATCCAATGACCACGGCGCGTTGCCGCTGTAACGGATGTCGAAGTCTTCTTGAGAATGCCAATAGGCGTTTGAGCAGCAAATCACGCGCATATTATCTGATTCCAAAATTTGCAGGATTCACACCGCGTTGCTTCAAGAATGATTTGGCCAGCGTGAGGTTGTGTCGTTGACCTTCGAGTGTATAGCGGATACTTGGATTCTCCCAGCCGTTTGCGTGCTTTTCATGCAGGCAGATATTCTCCAGAGCTAACGGTTTGTTCGGATTGGTTTCCTCGATCAAATGCCGCATAACGCAATCCCACGCCTCTCGACCGATCAGGAAATCTGGAAGCGCCTTCTTCCACTGCAACCACCAACGCACTCGGAAGAAGAACAGATCAGCGCCGGCATAATCAGTTCCCTCTTGGATTTCCTCTGTTGTGGGAGGTTTCGTTATCCGGTAATAGGCATCCTTCCTGAAGGCGTATCCAGCGTCATTTAGCTGTAGAGCAGCGACGATTCGCAGGCAGGCGTCTGGAGCCATGCAAAGGTCCGAGTTCGAGAAAACGATAATGTCCGTGACAACGCGTTGATTTGACGCACGATCAAACAGGTCATGTAAGAAAGGGAGGCGTTTATCGCCTTCATGGAGTAAGCGTGGGAGCGATTCATCTTCAATTGGAAACTCCAGCCACGGCTGTTTGGCCCAGGATGATTTCGCCACTGCTTCCCGGCGTTGTGTATCTCGGTCGATCAGATGCCGCTTTGACCAACAATGAATTACCATCAAGCCAAGATTGCAACACGCCAACCACATCTTTCAAGCGCCTTGGAGTTTCGTTGTAACCGAAGTGCAACGCCACATTCCCGCGAGGCGTGCTCCCACACCAAGAATCTACCGTCATCCAGATCGTCGGCACTTTACTCGCGTGAGCAAGATGGGCTGTAGCTGTGTCTGAGGAAATCAATCCGGCAGCGACATCGTATGCGCCGAGCAAATCGAAAATACGGTGCGCTTTTATTTTGCCAAGATCGCAGACGTGGAAGTGTCGAAACAGCGGCGAGATGGCTGAATACAATTCCGGCCAGAAACCATAGGGCGAGCTTATTCCTGTCACGTTGAACAGGAGCAATGGTTTCTTGCGCATTGGCACAGGCCAAATCTGATTCAGTAAAGACGCTTCACGAACTGGATTTCTACGGTCGAACACGAGCGGAAGTCTGACCATTTCTTCTCTGGTGAATCCGCATCGTTCCCACATGCTCGCCATGAAGTTCGGCCACAACGCCAAGTTCACGCCCCAGTTATGGCCGAAGCATGTCAGGTTGAATTTACCGCGGTACTCATCTGGAATCGGGCACTTGCCGAGCCACCATTGAGGCAACACTGCGTTCTCTGAAAGTGCAGCAGCGATTAGACGCGCCTTTTCTACGCCTTGCCACCAATGAAGGTTTTGTGGAATCGGATCGCAGTACGACACGCCTTCATAGATATTCGCATACTCGTTACTAACAATGATCCTTGGTTTCAGTCCTGTTCGACGATGGATCTCTCTAAAAGCCGGGAGCATCAAGATGGTGTCACCTGTCCTGCCGAGCAAAACTAGGACGGGAGCATCATGGGTCTCCAAGAACCAGCATCGGTTCATACGATTGCGGCAGGTATCCAGCAACTTTCGTGGAGCTTGGCAACTTGGTCTGACTTGATATGCTTCTTCAAAATATCATTGCGCACAAAAATCTTCGCCCGGAGCGGGCATTCACAGGCTTGACACACACCGAGCTTGTCGTCGAGCGAGGTGGACACATCCATGTCTTTCAACATTCCCGCGACAAGCATGAGTTCTCGGGCGGTTTCCTTGACGAAGTACTTTGTCAATCCCCCAGTCACGTCGTTTTTAGGACACGCGACGCAGACGGACGCACGGCGTTCCGCTTCCTCCTTCGCAATGACCTTTCCATCTGGCCCGAATAAATCCCGGTAGATAGCAAGAGCCGTCTTAATGTTGCCCACAGCATTTGCGGCGTTTCGGAGCTTGCCCATCAGTCCCGTTTTTTTTTGAACAGGTGATTCGCCTTCCAGGTCCACAAAGTTCAAGTAACCGGCTGCGACCATTCGATGCGCATTGTAGCGATCTATGTCATCGGCAACGTCGTCCGGGTCAAGGCTCCAACCGTTCTTTTCAACGAGAGCTGGATTACGTGACCGAAAGTCCAGTTCCTTGCGCACGATTTCTGAAAACGACCCTTTCCAAGGCGCTGTTTGTCCGGCTTCAGGGTGGATCGCCTGGAACTCTCCCGGTATGAACTTGTCGCGTGATTTTAGTTTCATCAGTTCGAGTGCGTAAGCGTGTATGAGCGGCGAAGCGTCTGCGCTCGCCGACGCAAATCCATCTTCCAAGATGCGTCTTCCATTTCTTCTTCTTTTCCAGGCAATCTGGCAATCTGAAATCCTCGGCGTCGTGCGCCTTCCAATAGAATGACTCCGCAATCAGCCAGGTCTGGGCTTTCTCCAGTTCGTTCCTTCATCTCTGCCTTCGTCTCAATTTCTATCTTGGAATTCTGGACGTAATCCCACTCGCGCCGGCACAACTCAGCCGCCATATCCTGCGGCAACTGGCGCATCTGATCGCTGATAATGACCATGTGCATTGCGAACCAAAGCTCAGTCACGAACCGGCTGTAAAGCTCATCGCACCTCTGTAATCTTCGGGTCTTACGGTCTCCGTCCCACATGAACGTGTCGTTCGATACAGGACGTTCCGTCGCTCTACCGCCGAACTCGACCGCCTCAACCTTGGGACTCCAAAGGCGAGCGAACGCCACGGCGAGACTACCTCGACCGTCGAAGAAGAAGTTTTCAGGCGGCACATTGACGCTCTGCATGTAGTCCCGAACGAAGTTAGCAATCTGATCTTCCGGCAGAACGAATCTGTTTACCTTGACTGGCACAAGCACCAATGGATGACAGGCGACAACGACATGGCCGTTCACGTCTTTTCCAAATTCGATGTGACCAGCCACGCACCTGTCACCGCCCATGCCACCGTAAGCAGCGTCGCAAGCGCCGATCTTGATTGTCGGTTCACCGAGCCACGTCACTTCTGAGAAGGCGTGATACGTCTCGCACATGGCCCGCGTCACGACTCGCCGCGCAACAGCACCTGGCCGTGGTTTACCGACGCACTGCATGAACCATTGCCATGAATCTTTGCCGTGCGTACGGCCGACAGCTTCAATCTTCTTCCGGCCAATCAGGTATTTGTAGCGTGTGGGTTGGTCAGGTGGATAATCGAAGTTAGGCGAGTCTCGACCGTCGAATGCGACGACTTGGGCGTTGTAAAACTTGGACCTCCAAACTTGGGTTTTTTCAGTATCGTGCCATGAATCCCATCCCTCTGCGGGTTCGGCAGCACGGCACAGGGTGTCGTCTAAGTCAAATGGATTGCCAGCGAGTATCCCCTTGAATGATCCTTCAGCTTTCCCGTAAAAATTGGAGTAGGCGTCAAGGAACACGCCCTCCATAGATTGACAATTTTTCGCTACTAATCCGTTTACGCTGTAGCTGGAATGTCCTTCGACTTGGAGAGTATAGACTTCAACTCCTTGAGGACTTGTTCGGTATCTTTCAAAATCCTCTTGTTGGAGAATCTCAACACTTGCCACCCAAGCCCCCGAAGAAAACGATCTTTTACACTGTCTCGCCTCTTGGTTATTTCTTGAGAATGGGAAGGACCATCGGCTTCGACCGCTATTTTCAGAGTTGGAAATGCCACGTCTATGCGATAACGGCCCATCGGGAAATTCCAATGACCTTCGGGAAATGCCTTCAACAATACTTTTTCTGCTGCTGTAGCTCCCATCCGAAGATTGTATCGAACCGGCCAATCCCATCCTTTCTTTTTCATTGTCCGAGAAAGTTTCAATCTGTTGGCAGGATTCTTCATTGGATGATGAGCAATCATCTTTTGAAGTGTTTGGGGATTCTGAGAAGGATTGAACTTCTTCATGCGACGACTCAAGCGAACCCTCAAGTCGGGTTGTTCGATGTACCGTTTGAGATTCGCTTTGGAGATTTTTGCACCGCGTGATTTTGTGTAAATCTTGGAACGAATGTCCGATTGAGAAAGGTGCCATTTCCCGGCGCAACTCATTGAACAAAATACGTGAAGTGTGCGCTCCGGGTGAAACCTGGACTGGCGTTGGCCGCGAGAAGGATGGAAACGTTTTCCGCAGTTGGTGCATTGCCGAGTCACTGATTCTACACGGCATTTCATGGAGCAAAATTTCTGGCTTGTGTGCGGATTGTGCATTGGCGTTCCGCAAACTGTGCATGGTCTCATAAGCAGAGAGCATATAATGACAGCTCGCCAACTTACAAGCTTCAATCCAGCCATGTTGAGTAAACAAAGGATGATTACCTGTGCAAACAATTTCTCTGCCATCTGTGGTATTGATCCGATAAAGGGAAGTGGCTGGTCGGTGCATAGTGCCGATTACCCGATGCGGACCATCTGCCGAAATTACTTCATCGCCTGCACGAATCGTCTCAATCGCACGCGAACCAGTAGGCGTGTCCACCATTGTTCCAGCAGGGAAACACTCGTCACCGCAATGTCCCAGTCGACCGCCTGCCTGTGGTTTTATTCCAGTGTAGCTTCCTAATCCCGTCCAAACATTTCCGCGCTTACATGGAATAAACACTACCCCTCTGGTCAAAAGCCGACCCTCACTGTTATCGGTGCAAGTGGCATCCGTTGTGATTACGTGGGCTGATTCCAATACCGTTCCAGGCAAATTTCTGTGGAGTTCGCGAGCGCGATTGAATTGCTGTTTTATTACGCCCCAAATCCTTAGTTCTGCCCCACGTAATTCGGTGGATGATACCATCCAAAGAGCTTTATCCGGTCGTGCCCACCAATCTACGAGGACGAATTTTGCCATCGACCAAGTTTTATTGGCGTCGGAGCAGCCCATGAAAACAGTCACCTCATTCTCAACCATCGCTCTGAGCGCCAAATCTGACCATCTATGATGATCGTCAGTTGGCCATAGAATAGACTGCGCCTCCCTGTAATGATCGAACAGGTTTAGGTTATGCTGTTTCCTCCACTCATCTGTCTGCGCGATTATCTCGAACTCGACGGCCAGAGGTGAAGTGTTCGATGTCCATTGCAGGCCGTACTTGACGAAGAATGGCGGGCGATTGGTGGCCATTTATTTGAGTGACCCACCGATTAGCTTGTAGAAATCCAGAAGCGTATCCTCTTTTTCCTTCTGCGCCTGAAGATACAGTTCGGCATCCTTTTTCGTGAAGGTCGATGCCCATGCCTTTTCCAAGTCCTGAGATCCAGTATAAGGATGTTCCAAATACTGCGTCATGGCTTTCTCGACTTGGCTGGTTGTGCGGGTCTTCAACAAGTCATCCAGAATCTTCCGTGCGTCCTTGTATTTACCGATGTTTAGCGCGGTTCTGAGCTTCAAATACGACGGTTCATCTGTTGGGATGATTTCAACAATCGGCATCAGACCTTGTTTCTCCCGCCATTCATGCGCTTTCCTGGCAACATCGTTCACTCTCATGTCGCGTCTGTTGGCGAATCCCATTGATGTGCCCAGCGATTCAAGCAACGTCCTATCCCGCTCGTTCAATCCTCCAAGACCAATCGGTTGCCATGCCTGTGCGATGCGTTGGAATTTCTTCTCGAAACTAAGTTTGGCTCCAGTCCGTTCATCTCTACCGAATAGGAAATCTGTTACCGGCCTCGAATACGCCGGACTCAGACGCACATAAGTAAATTGGCCTGGGTTCTCCACTGCATGTGCCAAGTCACCCACAACAGAGCGCATACCGACCCAATGATATTTCCCTTTTGAATCCTTAACCTTCACTTCAAACATGTGGCGATTATCGTCCGCTTCAGCGTTGCCGTGCGTCAGCCAGTTGCCGAGACGCGCTCCGAAATACAACGTGCCAAGCATGGTCGCAATTGCCAGTCGTTCTTCGTCACCGTACCGGCTGAAGAACTTAGAGGCGAACCGCAGTCTGGCTTCTCCGAAATCTGGCGCAAGAAACACAAGTCTGAGCATCCGTTGTAACTGAGGATCGCGACCTGCCTTTCCAAGGAACATCTGGTTAAGTTCACCAAACGCGCTGTTCGATGCGTCTCCGATGCGAGCGGCCAGATCGTTCTCTGTAAGCCGACCTGCTCGCAGTCCTCTGCCTGTCGCACTGAGAGGCGACCTCGCCCGAGCCATTGCGTTCTCGAACGTGTTTAGCTTCAGTCTCGGGATGTACTGATGAAACATGAAATCCGAGAATGCACTGATGAACCGGCCGTACAGCGGGATTTTCTTCAGCAACGGTCCAGTGATGCCTTCCTCGAACACACTCAACTCAGCGGGACTCGGAGCGAGTTTCAGGTGGCCTTTTTCGATGGCGAACCGTGTGGCAGGCGATTCAAAATCTATCGGTGACCATTTGAACGGGTTCGTCCAGTGAAACGCCGCGTGCGTGCCGACGTGGACGATATGAAACGTAGATGGCAACAGACCGAGCTTGAAAGTCTTGGCTGTTGACCCCACGGCAAGCGCACCGCGCATCAAACGACCGGCTGTCAGGCGCGATTTCTCCATGAACCGAGAGAGTGTTTCGTGGAATTCAGGATGAACAACCATGTCACCGCGCATCATCACGTTCCGGCCTTCAGGCGTGTTGGTCAGCCATTTCCAGCCTTGCAACGCCGGATGATTGATTGCCAGGTAATCTGATATTTCTTTTGCCTGTGTCTTAGGCGTGATGAGCACTGGACTGTCAGCAGCCGTTCTGTCTGGAATGACTGACCCACCACGAACATCAACAGCAGGCCGTCCGTCACTGGCTTTCAATTCGGACAGTGCTTTGATGAAAGTTCGGCTCGCTATCGCTCGGTCCATTGCGAAGTTGTAGAATGGAACCACCTTCGCAGGATCAAGAATCGGTTTCTTGCCTTCGAGTATCCCTTCGATCAACGACGGAATCTTTCGCTCGCGTGCAAACTGAAAGTAAGTATTTACTCGCCCGGTTGCGATGGCTCCACGCAACGAGTCTGGCATGTTGGATTCTTTCTTCCAGACGTGCGTGTAGTAATCCTTCAACCCTTCCTCGAACAAATCAGCACCAACAGCGTCCTGCTCACGAATGCCGAAGTACTGTTTCAACTGCTCTGAAAAGGCTCGCAGTTCAAGCGACGGATCAAGCGCACGTTCCAATGCCGCCCTGACATTTTTTGGTGTATCAGACGGCAGAAGGGCCAGAGCATCTTTAATGACCTGGCGCACCTCAGCGGGTGTGGCGAGTGCATCTGGATTTACCGCAAGTCTGTTCGGGTCTTTGCTGGCTATACGCGCCGAATCAATGAGGATCGCGGCAGCTTCACGATCCGTCACGTCTTTCATCTGGCGCAGGATGGCTTCACCGGCACGTTTCGATGCTGCGCTCGAATACTGAATCGCGTAATCGTATTCGCCTAATCGACTGTCCAAGTCAGATGCCTTACGAATGCCTTCCCACCAATGTTTCGCTGTGACACCGGCATTCGCCATTCTGCCAACTGCCTTCGTCCATAGATCGCCTTTCTTCGACCACGCATCGGCGATTCGTTCGCCAAGAGCAAGACGCTGTTTGGTTCCGACTTTTGGAGTGGCATTAAGTTGATCGGTCAACTGTTGGATGGGCGGATACTTCGGAGCACCTGCTGTCTTGGCACCTGGCCCTTCGCCAAACGCAGGAGGTTCTTCACGAAGCTCTGACCCTGAACTTCGGAGCAATTGTTCAACTGGCATCGTTCGTTCAAGTTCGTCAAGATGCCCTCGAAACTCAGCCATGCGCCCAATCAATTCCGATTTGGCACGTGGAATGTCAGGATGATCGTCGCTACTACTTATCAATCTGGCCAACAAATCCCGTATGCGAGAGCGTTCTGCGGCGGCTTGTTCAGCTAGAAATTTAGCGTGGGGAGGATATTTTACACCACTCTTGTCGATCTCCTTGAAATAATCCCGCCACGCATCAAGCCGTGCAGTTTCAGCGTCGAAAACTTTGTTGACCTGTTGATCTGTAAGACTGCGCCAATCCAGTCCGCTCTCTCGACGCGGCAAATCCCGCATCAATGCTCTTTGAGCTTCGGTGGCGGTGCCGATTCGTTGTATGGCGCTGGTGAAGCCTGCAAGATCAACGATTTTGCTTGGCTGCTTTCCTTCAGAAGCAGGCTCCCGTCCGGCAGTTCCTCCAGGCTGCTCCCGTCCTTGAATTTTTGAACTTGGTTCTTCACGCAGTTCGGATGGTGGCACAATCGACTCTTTTTGACCAGCCAATTCAGGTGCGGGCGCAGGCGCGGCGGGCTGCGCTGCGGTTGGCCCTGCTGATTCCGCGAACTGCTTAGCCAGCGCCTCCGTCTTGAAATTGCCCATGACAAGCCCCTGCTCATCGCTCACCGCCCACAGTCTGTTGACGCGATCCCACTGCACCCAGCGCCGACCTTGCGCTGTCGTCGCCACCCAGAAGTGAGGTTTGCCGCCCGCTGTGGCGGAGGGCACCTTGCGCCACTGGTTTAAGCCTTCAGGCAAAGCTGGCGCGGTCCCTGTGGGCATTACTTCAACGGGCTGCGCTGCGGGCGCTTCCTCTGCGCGTGCGGCGGCTTGCTCCTCGGCGCTCAGTGCGGCGGGGTCTCGTGCCCGTTCAATCTGCACCGGACGAGGTTGCTCCTCGCCAAAGTAATACCGCGCCATCTCCGGTGCGTCCGCGCCGTAAACAGCCTGCAACTCGCCTGCGATCTGCGCTTTGATGGTGTCGAGTGGGACGCCTTGTTCTTTGGCTGCTTTGCCAATCTTCTGCATGGCCTGTTCAGCAGCGGTCTTCATCGCTGGGTCGCGTGCGGCGCGACGGATTAGACGGACAAGAGCGGGAACGGGCGACGACCCGGCAACATCGCTCACGTCTATGTCAGCGACGGCCTTTGCAATGTCTTCGGCGACGAGTTGAGCTTCGCCTTCCGGTCCTTCTGGCAACGCTCTAACGCGCTGCATCTCAGCGTCTTCTCGGGTCAATGGAACTTTGGAGACTTCTTGTGCTTGTTCGCCTGCTCGAACTCCCTCAGGACTCGGCGTGGTGGGCAGGACTTGTTCGCCTTCGACGGTTGGTGGGCGCACATTCGGAAGAAGTTCGCCTGTTTCTGACTTTTGTACGGCACTTGGCACCTCCTGTTGTTTGGGTTGTTCTGTTCTTATCTCAGTAACTGTTGATGGCACCTCGATGTCTTCACGCAATGCTCTGATCGAACGCGAGAATTTTGGTGCCTGACCGTGCAAGAACGGTCCAGCGACCATTGGCGCATTCACCGCCAAATCGCCAACAGCTTCGTAGTAACCAGCTCTGTCGCCTTCCTCGCGTGCTTTCTGGATTCGTCGAATGGATTCCAAGGTTCCTTCAGTGCCCATTGCAGCCCAAGCAGGCAACATGATTTGCGGTGCCACTGGTGTTGCAGCAAGACCAACTATTCCTCCGGGCGTAGCGACGGCTTCAACTAATTTCTCAGCACTTTTACCCACACCACTGCGAACGGGATGTTGCACGCTGAATACGTGTTCCTTGAGCTTTCGGCGTTCGATCTGTTCGGGAGTTTCTTCGACAGAAGGTGGAACTACAATCGGAGTCAATGGAGCTGGCATCGGTTCTTCCGGTGCCTTGATCTTATTGAACCATTCCAATCCTTTCCCAATCAGACCGCCTATTGTCGGTTCTGGAACTCGCTCGTTCCAACGTGGATCAATTCTCTGAAGCGCAATGTTGATTGCCTGCTGTTCTTCAGGCGTTGTCGGAACTGGCTCGCGAAGCTGCTCCGGTGGGCGTTGCTGAAAAACAATCGGTTGCGACTCTAAAGTGGCGTGCTCAGTAAAATCCGGCAGGTCTTCTACGGCAACAGCATCACCGGAGAAGTCTGGCAGCGTGTCATTGACATCTTCAGGCACGATTACTTTTTCTGAAGCAGTTTGCCGTCTTTTGGATTCACGAACCACATCTTAGACGGTATCGACTGGAATTGTTCAGGTGTGGTCGGTCTGGCCGGATCTTCCTTAGTTCCTTGACCTGGCACAGCGACTTTCTTGGCGGGCGCAGGAGCGGGAGGAGCCACACCTTCCAGCTTGGATAGTTCAGCGTCGATTGCGGTGGCTTTATCCTGCTTTTCGGAGATGTATTTCTCGTTCTCAGGTCCGCCTGCTTTCACGCGCATTTCCCACGCGAGACCTTTCATCTGTTCAGTCAGCATGTCGCGTTGTTTGCGAAGATCAGCCGCGCGTAATCTTTGTTGGTCACTCAGCTTACCTTCAGGCGGTGTTCTGTTAATGATCGTTCCGGTGCTCGGTCCTGTTGGTGCTCGGTAGCCCAATATATTTCCATCAGGATCAGTGATCGCTTCGGCCTTTGTTCCCAATGGCGGTTTGGGCATTGCCGATGCAGGAACAAAGTGCGGTGTCCCGCGAGCGTCCACATAAGCGTCTGGCATACCCGGATTCTTTAGAACAGTTGGAGGCGCGACTGGAGCCGTCGCCCTTAACGCACCACTGAACCCGCTTCCCAGTCCCATCGGATGTCTCTTAACAGCTTCGTGGATCGGGACACCGTTTTGGATGTCTCGTTCCAACCCCATCATGTCGATTGAACGTTTGGCGATTTCAATGTCCTTCGTGCTTTTGGCGACTCGGCTCATCTGCTCGAACATCTGCGCGTCGAGTGCGGCGTTCTGAGCGGCAGCGCGAGCGGCTTTTGCCTGTTGATCGAAAGCGTCGAGACGCGCGGTGAAGGCTTGTTGTTCAGGAAATGTCCACGACTGCTTTGGTAGAGCCGTGACGGGTTGACCAGCGCTAATCTGGTTACTCGCAGCTTCGATGGTGCTCCAAGGTGTTGACGGAGGAAATGGAGACGCTGGTGCCTGAGACATCGACTCAGGCATCTGGACTGGTGACGAGTCCAAAGCGATTGAATCCTGTTCAGTGTCGTAGGCCATTATTCGTAAAAGTCTCCGAAATAACCGTCGTCGTAACCTGTGTCGTCGCCTGTGCCGAAACCTCCACCACTAATGCCAAGTTCAGCAAGCATGTCGTCGAGAGTTGGACTGCTAGAATCGTAACCGCCCGAAAGAATCCCACCGCCTGAACCTGACGAGTCCGGGCGCGTGCCTCGATAAGCTGTGTCCGGCGCTGGTCCCCAAGGACTGTTCATAAATCCAGCCCAAGGGGTGCTGACCTGTGGAGAACTGCTTGGATGGCTACTACCACCGCCACGCTGTACGCCCCCGGTGCCGTAGTGCAATTTGGCGATTTCGCGCTGATTCTCCAACCCTTCCGATTGCAGGTTAAGGCCAGCGGACTGGTAGGGCGTGATTTGATATGGGAGAGTGCGAGAGGCATCACCACTCAGAAGGCTATTGGCAAGCGCAAGGCGTTGAAGGTAATTCTGCTCAGACATGCGAACGGCGGTACTGTCGCCCGCAGGTGAACCATAAATACCACGACCTGCGGACACTTCCGCGCTTTGACGGGCTATATCCGGCACCAACCCCGGTGTGATTAGGTCTTTGACAACCGGATCAAACAGACTGTAGGGAGGTGCTGTAGCGGTAGGTTTGTACTTTGGCATAATCATCCAGTGCCGATGCTCGTGAATCTCGCCCCACCAAACGGGCTGAAACTTACAGCAGGCTCAAGGCTTCCTTGTTCATGGACGCTCTGGCCCTGCAAAAGTCGAATCGCCGCGCGATGGTGGTAATCCGCCATTCCCTTTGAACTGGGTTGATCTATCTCCATATACCTTCCGGCTTGGCATTCGTTGATGACGGCTTCCAAAGATGGAATCACCAACCAATCAGTTGTCACGTTTACTGGCACGAATGCGAGCTGGCATAGAGCGGTGATTTGGACTGTGCCTGCCGTGATAGACGGAGGATTGCAACAGGACGTTGGGACACCACCAACATAATATCGCCTGTAACTTGCCGTGGTCTCTCCGGGCTGCATCGTCAGAACCAATCGTTGATCTCCAGTTCCGGTGTCCACTTCATAGAAACTGACCGGACCAAGTGTGATGTCTTTCTGAATCCCGGTGACTTTGTTTACCGTTGCGGGTGAATCAACGAACGGAGCGGTGAGCGTCAGGAAATCGCCCAAGACCTGCACGGTTCCATCCAGCGAGTAGCGCGGTTGATTGTTTCCGTCGAGTGACTGGAGCAGAACGCGCTTACCCTCATCAGCACTGTCACTCAGATAGACACGAATCTTTTTGTCTGGCGGCAAGATGTCAGAGAACAACGGGAATTTGCCACGGTCATACGCTCGCAACGGAGCACAACGATTCGCATTACACGTTGCTTTCGGCCAGCGACCGAATCCCCAGCGGAGATATTCAAAGAACTGGTTCGAGATTGGAATTGGTGCTGTGCAAAGGTCTATGGATTGAATCCTTGAGACGTTGAACGGCGTCGTGATGAACGGATCGTCTTGTGTGATGTCGAACGCAATCTCTGTCCAAGTCCCGATCCAACCTGAGTCGCCAACCTCACGAGCGAACAGCAAACGTTCACTCGCCGCATTGACTGCGGCAGCACATCCAGCCGTATCGGTAGAACAAAGACCAAGGGCTTGCGGGCCGCGTGACGCCATGAAAGCGCCCAAAGTAGGGAGCACCATGAATCAAGCTATCGCGCTTTGTGGCAGAAATGACAAGCGCGAACTTGGACTCAGGTCAAGGTGAGTAGGCTTCGAGTGTGAGCGTGGGTGGTCCAGTGCAACTGAAGTCCGGGTCGCGTGTGAACGTAATTCCCAACGGCGATACGGACACAGGTGACGTATAGAACGCCATAGTGCCGTTGACCGTGCTGAAATTCAGCACCCATCTGCCAGGGGGACTTTCGTAATCCAGACTGAAAAAAGGCAACTGCCCGTCGGCAGTAGCCAAAGCGTCGTACGTGACACATGGATTTCCGCCAATCTGATACTTGTTCGGAAAAGTCCCATCCCAAGTGACTAGCACGGCAGCATCGCATGGGTTGGCCTCGAACGGCGGTGGAAATGTGCCAGCAACCCAATCCAGCGCATTGAATGACGCAACACGCAGGCGACATGCACCGGGATCAAGGCACCAGTCTGTCGTTACTCCGCATGAGCCGTTGACCGTAATCGAGAAAGCACGTTCGCATGTGGATGTGGGCGTCGTTAGGCGGACAGTGAATCCGTAGCTGGCTGCGGTCGTCGGCGTGCCGGTGATGAATCCACTAGAGGCATCGAGCACAAGTCCGGGCGGCAGCGATCCAGCGACTATACTGAACGTTGGTGTGTGCGTGCCACCGAAGGTGACTATCTGCGCGGAGTAAGGAGCATCGACGTTGCCCGCCGTGAGCGGTGATGTGGTAAGAAAGCAGATTAGCAGGTCATCGGCCTGCTGACATGCGAGTGATTCGGCGCGTGCATTGGCGTCTGCCTGCCATGCCGATACGACAGTGCCGGGAGCGACAATGGCCGTCTGCGGACAGGTGGTGTCAGGGCACTCGGCGTCGCAGGTGGCTTGGCTGTTTCCGAATCGTTGGCGAGAAGAAGACCACAGCGGGTTGCCGTCGTCAGGAGCACCGTCGAGAGAGCATTCGATAGCGGCTCGGGCGGCGCACAGATCGGCGTCCTCTTGCGAATCAGTAGACTCGCAAAATCCAAAACAGAACGGCGCGAAGAATGTTCCGTGCGTTGGCGGCTGGCCATAGTGCCCGTAGAACACCTGCTGGTCTGGATCTTCGCTGGAGTAGTTGGACACGGGGTCCAAGGTGCAGTCGCAGCCTCGAATGACTTTCTCGCATGGAATGGAAATAGGCGTTGCCATACATCAACACACCGTTCCTGAATAAGGTCCGCGCTGACGAGGTATGCCGTAAACGCGGCATGAATTGATTTCGCAATAGCCACGAAACGTCAGCCTGCACTGGAATTGATACGCGATGTTGCTCGGCCTGCCACTGGCAGAGATGCAAACTGGCGGCGGTTTGGGCACCAGCATTGTGGATCGAAACGACTGGCAAAATACCTCCACCGGGTATCCGCTTTCGGCGCATGGATCATCAGTGAGTTCAGTGCAGTCCTTGGCGGAACATACCTTCCACGAACGCCACGGCAACCAACACGGGAAATGATCTGGTCTGTACTCCAGCTTGAATTCGACCGTCCCCAATAGCTTGCTCATCTCGAATTCAACGGCATCCAGTTCGTGAAGCTGGTTTTGATTGCCCCATGTATAGGCCGGAAATTCTATCTGCGTCTGAATTCCGTTGCCGTTGTCGTAGCGCGAATCGTTTGTTAGTTCCCAAATCTCAATCGCGTTGTTTGATTCGCTCCACACGACAGCAAAAGCGCGTTCGCGACCGCCGAAGTCGCCACTGAGCAATTGCAGGACGAGAAGTCCTTGGGCGCTGCCTTCCCATGCCGGTGGCTGGCGCTCCGTCATTGTCGCGATAAGGTCGAAGTCCAGAGGCAAGATCGACTGGCAAGCGACTCCCACCGGAGTTTGTTGCGGACGAGTTGCCTGAAGCAGACGATTGTCGAACTGGCAACCGGAACAATAACGAAGTAAAGACCTGTCATTGAATGCAATAATTCGGTTCTCCTGCCGACTGAGAGGAACTTGACCCCATTGCGTGAAGTTGCGAACAGCCATAGTCAGAGAGCGAATGTCGCCGTTCGGTGGCGCGTTAAAGAACAAATCTCCATTGACGGAGACAACGGATCGCTCGGCGTAAGTGCCACCAGCAGTCAGAACTACTTTCTGCAATGGCATCAAATCCAGTGTTGCCTTGGTCCAGTCATCCCGTGTGATAGGCGCGACACAGGCATAAACAGCCTTGCGTGTGAACACGAACATCTGCGATTCACCAAGTTGAGTGTCCAGGTTTGAACTGTGTTTGAGAGCGCGAATGTTCCCGGCGCTGGTCGGCACACTGAAGCCGTCGCCCGCTGCGGCCACAGGATTCTCAGTGCAGTGCAGAGTCGCGTCGCGATAGCTGAATGGCGCAGTGCCACTGGACTGATTCTGGTTGATGTCACCGGCAATGTAACGCTGGCCGATGGCATACCATAGCCGTTGCTGCGCGAAATCCATCGCGGTCGCTGGCGGGATTTCGTTTGTCGGATCAGCAATGCCAACGAACCCGTTTGAACGACGCATACCAACCAAGGCCGAGCCATCATCCCAAAAGAAGATTGGTTTGGTAACGTTATCACCAGCCTGCCAGACAAGGAACAATCCTGCCGCTTCAGCGAAGTACGCTTGCGGTTCTGTTGGCGGCATGGTCAACCCGGGACCGAATAGCGCGGACAAGTCTTGAACGCTATTGTCTGTATCGACGCGGGCACGCCACAATGAACCACCGATTGAGAGGACGATGTATGGATCGCCGAAGTCTCGCTCAAGCATGAACGCACCCTGAAACTGAGCGAGCGGCCATGCTGCATCCTGCACGACCGGATTCCATCCGGTGCGTTGTGTGATGCCACCACCTCGAACTGTACCGTTGACCAGCCACGCTAAACCGTTTCTAGGGATGCCGGTGGGGAGTTGTTGAGAGGCGATTGTGCGAACTCGATCACCGAACACGCCAGCTTCAAATGAGAATTGACCATCAACATCTCTGAGATTTGAGTCATTGGCCATCGGCGCAACATTAGCGTCTCACGGCTCCTTTGCAATCGTCATTGCTGATCGGAGCTTTTCGCACCACAGCGACACGGCTTGGGCGGCGGGCAGTCCCGCACTCTTGAGCGTCACGTCAAGGCAGGACATGAGAGCGTCAGCATCAGATTTGGTGAACTTCAGCGTGTATTCCTGATCTCCGTTCGTTGATTCTGTCTTCGGCAGGCGTGATTCGGAAGTCTTCATTGAGGTTCATGCTGCGGTTCGGTCTGGCCGTCGATCACGTTGAAGAACGCCTTGCAGACCTGGCAACGAACACGTAGCGAGGCGAATGTTTTGCCGTCGCGCACGACTATCTTGGGTTCGACGACGAGGACGGGATGCGGACATGTAGCGGGATCGGTCATACCAGGCTGATTGCAACATACCCGATTACACCTGTCACGCCCGGCAAATTGAGCGTGAACCCGTTTGCGGTTAGAGCCGATGCGGTGAAGCTACCGAGCAAGCCATTGGGCGCTAGGATCACGACGTAGGAGGCGCTGGGCATCGGCGTGGAGAAGGTTACGGCTTTGGTCAGGTCGGTGACTTGGACAGAAACGGTGCCAGCGCGAACTGTCACGCCGCCTGTGTCGCTGCTTGATAGAATGGAGCCGTGTGTTGCCATTAGCCGGTGGTCATGGTTTCCAGAAGTTCAGAGCGGTGCTTGTCCAAATACCGAACGGCTTCCAGCAAACGGCCAACGCTGTGCCTAAACTTTCCAATTCCCAGATTGCAACTTCCGCACAACAGACCTCTAACCTCTCCGGTCTCTGCATCGTGATCGACTGCGAGTTTGCGCCCGCTGCTGCACGGAGCACAGAATTTGGCATTGGTAAGACGCTCAAAAACAGAGCCGCATCTTTGGCATGGAATTGTCACGCCTGACTATCCCAGAAGCCCAACCAATTTCAAATCGGAAATCAGGGCTGCCACCACCTGGGCCAGCTCATTGAGCGTTGTTGCGTTCGCATCATAGGTACGATCCGGCGTACTGTTCGTCACCGTATAAGCTGAGCTCTTTCCCGTAGCCGCGCTACCATTGAACCCAACGCCCGTTGCGTTGACCTGCATATTCGTCCACGTCCACGCAGTCGTGAAGTCCAGAGCTAACGTCCGGTCTGCAGACAGGTCGCCACCACCTGTAATCGGCGCAGTAGTGTTGATCGTCCTGCTCGAACTCACCTTCGCGGCAAATGTCGTGAAATCTGTGGCGCTTAAGTAGCCGTTCACCGCTCCTGTAGCGGCTGGGATAGACACTGCGTTAACGGCCCTGGACAACGGAGCATTGAACGTCAGAACGCTTTCCTTGGCTGAGAACGAAACGAAATCCGCCGCGCTCAAATACCCGTCAACAACAGCCGTTGCTTGCGGAATAGACAGCGTTCGATCAGCGGACAAGTCCCCTCCACCAACCAATGGAGCCGTCGTGCTGATAAGTCGTGTCGAAGGCACCCCTCCCGCCGTGATGCCGAGTTTGTCCTGACACCGTGACAAGTTCCAAACAACCAATTGTCCACCGTCGAGGATCACAAGCCGACTTTATCCATCCTCACGCCTCGTCCGCAATCCCCTTTATCGCTATCAACACAAGACACACCGGAATAATCGGATACCCGCTGAACACCCAAAACAATCCCACCACCACTCCAACCGCAACAATCGCCATGTATCCCAATTGCAGCCACTCCTTCCATGTCATCTGATGTTTCGGGCAGGTGTTCCAGATCAGTTTAGCTCTCGGTTCGATTTTCATAAAATCCCTTCGTCATCTCGTTGTCTCCTTACTTCTGCCTCGGCCAATTCCGCTTCAATGGTGTTCGCATGTTCCGTGTGCGTCTTGGCGTTCGCCCGATGCACCCTCGCCAAATCCTCCTGATTGTTCACAGGCACCTTCGCCCGGTTCTCCCTGGCCCATCTAGCCTTCCTCGCCTTCTCAGCGACCTCCTGCGCCATCTTCCGGTAATACGCCCCATTCAACACCAACCACCCATCGTCCACCTTTTGAATCCGCCTCCCATCATGCGGCTGTGGTTCCAACCGCTTCTTGTCTGGACTGCTCAATACCTTCAACGCCTTGATGACTTCTTCCTCGGTCTTCCGACTCCATTTCGAGATGTTATACGCACTCCCCCTGACCACATGATCCGCGTCCTTCTTCGCCAGCATCGTCAAGAACACCTTAACCACGTAGTCCGGTTCATCCCACAATGACGAGTCCACTATCCTCTGAAACAAGGGGGCGAAGGTGTCCATCCACACACTAAATCACCATAGACGCTTGTTGTCAAGTGTAGCGTGTGTAGCGAAACCGTAGACGCATACAAATACAATATAAGGGATGGGTGAGTTCAAGAGCGTGTTCCGTGTGGAACTTGTCACGCTTGATTGTATGACCAGTGAGGTGGTGTTTCGTTATGAAAACCGTGTTCCAACAAAGAACCCCCCTTATTATGCCGCGTACTCATGCGAATCCCCCTCCCGGTGGCACCCAACCCCACGGGTCTGGAAAGAAAGAGATTCCTTGAAGATTTTTCGTCTCTGAACCGACTCTATGGACGGCCAAACTATCCCGTCGGTATTTCCTGAGATCAGGTTTGGTCCGGTGGTTCAGGTGCTTGAGGTTTAGGAGGAGAATAGAGGCCGGACTGGCGGGATTGGGAGCGTTGTGGCTTGGCTGAAGGGCGTAGAGAGCCAGGTAGAGGGCGACCCCGAGCGATCCTGATACGATCACAGGCTGCCTCCCATCCTTTAACGAGAGAGGTTGCAGCAACAGCAATGCTACAGCGGACCTTAACGTCTTCTGGGGGTTCAACGGCAAGGAGAGCAAGGGCTTGAGTGGCTAAGGCGTCACGGAGCAAGTACGCTTGGGTGAGGCCGCGAGAGTTGCCCACACGGCGGTCGATTGGTACGGTTGATTGGACTGGTTGACTCATGGGCATGGGTGAATACGCCCGAAGTAATGGACTAGCAAGCAAAGAAAAGGCCCGCGCTGAGGTTATCAGGCGGGCTGTGTGGGTTGAGTTGGTTAGCGGTTAAAGCGGTCGATGATACAGGCGATGGCGGAGAGGGAGAGGATGATTAGGAGAGCGAACAGCCAAGCGGCGAGGAGTTGGGCAGGCGAGCCGGTGATGTGGACAATTTCGAGGAGGATGACGAGGGCAATGGTTACGATGGTAGCGAGAGCGTTCATAGGGAGGCTTTGGAGATAGCGGTGAGCAGATCATCCAACCATGCTGGTTCCTGGGAGGTACCGGCAGTATCGCGTGTGGCTGCGGCAATGGTTTTGCAAACGACCAGCAAATCAGGCGCAGCGGCAATGAGTTTAGCGTGGGCCAGTGATTGATCTTTGGAGAAAGACACGCCGAGTTTGATTGGGTCAATCATACGCCACCAGCCTTTGCGGTTTGCTTGTAAACACGCGCAACTTCACCCGTGGCTAACCTTGCGACACCGAGGAGTTTAGTCGGTGGTGCGAAGCCAGGCATCGGTTGAAATGCCGGCCCGAGCCTGGATTTGATTTCATCGAGAGTGGTTTTCTCGCACCCAGCGCGTTGTCCAGCCCCGTCGAACCATTGAATTGATACGTTCATATTGAATAACCCGCCGTTGCCACCGCAATGTGGGCATTTAGATTTCACAGGGCGGCGGTCCAGTTGTCCTGCACCCACTGGTCGATCTCGTCGATCACGGTGGAGTCCGGCCCGGTTGTGGGAGTCGGTGCACCGATTTCCTCAGTCCTGCGGACGGTGATGTCTGGGAATTGAGTCTCGATCATTTTCTGGATTCCGTCCGCGATTTTGACGGCCTGCTCGCGGGTGCAGTCCGAGCCGTAGTTGGATTCATCGTTCCCCACACAGACCGTGTATTCGTTGTAGTTCGTCATTTGTTTTTTCAGTTTCCGGACTGATACGCAAATTCCGTGGCCGCTTTCATCAGCGATGCCTCGGCAGCCATGAGGTTTTCGCGGTCATCCGGGCGGTTTGTTCCCAAGGCTTCATTGCCCTGGTGCGCTCAAGATAACCTAGCGTTCGGTTATTGCAAATCCTTTTTGAAAGTATTTTCGTTGCCTGCAACCGAGCGTTCGCTTATAGTGCGCGGTGATGAAACGCAAGAATCCCGCTGCTGTCGCTCTCGGCAAGATCAAGAGCGAAGCCAAGACCCGCGCGGCCCAGGCTAACGGCAAACTCGGCGGTCGCCCAAAAGGAACACGCAACCGCAAGCTCGCAATCGCCGCCTGAAAATACTTTGCGATTTCTGTTGCAGATAACCGAGCGTTCGGTATCTTCATATCAGGTATAAAACATGCGCTGGAACCGATCAACCTTTGCCTTCCCCGCCGCCAATTCGCTTTGGCTCGGGCGCATATATCCCGTTACCAGGCGGGGGAGGCACTAATTCAGTAATTCTATGAACCCCCTCCCCGGAACCGACACGCTGCCTCCCGGCGTTCTACCATCCGACTTGGACCGTGAGGAACGCGACGACGACACGTATTGGGAATCACTTTGGAACCATGCTGAACGATACGCAGAGGAGAATGAGCGATGAAACCCATCACTTACATTGAACGGCTCGGCATCCTGCGGGCGCAAGAGGCCGTTAAGCGAATCGTCTCGGAATGCCCGGACTGTCTCACCGGGCCGGCGCTTGTCGCCGCTTTGTGTGCGTTGCTTCAGTCCGAGAATGACCATGCCAACCTGGGCGCTGTTGGGATTGCGGGGGCTGCCCTGGCCATGCTCGTCGAGCATGAGCGGGAACAGCGTAACGGCGAAAGGACTGTTGTCGCATGACCACCACCGAATATGACGCCCTGCTGGATCGCGAGAACGCGCTGTGGAAAGAGCTGCTCGCCTTGGAACGCGCGGTCAAAGCGAAGGATGCCGAGTGGGAGGCTGCGGCTGAGGCCATCCACACGGAGAACAAACTACGGGAGAACACAGAACGGAGTGTCAGCGTATGAAACACAGTGAAAAGCAGATTGGAATTGGAATTGAAACTGAAACGCTCTCTGATGGCAGCAAGGTTTACAACCTGATTATCGGCGGCGAATCATTCCCGTGTCTTTCAGAGAAACACGCGCTTGAAGCATACGAAACAATCTCCAATGCACTGGAAGACGTAGCGTTGCTGCTGACTGAGCGGGATTGTTTGACTGAGAGACTAAGACAGACGCCGACGGTCAGAGAGATCGTAGGTGAGTTGCGCGAGATTGCCGATTGCCTGAACGATCACAGAAACCATAGCCGCCGCAATCTCGGACGGGAACACTTGAACGCATTGCTGAGACGGTTGGATGTCGAAAGTTGATATGACCGCGATTCATAAAGGTCATCCATACACCGAAGAAAATACACGCATCACCTATGGTCGGAGGCGTTGTCGGCTTTGCATCAGAACGGCCAGAAAACTCTATAGGGCAAGTAAACATGAATGACACAATAGACGTTCACACTGAAGCCGTAACGGTCAGGTCTCAGAACTTTGCAGTAAGCGAAGCGTTGGGAGTCGATCAGATACTTGCTCAGGTAAGGCTTATTCAGAACGTAATGAGCAAAGTGATGGTTGAGAATGAACACTATGGGCGTATTCCCGGGTGCGGCGAGAAGAAAACCCTTCTCCAACCGGGTGCTCAAAAGCTGACGATGACATTCCGGTTGGCCCCCGAGTATCAGATTCAGGAATCGAACCTCGAACGAGGTCACAAAGAATACCGAGTGATTTGCACGCTCAAGAGCATTCAGAGCGGATCATTCGTTGGGCAAGGTGTCGGATGCTGTTCGACCCTCGAAAGCAAGTATCGGTGGCGTTCTGCCAATCGTAGATGTCCGAAGTGCGGCAAGGAAACGATTATCAAAGGAAAGGCTGAATACGGCGGTGGCTGGCTTTGCTTCGGCAAGAAAGGCGGATGTGGTTTTAAGTGGCCTGATGGCGCGGTTGAGATCGAAAGCCAATCAGAAGCGAAGGTCGAGAACGACAACCCGGCGGACCATTTCAACTGCGTTACGCCAGACACAAGGGTTCTGACTCACGACTTACAGTGGGTTCCCGCTGGCGAGATTGAATCAGGCGACATGCTTATAGGTATCGAAGAAAACGCCAGCGATCCTTTTGGACGACACATGGCTATCGGCGAGGCCACTGTCCACGGAAGGAAGATAGATCAGTTGTATGAAGTGGCATTTGAAGATGGAAGAATAGTTCGATGTAACGGCGAACATCGGTGGCTCGTAAAAAAAGTCGGACTGAAAGGGTCAGAGTGGGTTTCCACTGAGGATATTCATAAAGAGATTGCAGAGCGGCAAGGGCGTCCGCGTCACTGGTCGGTTATGAGCCTGTGTCAGCCGTGGCAAGAAGATGCAAGCAAAGAGGCTGGCTATGTTGCTGGTTTATTGGATGCAGACGGCAGTTTGGGAACAACTCAGATAGTTGTCATGTTTGCTCAACAGGAAAACATCGTCTTAAGCAGGATTGAAACTTTTTTTAGGGAGCGCGGGTTCGCAACCGGCAAGGACGTGGTTAAGGGCGACGCTGCTTTAGAGAAGTGCTTCTCTAAGAAACATGTTTTCCAACTGAGGATTCGCGGAGGATTGGCGGAACAGATTAGAGCACTTGGCAGCATTCGCCCGCCGCGCCTATTGGAGCGATGGCTAACATTGATTGACATATCAAAACGAAGGTTGGAAGCACGATATTGCCCAACTGCCGCCCCTGTGCGTATCGCCTCGGTAACTGACATTGGAGAAGGCGAGATTGTATTGCTCGGAACATCTTGCCTTACATATTTTGCGGAGGGCTTCGCGTGCCACAACACGGTCCTGAAGATGGCGAAGAAACGGGCTTTCGTTGACGCCACAATCACAGCTACAGCGGCAAGCGACATATTCACCCAGGACATTGCTGATGATGAAACCGATGTCCAAGAAGATCATCCGGATACCCCAAAGCAGACAGGCACCGCGAAGCGCGACGGCGCGGCCACAACCACGCCGTCCGCATTGCCAGAACCAACCGAAGCGCAACGCTGGAAATGGGTCTCGTTGCTAAAACCACTTGGCCAGTATGCACTTGACTACTGCTATGAGCGTGGATGGCTTCAACCACCGAGCGAAAACGACCCAGGCGAACTTATCGAGGCGTTACCGTTAACATGCGTGCCGAAGACCAAGCGGAACGCAGACGCGATTCTGGCTGAGATTCAAAGGCGCATGGATGGCGACGTTGGACCGTCAGAAGATGCTTCTGGAAAGTTACTTGCGAGTAAAACTCAAGGAATAGACGTTTCCCGCCATCCGAGCGGAGACCAAAAGTCGCTAGAATCGAATCGTGGAGAGGAATTAGGCCATCCTGATGCAAGCCTTGAGTCAGAGCCAGAAATTGTCGGGACGCTGGAGCAGGTGTCCGAAAAGTCAGGAACATCAAAGAAGGGCAAGTGGACGCTTTACGGCGTTCGCGTTGGGCAGGATTTCTGGGCCAATACCTTTGACCGGACCACGGGCGAACTGGCTAAGAAGCTCAAGGGCGAGATGGTCCGCGTCAGCTACCGGGAAGGAGAGCGAGGCAATGAACTTTTAGCGTTAGAGAAATTGAAGGACTGAAAGGACAAAATGAAAGTAGAAACATACGAATGCGAAGAACTGAAAAGTTCTGAAGCGGAGTTGCCCGCATCTTTTCTATCCGAACACGATGCACGCTTGCAAAATACGCGAGTTCAGAAACGAGCAAGACATCCGCTGTCGCATGGAGCTTTGCCCGTTTTTAGAGGCGCAATGTCCGACAGAAAACCGTGAAAGACGCTAGTTGCATTTGCTGGAAAGAGCCAGGAACACATAGTTGTCCAGTATGCTCTCACTTAAATAATAATCGTCTGTTGAAAAGAAAGCGTTTAACCCAATGCCCGCATTGCGGATCAAAGCGATATACATGGGTACAAAAAAGGAGTGAAATAAATCGGAAAGCGTCTTGCTTAGTTTGCGGTAGAATCTTTGGAAAACGAGATTTTCGCCGTACAGATTCAAAATGGGTTGGAATCATTTTAGATAGTAATGATAAAGTAATCTGGGTAGGTCGTCCGTCGTGTGATGAACAATCATGCCGCAAACGAACTTCAAAACGAGGCGAGGACATAGCCCAACGAACTCTCCGAGCAACGTTCTATTTGGTCGTACCATCGGAATGTCGTGTGATGTATCTAGCCAAGATGAAAGCGAATCAAAATGACCAAAGAATATTTAGGCGACAGCGTTTACGTCGAGGTTGAGCACGGCATGTTCAAGCTCACGACCGAGAACGGCTATGGAGCAACGAATACGATTTGCTTGGAGCCTGCGGTTTATGATGCGCTCGTGGCCTACGCAAATCGGGCCTTCGAGTTCTACAAAGCTCAACGAGCGATGCCGCAAGCCGAATACAACGTGGAATCAACCGAGCCACCAGCATGAGAGCGCGAGGTGGATCACAATCCAGCATCGCAAACCGTGCCGTGCGCTTATCACATGGCCAAACCATGAGCCTCTATTTCGACATCGAAACCGCCGCCCTGTCAGAATCCGAACTCCAAGCCATCATGCCGGAGTTTGAAGCGCCGGCGAATTACCGCGATGAAGCGAAGATCAAAGCTGCTATTGAAGAAAAGCGCAAGGCATGGCTGGAAGATGCCGCGCTCGATCCATTGACAGGTCGTGTGTTGTGCATCGGGCTGCTCCTGGGTGACAAGTTCACGGTGTTGGACAATCCAAGCGAGGCGCTTTTGCTTAGTGAATTTTGGGGTCGGTGCGTCATACCTGGCCGGCGAATGATTGGGTTTAATGTCTGCCAGTTTGATCTTCGGTTTTTACTGGCTCGCGCTTGGAAGCATGGCCTGAACCCGCAACACGTTCGGAAAGGCCGATACTGGTCTGATGACTTTGTGGACTTGCGCGACGTGTGGCAATGTGGCGATAGACAAGCGCACGGTTCACTGGACTCCATCGCGAAACATTTCGGAGTGGGCCAGAAAACCGGGAACGGCAAAGACTTTGCAAAACTTTGTGAGACTGACCGCGAAAAGGCTCTTGAATATCTCAGGAACGATTTGATGCTGACGAAGGCCATCGCCGAGCGCATGGGCATTGTAACTGTGGAGGAAGATAATTTGTGAACATCCAATACAGCGAAGAACAAATAGAGCTTGTGAAAGCAAAGCAAAGTGAGATTCACGAGCAAACCGTCGTGGAAAGACCAAGAAGCAGCTAACGACCAAGCTCAGGCGCGGCGGGCAAACCTCTGACGATATGAAGCCGGACGAACAGAATCAAAACGAAGGCAAGCCGTTGCCTGCAGCGCGTGGTTCGGCGGCAAATGCGGCTCGCCGAAGGAGAATCCGAAGTCGTGCACTCGAACTGCTGGCTGTGGCCGGATACATCCCCAAGCCGAGGCTTCGGCAGGCCATGAGAATTGCAGCCCGATGTGAAGACTGACAGCCGCCGAACGACCGAACTGAGCCACCGGCGAGCAAACCATGAGCATACCCCAACCCAACGGCAAACCACCAGGCGCGTCCCGGTTGGCTCGAGTGAGCTTGTTCTGTCGCTTCGTCGCCAAAGTGAAAATCATTGCGCGTCCTTGGGCCTGTCCGCACTCCCATACTTTTCATGTGCCGCTGCCCAAACAGACGCAGTGGTATAGCTTCGGGAAACCAATGGGACCGCATGACAGTCTTGAACTGGTCGGCTGCTACGTGTGCGGGAAGGTCTGGTGCCGCGACTGGAAATCGTGAGCACGTGGAAAAGCGACAGAACGCAAAGCTGAGAGACGCCGGGGAGAGCGGCGTCGAACAACACTGAAACGCAATCCCGGCGTTCTCTCCAGCGCCGGGTTAGGAATCCGATTATGGCAAAACTGACAATCAACATCGCATCCGTGAAAGTGATGCGCTCACACGACTACTGTCACTTCGAGGTGAATCTCGCGGCCAATGTGGACTGCCCGCCAGACTCTCCCGAATGGTTTCAACAGGTGGACAACCTGAGAAAGAACGCGGCGCGTCTGGCAGACAAGGCCGTCGCGCAATACAAGGTCGCCAAGGCCGCACACCAAGCCGAGGAAAGCTCGTGGGACTCCATGCGCTACGCGGCGGAAAACGCGGAGAGAACGCCGGAGGCTGAACGCACGCCGGAAGAGAAGGCAGCAATCAAGGCACTGGCCGATGCTCGGTTCGCGCAACGGCACTACGACTACCAGGATGACTGGGATGACCAAGATTCCTAACGCAGACTTCAGCGATCCGCGCCGGGCGTGACGCTGTGCGACACCGAAAACTTTATGACACCAACGACAATCGAAACGGAGAAAGATGGCGCGGATTCGCTGCAAGGATTGGTTCTCCATCGTCAAATTCAAGAAATCGCAAAGAAATGTGTCCCCACTTCTTTCGACTTCGGGGACGCGCTCAAACCTGACTACGTGGTGAAATGCTCCTACGGCAACGACTCAATCGCGCTGCTGCAATGGATGCACGAATACAACCAAAAGCATCCGCTCGGCAAAGTGGTCGTGCTCTACAACAACACCGGATGGGCAACGAAGTGGTGGCCTGCTCGCGTGGCGAACGGTGAAAAGCTCGTCCGGTCAATGGGCTTCCTGACATCAAACACTGACTGCCTCGGCATGGAAGAAATGATAATGCAGCACGGTGGCTGGCCTGACCAAATGCGGAAATTCTGCACGGAAGAACTCAAAATAATCCCGACTCTGAACTGGCTGCGACTGCACGACCCGGAAGGCAAAGCGGAAATGGTCTGCGGTGTGCGCCGTGAAGAAAGCGACCGCCGCGCAAGCTGGCCTGAATACGTCGAGAACGGGATAGACGAAGGCCGCTCAATGTGGAGTCCGCTGGTGCTGGTGACTGAGCAAGAGCGCAACGAGCTAATCCGCCGCGCCGGATGGCAACCACTGCCGCACCGCTCGCGGGAGTGCCGCTGCATCAATGCAAACTCCGCCGACCTGAAAACGTGGTCTGAAGATGACGTGTCCGATGTGGAGAAAATCGAGGCGCGACTGGCGGCGAAATATCCCGGCAAGGTCAAATTCATGTTCCATCCGAAGGCGAAGCGCGGCAACCCCGAAGGTATCCGTGCGGTAATCGAATGGGCAAAAACGGTGAAACCAAAGAAAAACGATGAATACGAAAAACCTGATGGCGGCTGCGACTCCGGCTATTGCACGGGGTGAGATGGAGAACGACCAAGCTCACGCATGAGTGCCGCCTCACTGACAACCGAATTGCCCGAACCGCTCGCGCGGCACTCATTGCGTGCAGCGCCGGGTTCTGTGGCGAACGTCCATTTCTCAAGTGCGACCGATCAAGCTCACCGACCGCCAACCTCTGACGTATGAAAGAGAAAACTCCAAGGCCCAACCGAGACGCAATTGGCGGTTCGGTGCAGCGCTTGGTTCGGCGAATCAAACAACCGCAACCGAAATGAGCGACATCCCTGAGAAACTGCATCCAGCGATGCACGCAAGCGCACCTCCGGGACACAAGTGCTCCGACTGCTCCATTGACCGCGAACCATGTCCAGACTGTTACATGGCATGGTGGAAGCTAAAGCATCCGCATCATGTCAGGCGTGAATTTAACCGCGTCGGACACCCAGAGCTTCCAACAAAACCAGATGTGCTCGAAATTGCCCGTTGGCTCCGCGATAAGGCCGTCTGGGAAGAACTCCAGCAGCACGGTCGCGAGATGGATGCTCGCGCATGGGCAGCAACGTGCCTGAAAACCGCAGCAGAAGATCTTGAACGAACGCATCCAAATTCGCCGAACGACTGAGATGAGAGACGGCGCGACCATGACGTTTGGATTCGAGAGAGACGCAATCGCGCCGTTCTCTCCATCGAATGGTTCTGCGTCGTTGTCTCTCGTGCCCGTGAAAAGAAGTGACGAAGAAATGCTCCGCAATATGCAAATCCACTACTCGCAACCGCTCGGATTCGTGGGCAGGAATATCTGCTACGCCATCGTCTGCGGTGGAATGTGCTACGGCTCAATCGTGGGCGGCTCTGCAACTCGCTTTCTGCCGGGGCGCGAAGTGGTCGGAAGCCTGAACAACGGCGTGAACAACATCTTCTACC
>Ga0070698_100000192_pt1 | contig 58336 bp, 45 predicted proteins | sample KBSK1502metaG_FD_65477 | JGI IMG/M metagenome (GOLD analysis project Ga0070698, IMG submission 65477) | Corn, switchgrass and miscanthus rhizosphere microbial communities from Kellogg Biological Station, Michigan, USA - KBS K1-50-2 metaG | ecosystem: Host-associated > Plants > Roots >...
GGAGCAGGCTGGGGCGGCGCGGGCTGGGCGGAGGGGGGCGGGGCGGGTGGAGAAGCGGGACACGCGGCGCGCGGTGCTGCGCCCGCCGGGCTGCGGTGTGCAATGGTCGGGGACAACGGCAAGCAGACGGTGAGAGGTTCGGAGTGGATGCACCGATGATGCGCCCATGCGATGAATTTTCCGGGCTCAGCGTGTGCGTGGCCGGGCTCGGCGTATCCGGCCCGCCTGCCGCCCGCGCGCTTGCGGCGCTCGGCGCGAAAGTCACCGCGGTCGATTCGCGTGCTGACGAACCGCACCGCGAGCTGGCCAGGGAACTCGCGGACGCCGGGATCACCGTGCTGCTTGGGAACGGCCCGGCTAGTCCCGCCGAGATCCTGCCGGACGGCACTGACCTCGTCGTGACCTCGCCCGGCTGGCGCCCGGACGCGCCGCTGCTGGCCGCCGCGGCCGCCGCCGGGGTACCGGTCATCGGCGACGTCGAGCTTGCCTGGCGGCTCCGGCCGGAACTGGCGGACGGTTCCAGGCAGCAGTGGCTGGCCGTCACGGGCACGAACGGCAAGACCACCACGGTCCGGATGCTCGCGGGGATGCTCGCCGCGGCCGGGCATCGCACCGTGGCGGCGGGCAATGTCGGGACATCGGTCGTGGCGGCGGTGACGGACCCCGAGCCTTACCCGGTCATCGCCGTCGAGCTCTCCAGCTTCCAGCTGCACTGGAGCAGCACGCTGCGCCCGTTCGCCGGGGTGGTGCTCAATGTCGCCGCCCACCATCTCGACTGGCATGGTGACATCGGGTCCTACGCGCGCGACAAGGGCCGGATATACGCGCCTGGGGCGGTCGCCGTGTACAACGCCGACGACCCTCGCTCCGGGGAGCTTGCCGCGATGGCCAGTGACCCCGCCAGGCTTGTCGCGTTCCGGATGAATGTCCCTGGTCCGGCCGAGGTCGGCATCGCCGACGGGTACCTGGTCGACCGCGCCTTCGGTGCTGGCGTGCGCCTTGCCGCCGTCAGCGACGTGCGGCCGGCCGCGCCGCACAATGTCGCGGATGCCCTGGCCGCCGCCGCCCTGGCCCGCGCGTACGGCGTGCAGCCGGACGCCGTGGCCGGCGGGCTCGCGGCATTCCGGCCGGAGCCGCACCGGATCAGCCTGGTCGCCCGGGTCGGGGAGGTGGACTACATCGATGACTCCAAGGCGACCAACCCGCACGCCGCGGCCGCGTCGCTGTCCGCCTACCCGTCGGTGGTCTGGGTCGCCGGGGGCCTGTTCAAGGGCGCTGACTCCGATATTGACGAACTGGTCGCGGTGGCCGCGCCGCGGCTGCGCGCGGTAGTCCTGCTGGGCGCCGACCGGGCCATGATCAGGGCAGCCCTTGCGCGACACGCGCCGGATGTCCCGGTTGTCGAGGCCGCGGGCACGGACACTGGAGCAATGGATCTCGTGGTGCAAGCGGCCGCGCGGCTGGCCGGGCCCGGCGATACGGTGCTGCTGGCCCCGGCCGCCCAGTCCTTCGACATGTTCCGGGACTATCCCGCGCGCGGCGACGCGTTCGCGGCGGCGGTCAGGCGGCTGGCGGAGCTGTCGTGAGCGCCGCCGCCCCGGCGGACAGCGCGACCGGGTTTCCGGGCAGCCAGCAAGCTCGCGGCGCGGCGGGCAGGCTGTCCGGCCGGCTCGGCCTGCTTGACCGCCCGCTGACGTCCTATTACCTCGTCCTCGGCATCACCATGCTGCTGCTCGCGCTCGGCCTGGTCATGGTGCTGTCCACCTCGTCGGCGGCCGCCCTGGACAACGGCGGCTCCCCGTACGCCGGATTCCAGAAGCAGCTACTCGGCGTGGCTATCGGGCTGCCGCTGATGTGGCTGGCGGCGCGATCGTCGCCCGCCGTTTTCCGCGCCGCCGCTTATCCGCTGATGGCGCTGTCGGTGATCGGCCTGCTGCTCGCCATCACGATCGGCGTGCCGACCGCGGGCGCCGCCCGCTGGGTGCAGCTCGGCCCGTTCCAGCTGCAGCCGTCCGAGTTCGCGAAGCTGGCCTTCGTGCTGTGGGGCGCGGACCTGCTGGCACGCAAGGAGAAGCTCGGCCAGCTCACCGACTGGCGGCAGCTGCTTGTCCCGCTGATGCCGGGGGCCGGCCTTCTCTGCATGCTGGTCATGCTCGGTGATGACCTGGGCACGACCTTCCTGCTGCTGACCATCTTCCTCGCGCTGCTGTGGGTGATCGGCACGCCGGGCAGGCTCTTCGTCGGCATGCTCGCGCTGATGGGCTTCATCATGATCATCCTGATCGTGGTCGCGCCCTACCGGCTGCAGCGCATTACCGGCTTCCTGAACCCGCAGGCCCAGGCATCGTCGGCCGGCTATCAGCCCACCGAGGGGAAATTCGCGCTCGGCTCCGGCGGCTGGTTCGGCGTCGGGCTCGGTGCCAGCAGGGAGAAGTGGGGCTGGGTGCCGAATGCGCCGACGGATTTCATTTTCGCGATCCTCGGAGAGGAACTCGGCCTCATCGGCACGCTCTGCGTGGCCGTGCTCTACGGCGGGCTCGCCTACGCGGGGCTCCGGATCGCGCGGCGGGTTCCTGGCACGTTCATGCGGCTGGCGGCGGCAGCCGCCACGGCCTGGATCGTCGTGCAGGCGCTGGTCAATATCGGTGCGGTGATCGGCCTGCTGCCGATCACGGGGGTCCCGCTGCCGCTTATCTCGGCCGGCCTGTCGTCGCTGATCGTCACCATGGTGACGCTCGGCATGCTGATGTCGTTCGCCAAGCGGGAACCCGGTGCCAGCCAGGCCCTTGCCGCTGCTGGCCCCGGGATGCCGCGGCGCATCCTAAGCTGGCTGGGCCTGGCAGGCCGGCCCGACTGAGTGCCGGAATGCGCGCGACCGAGCGTCGGCCCTGCCTGGCCCGCGCGATGAGGAGCGGAGGAACCTGGCGATGAGCGTGATGCTCGCGGGCGGCGGCACGGCTGGCCACATCGAGCCCGCCCTGGCGCTCGCCGACGCGCTGCGGCGCGGCGACCAGCGGATTAAGGTCACCTTCCTGGGCACGGAGCGTGGCCTGGAGACCCGGCTGGTCCCCAGCCGGGGATATGACCTGGCGCTGATCCCCGCGGTTCCGCTGCCGCGCTCGGTCAGCCCGCTGCTGCTGACGGTGCCTGCCCGGCTCGCGGACGCCGTCCGGGCCGCGGCCGCGGCGCTCGACCAGTGTGGAGCTGAGGTGCTCGTCGGCTTCGGCGGCTACGTGGCGACGCCCGCCTACCTCGCGGCGAAGCGCCACCGCGTGCCGATCGTCGTGCACGAGGCTAACTCCCGGCCAGGGCTGGCCAACAAGCTGGGCGCCCGGCTGACCAAGCACGTCTTCACCGGCCAGCCGGGCACCAGGCTGGCCCACGCCACCTATATCGGCATCCCGATCCGCCGCGAGATCTCCGGTCTCGACCGGCTGGCGCTCAGTGACAAGGCGCGCGCGCATTTCGGCCTCCGCCCGGACCTGCCGGTGCTGCTCGTGACCGGCGGCTCGCAGGGCGCCAGGTCCCTGAACCGGGCGGTAATCGGCGCAGCGCCCTGGATCAGGGAAGCAGCCGTGCAGGTCCTGCACATCGTCGGCCCGCGGGCGGCCGCGCGCGCCGCCCCGTCCTCGCCCGATGCCCCGTACGTGACGCTGCCCTACGTCGACCGGATGGACCTCGCGTATTCCGCCGCGGACTTCGCGCTCGTCCGCGGCGGCGCGATGACCTGCGCGGAGCTCACCGCGGTCGGGCTGCCCGCCGTGTACGTCCCGCTGCCGCACGGCAACGGGGAGCAGCGGCTGAACGCGGCTCCGATCGAGCGGGCCGGCGGCGGCCTGATCGTGGCCGATGCCGACCTGACGCCGGACTGGATCCGCGGCACGCTGCTGCCGGTGCTGCTCGACCCGGAACTCGTCGCCGCGATGTCGGAGGCGGCAGCGGAGCTTGGCCGCGGCGATGCCGACCGGCGGCTGGCCGCGGCAGTACTGCGCGTGCTGCGGCGCGGCGGGCGGCGGGCTGGCAGGCGCCGGGCGTAGCTCGAGAACGTGCATTAACGGATAGCACGGGGCTTAACCCGGCGGAACAGGAGAATGTCAGATGGGGCTGGTGGCGCCAGCGGACCCGGTGCCGGTCGGCGAGCTAGGCCGGGTGCATTTCACCGGCATCGGCGGGGCAGGCATGTCCGGGATCGCCCGCATCCTGCTGGCCAGGGGCGTCCCGGTATCCGGCAGCGACGCGGCACCGTCGCAGTTGCTTGCCGAGCTTGCCGCGATCGGTGCCGATGTCCGCGTGGGCCATGCGGCGGCTAACCTCGCCGATGCCGACACCCTGGTCGTGTCGACCGCCATCAGGCAGGACAACCCGGAGCTCGCGGAGGCGCGCACTCGGGGCATCCGGGTGCTGCACCGGGCGGCAGCGCTGGCCTCGGTGATGCTCGGCAAGCGGAGCATCGCCATCGCCGGGACGCATGGCAAGACAACGACCACATCGATGCTCACCACCATCTTGCGCAACGGCGGGGCCGACCCGTCGTATGTCATCGGCGGCATCCTGGCCGAGACCGGGCTAGGGGCTGCCGACGGCAGCGGCGCGACGTTCATCGCCGAGGCGGACGAGAGCGACCGGTCGTTCCTGCTGCTCTCGCCCTATCTGGCGGTCGTGACCTGCATCGAGGCCGACCATCTGGACAACTACCAGAACCTGGCCGAGATCGAGGCGGCCTTCCTGGCCTTCGCGCGGCGGATAACCGCCGGCGGGCTACTGGTGGCCTGTGCCGACGACCCTGGTGCCCGCGCTCTCGCGGCGGCCGCGGCCGGTTCCGGCGTCCGGGTGCGGACGTACGGCACCGCGGCTGGTGCCGACTACCTGGTCAGCGGCGTGACCCCGCGCGGCATGGCCACCCGGCTGACGGTGACGCCACCGCCGCAGGCCCCGGCCGGCGCGGCGGCGCAAGCCGCGGTCAGCGACCTGGCTGGGCTCCCGGTGGAGATCGGAGTCCCCGGCAGGCACAATGCGCTGAACGCGGCGGCGGCACTGGCCGCCGCACTCGAGCTCGGCTTCCCCACCCGCCAGGCCATCAGCGGGCTCGCCGCCTACCGCGGCGCGCGGCGCCGGATGGAACTGAAAGGCGAGGCGGACGGAGTCCGGGTGCTCGACAGCTACGCGCACCACCCGACGGAGCTGGCCGCTGACCTCACGGCCGCCAGGGATGTCGCGGCCGGCGGCAGGGTCATCGCCGTCTTCCAGCCGCACCTGTACAGCCGGACCCGGCTGTTCGCCGCCGAATTCGGCGCCGCGCTCGGCCGGGCCGACGAGGCGATCGTGCTTGACGTGTACGCGGCCAGGGAGGATCCGGAACCGGGCATTAACGGGAATCTGGTGGCGGCTGCCGTCCCCGGCGGCGCGCTCTACCTGCCCGATCGCGCCGAGGTTCCGGCGGCAGCCGCCAGCCTGGCGAAGCCGGGCGATCTGGTGCTGACCATGGGCGCCGGGGACGTGACCGCTCTCGGACCGCTGATCGTTGCCGCGCTGCGCGCCCGGGCAGGCGGTACCTGGTGATCCGCCGCCGGGGCGCGGCGCTGCTCGCGGCTTCGCGGGCTGGCCAGGGGCCGGCCGGCGACGCGGCAGGCGGTCCGGCAACCTCGACCGCGCCCGGAGCCGCAGCGGGCTCAGGCGCCGGGCCCGCGGCGGTCCCGCCGGGTGCCGCCGGGACGCCGACCGCCGGGCCGGCCGGGCCGCGGCGGCGCGGGACGGATCCATGGAAGGCCGCCTTCTTCGCTCTCGCGGTGGCCGCGATCCTGGCCGGGGCGGCCTGGGCCCTGCTCGGCTCCAAGTTCTTCGTTGTGCGCTCGGTGCAGGTCACCGGGCCCGCTGGCGTGTCGAGGACCGAGGTGATCGCCGACGCGGGCATCCGGATAGGCACCCCGCTCATCCGGATTGACCCGGGCGCGGTGGCCCGCCGGGTCGAGCGCATCACGCTGGTGCAGTCCGCCCAGGTTCGCCGGGCATGGCCGGACAAGATCGTCATTGCGGTGCAAGAGCGCACGGCCGTGTTCGCTGTGGCTAGCGGCCGGGGCTACCAGCTGATCGACCGGTTCGGCGTCGGCCTGCGGTACACGGCAGGCCGGCCACGCGGCATGCCCGTTCTGGATACGCCCGATGCGGCCGGCCCGGCCGGGCTGCGCGGCAGCCAGGCCGTGCTGGCCGCGGCGACGGTGCTGCGGGAACTGTCCCCCCGGCTTGCCCGGTCAGTCCGGGTCATCGACGCGCCGAGCGCGGATGCCGTGACGCTCGGGCTCCGCGGCGGCGTGACGATCGACTGGGGCGGCGTAGGCCAGGCCGCGGTCAAGTCCAGGGAGCTTAAGTTCCTGATGCGCGGCCACTCGCGCTACTTCGACGTCAGTGATCCGCGGACGGCGGTGACCGGGCCGTGAGCCGCTCGCGGCCGCAGGCCGCGACACGCCGGCCGCTCGGTGCCCGGTTAGTTGACCCGGGTGGCGGGCGACCCTACTGTCCCTATCAATCGGCAGCTTGACATAACTCTAAATCTCAACTTGAGGGTGAGAGTTGGCCTAGCGGAACCCGCGGAACGTGCCCGGCCGACGCTAATGGGGGCGTATTTCGGAAAACTGCTTAATAGGAAAGTTTCCTGAACCTGGCAGGGCAGCCTGGCAGGGCAGCTAGCCAGAAAGCAGCGGACGGAAACTAGATAGACGCAAACGAGCGGAAAGGTTCCTCCTCGTGGCAGCACCGCAGAACTATCTGGCGGTCATCAAGGTCGTCGGTATCGGCGGGGGCGGCGTCAATGCCGTGAACCGGATGATCGACGAGGGGCTCAAGGGCGTTGAGTTCATTGCCATCAATACGGACGCGCAGGCGCTGCTGATGAGCGACGCCGACGTCAAGCTCGACGTCGGCAGGGAACTCACCCGCGGACTTGGCGCAGGCGCCAACCCGGACATCGGCAGCAAGGCTGCTGAAGATCACCGCGAGGAGATCGAGGAGGTCCTCAAGGGGGCCGACATGGTCTTCGTCACGGCGGGCGAGGGCGGCGGGACCGGCACCGGCGGGGCTCCCGTCGTGGCGAGCGTCGCGCGCTCGCTCGGCGCTCTCACGATCGGGGTAGTCACCAGGCCGTTCGGCTTCGAGGGGAAGCGGCGGGCGGCGCAGGCCGACCTGGGCATCGAGCGCCTCCGGGAGGAGGTGGACACGCTCATCGTCATCCCGAACGACCGGCTGCTGTCCATCTCGGACCGGCATGTCAGCGTGCTCGACGCGTTCAAGGCGGCGGACCAGGTGCTGCTGTCCGGTGTGCAGGGGATCACCGACCTGATCACCACTCCCGGGCTGATCAACCTCGACTTCGCTGACGTGAAGTCGGTGATGTCGGGGGCGGGCTCTGCGCTGATGGGCATCGGCTCGGCTCGCGGCGATGACCGCTCGGTCGCCGCCGCTGAGATGGCGATCTCCAGCCCGCTGCTCGAGGCCAGCATCGACGGCGCGCATGGCGTGCTGCTGTCCATCCAGGGTGGCTCCGACCTCGGCTTGTTCGAGATCAACGAGGCCGCGCAGCTGGTGGCGAACTCGGCCGCGCCCGATGCCAACATCATCTTCGGCGCGGTCATCGACGACGCGCTCGGCGATGAGGTGCGAGTCACCGTCATCGCGGCCGGCTTCGACGAGAGCAGGATCGCCAGGCCCCGGCCGGGGCGCGCGGTAACCGCGCAGGGCGCCGGGTCGCCCGGAACCGACGGATACGGCGCCAGCGGAGGCTGGCGCGCCGCTGGTCTTCCTGATCGCGCGGATGCTGCGGAGGCTCTGGCCGGCACGTCGGCGGCAGGGGAAGGAACCGCGGGCCTGACCGAGCCACCCGCAAGCACGCCTGCGGATGGGGCGGCCGAGGCCGTCGGCGCGGCCGCGGCCGCAGGCGACGAGCAGCCGCAGCGCGCGGCGTCGTCCTGGCCGGCACCCGGCGAGCACGATGGCAGCAGGACCGAGAGCGTCCCCTCGCCTCGGCCGGCCAGCCGGCCGGCTGCGGTGTCAGCGGGCACCGATGGACCTGCCGGAGCCGCCCGGCCGGAGCCAGCGGTCGCTGCGCGCGTCTTCGATCCCGCCACCACCCGCCGGCGGTCCGTGGTCTTCGAAGAGGATGACGAGCTCGACGTCCCCGACTTCCTTAAGTGACGGCGCGCAGCGCCGCTGCCCCGGATGGTGCATGGCGCCCGTTCGAGCTGGCGCCTGGTGCGCTTGCGGCCTTCACCAGCCGGCATGGCGGTGTCAGCGCTCCGCCCTTTGACAGCCTCAACCTGGGCCGCAGCGTGGGCGATGATCCGGCAGCCGTGGCCCGCAACCGGCAGCTCGCCGCGCAGGCATGCGGCCGTCCGGCGGACGGCATCGCCTGGATGCGACAGGCACATGGCACGGATGTGGCCTACGCGGCAGGCAGCCCGGGCGCGGCGGCGGATGAAGGTCCTGGCCCTGCCCCAGAAGTCGACGCGCTCTTCACAGACGTCCCCGGGCTGGCCCTTGGCGTGCTTGTAGCGGACTGCGCTCCGGTCCTGATCGCCGACCCGCAAGCCGGGATCATCGGCGCGGCGCACGCGGGCCGGGAGGGAATGGCCGGCGGCGTCGTCCCGGCGCTTGTCCGTGCCATGACCGCGGCCGGAGCAGACCCGGCGCGGATGCGCGCCGCGCTCGGCCCGGCCATCTGCGGTGGCTGTTATGAGGTGCCCGCGCTGCTCAGGGCGCGGATCGCGGCCGCAGTGCCGCAGGCCGCCTGCCGCACAAGGAAAGGCAGCCCGGGCATTGACATCAGGTCCGGGGCGGCCGCGCAGCTGGCCGAGGCAGGCGTCCGGGCCGTGCGCCGCGATCCACGCTGCACCGCCGAGACCCCTGGACTGTATTCCTACCGGCGCGATGGCCAGACCGGCCGATTCGCCGGCCTGGTATGGCTCGCGTGATGATGGGCCGGTGAAAGGATCACTCAGCCCGGCCGACGAGGAGCGCCGCAACGAGATAAGCACCGGGCTGGCAGCGGTCCGGGCCAGGATCGCCGCGGCGTGCCAGGCGGCGCGCCGCAGCCCGGCAGAGATCACGCTGATCGCCGTGACCAAAACCCGCCCGGCCTCTGACATCCGCCTGCTGGCCGATCTCGGCGTAACCGATGTGGGGGAGAACCGGGCGCAGGAGGCGGCCGCCAAGGCGGCCGAGTGCGCTGCGCTCGGTCTCCGGCTCAGCTGGCATTTCGTCGGGCAGCTCCAGGTCAACAAGGCCGCGAGCGTGGTCTCCTTTGCCAGCGTGATCCACTCGGTCGACCGGCTCCGGCTGGCCGTGGCACTCGGCTCGCGGGCCAGGGCGGCCGGGCGCACGGTCACCTGCCTGGTACAGGTCAGCCTGGATGACGATCCCGGCAGGGGCGGCGCAGCCGCGGATCAGGTGCTGCCGGTGGCCGATGCGATCGCCGGGCAGGACGGGCTTGTTCTTGGTGGCGTCATGGCCGTGGCGCCACTCGGAGTGCCCCCGGCTAGCGCGTTCGCGATGCTCGGTGAGCTGTCGGCGATCGTGCGGTCCGCGCACCCGGCGGCGGTGATGATTTCCGCGGGTATGAGCGATGATCTTGAGCAGGCGATCGAGGCGGGTGCAACACACGTGCGTGTCGGTACGGCGTTGCTCGGCAGCCGGCAGGCGTTCGTCAGGTAATGTCCGACGCGTGGCACGCGGTGTTAGCCGGGGCTGCACCATAGCGCGACGGAGGACTGCAGGATGGCCAGCGCGATGCGCAAGATGGCGGTCTATCTCGGCCTGGTAGAGGACGATCACCGCTTCGACGACCGCTACGCCGACGATTTCGGCTCCGATGAGTACGACGAGTATGAGGACCAGGGTGAGGCGCTGCTGGACCCGGGGGACCGGCAGGAGATTCAGGTTGGCCACGGTGACGGCAGCCTGGAGCATGGCCTGCCCGGTCACGAGCGGCACGGGGCGACCGTGACGCAGACAACCGACCTCGCCCGGATTACCACCTTGCATCCGCGTACGTACAACGAGGCCCGTACGATCGGAGAGCACTTCCGTGATGGCACTCCGGTGATCATGAACCTGACCGAGATGGTCGACAGCGACGCGAAGCGCCTCGTCGACTTCGCGGCCGGCCTGATCTTCGGGCTGCGCGGGAACATCGAGCGCGTGACGAACAAGGTGTTCCTGCTGTCCCCGGTGAACGTCGAGGTGGCTGCCGAGGACAAGGCCCGTATCGTGGAGAGAGGTTTCTTCAACCAGAGTTAGCAAGGCAACGGCAAACTAAGCAGCGCGGCGACAGCGGTAGCCATCCCGGCATCCGCCGCGCGGGCAGGGCAGGGATGTGGCGCTCGTAAAGATCATCTTGTACTACGCTCTCTGGATCTACCTGCTGCTGCTCATCGGGCGGATGATCGTCAGCTGGATACAGTCTTTCTCGCCGCACTGGAAGCCGACGGGCATCGTGCTGGTGCTGGCCGAGGCATGCTTCACGCCGACCGATCCGCCACTGAGATTGCTAAGGCGCTACATTCCGCCGGTCCGGCTCGGTAGAGTCGCCTTGGACCTCAGCTTCATGGTGCTGTTCCTGGTGGTTTTCGTCCTGATCCAGGCCGTGCAGCTGATCTGATCGGGTAGCGTCCACAGGGGACCCGTCCAAGCGTGCCAAGGAGATGACATGCCACTGACGCCCGCGGATGTGCGGAACAAGCAGTTCAGCACGACCAGGCTCAGGCCCGGCTACGACGAGGAAGAGGTCGACGCTTTCCTCGATGAGGTTGAAGCGGAGCTCGACCGGCTGATCCAGGAGAACGAAGAGCTCCGGGGCAAGCTGGCCGAGGTGCTGCGCGGCGGTAAGGCGCCGGTGGCTCTGAACGCTCCGCATGCCGACCCGCCTCCTGAGCTGATCCCGCCGGAGCCGCCGAGAATCGAGCCCGAGCGCAGGCCGCAAGAGGCCGTGATGATGGGCATGAAGCCGGTCGAGGACAACATGGACACGGCTGCCCGCGTGCTCGCCCTCGCGCAGCAGACGGCTGACCAGGCGATCGCCGATGCAAGGCGCGAGGCCGACGAAACCCTTGGCCGGGCCAGGCGCGAGGCTGACGAGATCCTGACCAAGGCCAGGCGGCAGTCCGAGCAGATCACCAGCGATGCCAGGGCGCGGGCGGAAAGCCTGGAGCGCGATGCCCAGGAACGGCACCGCCAGGCGATGGGGTCACTCGTCCAGTCGCGCGAGGAGCTCGAGCGGCGCGTCGACGACCTGCGTGCTTTCGAGCGGGAGTACCGCAGCAGGCTCAAGGCATATCTGGAAGGGCAGCTTCGTGATCTCGAGGCTGGCGCTACCGACAGTGGCGTCTTCCCCGGCATGGCCACCGGCCCGCAGCCGGCGGTTCCGGCCGGCATGGGACGCATAGAGGTCCGCAACGGCCAGCAGACGGTCGCGAATCCGTACACCTCGCAGCCCGAGCCGGTGCCACACACTGGCGGGTTCCACCCGTCCGAGTCCGCGCAGCACGATCGCCGCTGATCGGGCGGATAGCGCCAGCTTTGTCCGTGGAGCCAGGCCGTGAGCCGCTTCGGCGTAGTTCTCGCGGTGGTCGTAGCTGCGATTGGCCTGCTCGTCGGAGGGATCTTCACTAGCAGTCTGCTGCTGGTCTACCTTTCCATTGGCGTCAGTGCCCTGGCGGCGGTGCTGCTGGTCATCGGGGTAGTGATCTGGCGCGACGAGATATTCGGCGAAACCGCGGATGACCGCACGCCGCTGTCGGCCGCCGAGCGGGAGGCTGCGCTAGGGGCCGTCGAGGCACCGGCCGAGGAGACAGCCAAGAAGCGGGCCGCAGGCCGGGACAAGGCGGCGGCCAGGGGCAAGGCGGCGGCCGGGGACAAAGTGGCAGCCGGGGACAAGGCCCCGGCCCGGGAGACCGCACCAGTCAAGGAGCAGGCACCGGCCAGGGAACGGGCCGCCCGCCCGGCGGCAAGCAGGCCGGTATCCGCCGGGCGGGAGACATCCGCCGGCCCGGCAGGCGCCTGGCCAGCGCAGGACGACCAGCGGCGGCAGGCAGAAAGGCAGGCAGCGGCCCGCGGCCCGGGTGTTCCGGCCAGGCCAGAACGGCCCGCCGCGGCGGCCGGGCACAGAACTGGCGGGCACAGAACTGGCGGGCGCGGAACTGCCGCGCCGGGATCTGCCGGGCGACAGCCAGAGCGGCCGTCCGCTCCGGCTGCGGCGGCCCAGCAGCCGCCCGCATCCCGGCAGCCGGCGGCTCCGGCCGCAGCGTCCGCGATGCCCACGCGGCCTGGACGGCTGGGACCAGCCACGCCGCCTGCCGGGCCGGCCCCTTCCGCCGGGCAGGGAATCTCAGAGCCGGCCACCAAGTCCACCCCGCCCGCTCGGCCAGCCCCACCTGCCCGGTCCGGCTCGCCGGGTCCCCTGGTCCCGGCCTCTCCGCGCGCCGAGACGGCAGCGGCGGCTGCCCCGCCCGGAACGGCTGCGCAGGCTGGCCGTCCGGAACCGTCCGCCGGGGGCGCGGTGTCGTCCGGGCCTGGGGCGGCTGCGCACGCTGGCCGTCCGGAACCGTCCGCCGGGGGCGCAGAACGGCCAGCGCCGGCCCGTCCCGTGCCATCCGTCCGGACTACCCCGTCTGCCTCGCCGGTCGCACCCGCCCGGCGCACTGACGCCGCATCGCCGCCAGCCCCGCCGGCCGCCTCGCCGGCCGGTGCGGTTCCGCCTCCCGCGCCGGGCACATCCGCCGCCGGGACCGTCCCGCCGCCTACGTCAGCCGCGCGTCCCGCGTCAGCCGCGCCGCCTACGTCAGCCGCGCGTCCTACGTCAGCTGCGCGTCCCGCGGCAGCCGCGCCGCCTACGTCAGCCGCGCGCCCTGCGACAGCCGCGCGTCCCGCGTCAGCCGTGCCGCCTACGTCAGCCGCGCGTCCCGCGGCAGCCGTGCCGCCTACGTCAGCCGCGCGTCCCGCGGCAGCCGCGCCGCCTACGTCAGCCGCGCGTCCTGCGACAGCCGCGCGTCCCGCGTCAGCGGAGCATGCCGCGCCGGCCAGCGCCGCCGGCCAGCCTGCCGAGCCCGCCGGACCTGATCCTGGCGCCGCTGGCCCCTCCTCGGCCAGCGCGGACTCTGCTAGGGGCGGGCAAGCCGCCCCGGCGGCCGGTACTGCCGAGGCCGGCCGGGCAGCAGAGGCGAGCCTCGAGGTCACCGTGGTTCCTGGAATCACTAGGTACCACCGCGACGACTGCCTCCTCATCCGCTTCCTCAGCGACGAAGACCTGGAGCGGATGACGAGGGATGCCGCCGAGGCGGCCGACTGCGTGCCGTGCAAGGCCTGCCAGCCGGACAAGGCCCCCGCCGGGGCGTAGTGCCGTCCGAGATTCCCGTCCAGGTAGTAGCCGCGGGCGGGCGCCTTTCCAGCCGTTATGCGCCGATGTCGGCGAGCCGCTCGCGGGCTGGCGGCCTAGGCCGGGACGCGCTAGCCAACGGGGGCGGGCGGCAGGCTGCTGATCCAGAAGGCCAGGCCCAGGCTGGGATCGGAGTGCTCGCTGGCGCCCGGGTCTGGCCCGCCGGCCGGACGCTCACCGTAGCGGTCAGCCAGCACCTCGGCACTGATCATCGGCCCGTGCTCGGTGAGCGCGGCAATGAGCTCCGGGTCGGTCGCACTCCACTGCAGCGAGATCCGGTCGCTGACGTCAAGGCCATCGCCCTTGCGCGCGTCCTGCACGAGCCGCACTACCTCGCGGGCGAGACCCTCGCGGCGTAGCTCCGGAGTGATGGTGACCTCGAGCGCGACCGTCTCACCGCCTTCCGACGCGACGGCCCAGCCGGACCTGGGGGTCTGCGTGACGATGACGTCGTCCGGGCGGAGATTCACCGGGTCCCCGCTGACCAGGACCGGTGCCGATCCGGCCGAGCGGAGGCTGGCCGCGAGCACGGCCGGGTCGGACGCCTCGATCGCGGCAGCCACCGCAGGAGTCGTCTTGCCGAAGCGGCGGCCAAGCGCGCGGAAGTTCGGCTTGACCACCACGTCGACCAGCTCATCGCCGGCGCTGGCAAGCGCTTCGAGCACCCGGACGTTGAGCTCGTCGGCGACCTGGGCGCGCAGCTCATCAGGCAGGCCGGCGAAGCCGGCCGCGCTGACGAGCGCGCGCGCCAGCGGCTGGCGAATCCGCACCACGGCCGCGGCGCGGGCCGACCTGCCCAGCTCGGCCAGCCGCCTGGCCAGCGCCATCTGCGCGGACAGTCGCTCGTCGATAAGCTCCTCATCGGCGGCTGGCCAGGTGGCGAGGTGCACCGAATCTGGCTCGCCAGCGGCGCGCAGCGCCGCCCATACGTAGTCGGTCAGGAACGGGGTCAGCGGCGCCATCAGCCGGGTCAGCGTTTCCATGCACTCATGCAGCGTGCTGAAGGCCGCCGCCCCGGCGGGAGTGCCGGGTCCCTCCCAGAACCGGCGCCTGGACCTGCGCACATACCAGTTGGACACGTCATCGATGAAGGTGGCGATCCGCCGCCCGGCCGCCGCTGAGTCGAACGCCTCCAGGTCGGCCGTGGCGTCACGGACCAGTGCGTGCAGCTCGCTGAGGACCCACCGGTCAAGCACCGGGCGGCGGGCGACGTCCGGCGCCTCGGTACTGCGTCCCGGATGCCAGGCATTCCCCTGCGCGGCGGCGGCATTCGCGTACAGCACGAGGAAGGATGTGGTGTTCCAGTAGGTCAGCAGGATCTTGCGGACGATCTCCGCAAGCACGCCAGGACTGATCTTGCGCGTCGTCCATGGCGAGCCGCTGACGGTGAAGAACCAGCGCAGCGCGTCGGCCCCGTGCGCATCCATCAGCGGGATCGGCTCAAGGACATTGCCGAGATGCTTGCTCATCTTGCGGCCGCGGTCATCGGCGATCAGGCCGAGGCAAAGTACGTTCTGGTAGGCGGACCGGCCGAAGACCAGCGTGCCGACCGCCATCAGCGCGTAGAACCAGCCCCTGGTCTGGTCGATCGCCTCGCAGATGAACTGGGCCGGGTAGGCGCCCTCGAACTCGGCCTTGTTCCGCAGCGGGGCGCCGAACTGGGCGAACGGCATCGATCCCGAGTCATACCAGGTGTCGATGACCTCCGGCACCCGGTGCGCCAGGCCGCCGCATTTCGGGCAAGTGATCACCACGTCGTCCACGAACGGGCGGTGCGGGTCGAGCCCGGCCAGGTCCCGGCCGGCCAGCTCGGACAGCTCCGCAAGCGAGCCCGCGCAGGTGACGTGCTCGTCATCGCACAGCCACAGCGGCAGCGGAGTACCCCAGTACCGGCTTCGTGACATTGCCCAGTCGACATTGTTGCGCAGCCACTCCCCGTAGCGACCGTGCTTGATCGTCGGCGGCTGCCAGTTGGTTTTCTCGTTCTCCGCGAGCAGTTCCGCCTTGACGGCGGTAGTGCGGATGTACCAGGAGGGCAGCGCGTAGTAAAGCAGCGGGGTAAGGCATCGCCAGCAGTGCGGGTAGCTGTGCTCATGCGGCTCGGACCGGAACAGCAGGCCCCGGTCGGCCAGGTCGCTGGCCAGCGGCTGGTCGGCGTCCTTGAAGAACATCCCGCCAACCAGCGGCACGTGCTCTTCGAACCTGCCGTCCGGCCGTACCGGGTTGACAACTGGCAGGCCATGAATCCGGCCGGTTTCCATGTCGTCCGCGCCGAAGGCAGGGGCAAGGTGCACGAGCCCGGTTCCGTCCTCCGTGGTGACGAAGGATCCGGTCACCACCCGGTGCTCGGCGGGGATCTCGACCAGGCTAAACGGAGGCTGATACGTCGATCCCGCCAGCTCGGCTCCGGGCAGCCGGGCGGCGATGTGCCAGCCCTCGCCGAGCACCCGGCCGAACAGGGCCTCAGCGACGACCACGCGGTCACCGTCAGCGGACTTCCTGGCTACCACGTAGGTTTCATCCGGGTGCACCGCCACGGCGGTGTTCGATACCAGCGTCCACGGCGTGGTCGTCCAGACCAGCAGGTCGGCGCCGCGCAGCTGCGGGCTTGCGCCGTCCGGCAGGGTCAGCAGCGGGAAGCGGACCGTCACCGACAGGTCGGTGACGGCCTGGTAGACGTCCGGCTGGCCGAGTTCGTGGTCGGACAGCGGTGTCCCGCATCGCGGGCAGTACGGGCTGATCCTGAAGTCCCTGACCAGCAGGCCCTTGTCGAAGATGACCTTGAGCGACCACCACACCGACTCGATGTACGAGGCATCCATGGTCCGGTAGGCATGTGCGGTATCGACCCAGTAGCCCATTCGCCCGGTCAGCGCCTCGAACGCGTCGACATGCCGCAGCACCGACTCGCGGCACCGCTCGTTGAACTCGGCGATGCCGTACGCCTCGATATCTTTCTTGCTGGTCAGGCCGAGTTCCTTCTCGACGGCCACCTCGACGGGCAGGCCATGGCAGTCCCAGCCCGCACGGCGCGGCACGTGAAAGCCCTGCATGGTCTTGAAGCGGGGGAATGCGTCCTTGAATACCCGGGCCTCGACGTGGTGCACGCCCGGCATGCCGTTCGCGGTCGGCGGGCCCTCGTAGCAGGTCCAGAGCGGGCCGCCTGCGGTTTTCGCCAGCGAGCGCTGGAACACGTTCCCCGCCTGCCACCAGGCCAGGACCTCATGCTCGATGGCCGGCAGGTGCGCGACCGCAGGGAGCGCGGGAAAGTGCCGCTGGGCATTGTCTTCGCTCGTCATGGCAGCGCGGCCTCCCGCGGATCGGCGCGCGGCCCGGGGTCGCCGCGCACGGCGTTCGCGGAGGGACGAGGCACGCCGGCGGCGGCCCCGCGGTACCACCCTCCTTGGCCGTGATCCCGTGCCTTCCGGCCGGTCTCCGCGGCCCTCTCATGGGCTCCTGCTGCCGGTTCTACTTGGCCGCGGTCCCGGCCGGCGGCTAGCCGCACCGGTATCGTCCCGCGCGCGGCGGGCTGCCGTTCTTCCGGCGGCTCCGGGGTGATCTGGTCCGCTGCGCCCGCCCCCGGGCTCGTACCAATCCCGGGTCGTTCCTGGCCGCCACAGCGGCAGCTGTCCCCATCAGCGCCGTGCAGGATCTCAGGATAGCCGATCGGCAGCCGGTGCTTCGCTGTCGGCGCAGCGCGCGTGTTTGCAGTCCGCCCGGTAACCACTTATCCTCCGGTGACTGCCCGCATAACAAGATCATTAACTAGCCGGGCTGAGGAGGCGGGAGATGGCGGCTGCTGCGCGTTCGATGGCCGCCGCACTTCCTGTGCGACAGGGGGAGCGGCGCTGGACGGAGGCCGAGCTGGCCAGGATCCGTGACACGCTCGCCGCCGAGGTCGCCGACCTGCGCGTGGAGATCGACAAGGCAGAGTCGGATATCGCTGACCGGCTCAGTGACGCGGTCGGCGATGCGGGCGATGATCAGGCGGATGCCGGCGCCAAGACATTCGAGCGCGAGCAGGAACTCGCCCTTACCCATAACGCCCGCGAACTGCTCGCGCAGAGCGCGCGCGCGCTGTCCAGGATCGACGACGGCAGCTACGGCACCTGCGAGTCGTGTGGCGAGCCGATCGGGAAGGCGCGGTTGCAGGCGTTTCCGCGGGCAACCCTGTGTGTGGCATGCAAGCAGCGCGAAGAACGCCGCTGACCGGGGCAGCCGCGCCCGGGCAGCCGCGCCGGGTGCGAGTGCTGCTCGCCGTCGCCGCAATGGTACTGACCGTTGACATCGTCTCCAAGGTGGTCGTGGTCGCCACCCTGTCGGACCGGCCGCCGGTCCGGCTGCTCGGCGGGCTGCTGACGCTCCGGGTGGACCGGAATCCCGGTGCCGCGTTCAGCATCGGAACCTCCATGACGCTGGTCTTCTCCGCCATCGCGCTCGGCGTGATCATCTACATCCTGCGCACGTCCCGCCGGATCCGCAGCCTGCCGTGGGCCTGCACGCTCGGCTTGCTGCTGGGCGGCGCCACCGGGAACCTGGTAGACCGGCTGCTGCGCTATCCCGGTCCGCTGCGCGGTTACGTGGTCGACTGGATCCAGGTGCCACACTGGCCGGTGTTCAACCTGGCCGATTCGGCGATCGTCTGCGGCGGGATTCTCGCCGTCCTGCTGGCCGGGCGCGGGCTCCGGATCGACGGAACCGGGCCAGACCGCGCGGCCGGCCGATCCGACGGCGGCGCATGACGCGGCCGGGCCAGCGCCAGCTGCCGGTTCCGGACGGACTGGACGGTGAGCGCCTGGACGCCGCCCTAGCCCGGATGCTTGGCCTGTCCAGGGCCAGGGCGGCCGAGCTGATCGCGGCCGGCGAGGTCCTCGTCGGCGGCGCCGCGGCAGCGAAGTCGGATCGCGTCACGGCCGGCGACTGGCTGGACGTGACGCTGCCGCCGGCGCCTGCCGTGCCGCAGGCCGAGCCGGTGCCCGGCCTCACGGTGGTCTACGAGGATGCGGACATCCTGGTGGTGGCCAAGCCTCCCGGCGTCGCGGCCCATCCCACCCCGGGCTGGACCGGGCCGACGGTGCTGCAGGGACTGCTGGCGGCCGGCCATACGCTGGCCACCAGCGGGGCCGCCGAGCGCCAGGGCATCGTACACCGGCTGGACGCGAACACCTCAGGGCTGATGGTGCTGGCCAAGAGCGAGCTCGCGTACAGCGGGCTGAAGCGCGCCTTCGCGGGCCGCGAGGTGGACAAGCGGTACCACGCTCTCGTGCAGGGTCACCCCGACCCGCTACGCGGGACCGTGGATGCCCCGATCGGCAGGCACCCGGCAGGCGACGGCAGGTTCGCCGTCATCGCCGGGGGCAGGCCGTCGGTCACGCACTACGACACGCTGGAGGCGTTCCGGGCCGCCAGCCTCGTCGAGATCATCCTGGAGACCGGCCGGACCCACCAGATCCGGGTGCACATGACCGCGATCAGGCATCCCTGCGCGGGCGACCGGCTGTACGGGGCGGACCCGGTGCTCGCGGCCCGGCTCGGCCTGGCCAGGCAGTGGCTGCATGCGGTGCGGCTCGGGTTCCGTCACCCGGCGGACGGCCGGCCGGTGGAGTTCGCCAGTGCCTACCCGGCCGACCTGGCCAGCGCCCTGGCGGTGCTGCGCGCCGAGAGCTGACCGCGCCCGGTCGCGGGCCTGGCGCGGTCACCGCGGCGGCAGCCGGACCTGGTTCCATGATCACTGCGGCGGCGGGGGATCTGGTTCCGGCACGGAGGGCTTCGGGGCGCGGCGCCCCCCGAAAGTCTCCGTGATCATGAAAAAGTGACATCCGGGCGGCGCGGACCGGCGCGGCTGCCGACCGCATTCAGCGTCCGGGCGATAGGGTCGGAGCCACCGGACCGGCGCGGTTGCCGGCAGCAAGGCCCGGCACCTGCGGGTCCCTGCCAGCGCAGCGCCTGGTCACTTCCCCCGGTCTCGTAGATGAGCGTGCCCGCACCGCGTCGGCAGCCATTCTGGCTGGTCAGCGCGGCCGGGCAGACGGCAGCATGCCTGAAGGAGGCGGTACTTCATGGCGGCAGGCCGGTCCGGGCACCCTGCGGCAGGCGGCGACTCGTTCGTGCACCTGCACGTGCACACCGAGTACTCGATGCTGGACGGGGCGGCGCGGCTGAAGGACCTGTTCGCCGAATGCCAGCGGACCGGCATGCCCGCGATTGCCATGACCGATCACGGCAACATCTACGGCGCCTACGACTTCTGGTCCAAGGCCAATGCTGCCGGGGTCAAGCCGATCATCGGCATCGAGGCGTACGTGGCACCCGACCACCGCGGGCTCAAGCAACCGATCCGGTGGGGCGACCCCGGCCAGAAGGACGACGATGTATCCGGCGGCGGCGCGTACACGCACATGACGCTGCTGGCCGAGACCACCGAGGGCATGCACAACATCTTCCGGCTGTCCTCGCTGGCTTCCCTGCAGGGGTACTTCCGCAAGCCGCGGATGGACCGCGAGCTGTTGTCCGAGTACGCGAAGGGAATCATCGCGACCACCGGCTGCCCCAGCGGGGAAGTGCAGACCAGGATCCGGCTCGGCCAGTACGACCAGGCCGTGACGGCAGCCGCCGCCTACCGTGACATCTTCGGGCCGGGCAATTTCTTCGTGGAGATCATGGACCACGGGCTTGGCATCGAGCAGCGCACCAGGGACGGCCTGACCCGGATCGCCCGCGACCTGTCGCTGCCCTACGTCGTGACCAACGACTCGCACTACACAAGGCCCGAGGACGCGCGGTCACACGAGGTCCTGCTCTGCGTGCAGACCGGGACCAACCTCGCCGACCCGGGCAGGCTCAAGTTCGAGGGCACCGGCTACTACGTAAAGAGCCCGCAGGAAATGCGGGCGGCAAGTACCGCGGCGGAGTGGCAGGCCGGCTGCGACTCCACCCTGCTCATCGCCGAGCGGGCGGAGGTCACCTTCGCCAAGTCCAACCTGATGCCCCGCTTCCCGCTGCCGGACGGCGAGACCGAGCAAAGCTGGCTGCGCAAAGAGGTATGGAGCGGCATGGACCGCCGGTACCCCGGCGGCTACGACGAGCAGCGCCGTAAGCAGGCCGAGTACGAGATCGGCGTCATCGAGCAGATGGGGTTCTGCGCCTACTTCCTGGTGGTCGCCGACTTCATCATGTGGGCCAAGCGAAACGGCATCAGGGTGGGCCCGGGCCGGGGTTCCGGCGCGGGCTCGATCGTGGCGTACTCGCTTGGCATTACCGACCTGGACCCGATCTACCACGGCCTGGTGTTCGAGCGCTTCCTCAACCTCGACCGCGTGACCATGCCGGACTTTGACATCGACTTCGACGAGCGCAGGCGCGGTGACGTCATCCGGTACGTCACCGAGCGGTACGGCGAAGACCGGGTCGCGCAGATCATCACGTACGGCACCATCAAGGCCAAGGCGGCGGTCAAGGACTCGGCGCGGGTGCTCGGCTTCCCCTACGCGCTCGGCGACCGGATCACCAAGGCGTTCCCGCCCGCGGTGATGGGCAAGGACATCCCGCTGTCCGGGATCTTCGATTCCGATCATCCTCGGCACAGCGAGGCAGGCGAGCTCCGCGCGCTGTACGAGGCAGAGGCCGAGGTCCGCCAGGTCATCGACACGGCGCGCGGGCTTGAGGGGCTGATCCGCCAGCCCGGCGTGCACGCAGCCGGGGTGATCATGAGCAGCGAGCCGCTGCTCGACCACATCCCGGTGTGGAAGCGCGAGGCCGACGGCGCGATCATCACGCAGTTCGACTACCCGGCCTGCGAGGACATCGGCCTGCTCAAGATGGACTTCCTCGGCCTTCGCAACCTGACGGTGCTGGAGGACGCGGTCGCCGGGATCGCAGCTAACCGGGGCCTGCAGATCGACCTCGACACCCTGCCGCTGGACGACAAGCCCACCTACGAACTGCTGGCCCGCGGCGACACCCTCGGAGTGTTCCAGCTCGACGGCGGCCCGATGCGGGCGCTGCTGCGGGCGATGCGAGCGGACAAGTTCGGTGACATCGCCGCGGTCATCGCCCTGTACCGGCCGGGCCCGATGGCCAGCGCGCCGGTATATGCGGACCGCAAGACCGGCCGCAAGCAGGTCATCCCCATCCACCCAGAGCTGGCCGCGCCGCTGGAGGACATCCTCGGTGACACCTACGGGCTGATGGTCTACCAGGAGCACGTGATGGCCACCGCCGTAGCGCTGGCCGGCTATACGCCGGGCAAGGCGGACCTGCTCCGCTGGGCCATGGGCAAGAAGAAGAAGGAGATCCTGGACCGCGAGTACGAGTCGTTCTCGGCCGGCATGCGGGACAACGGGTACTCCGACGATGCGATCAAGACGATCTGGGACACCCTCGTCCCGTTCTCCGGCTACGCATTCAACAAGGCCCATGCCGCCGGGTACGCGCTGATCTCCTACTGGACCGCCTACCTGAAGGCCAACTTCCCGGCCGAGTACATGGCGGGCCTGCTGACCTCGGTGGCCGGCGACAAGGACAAGTCCGCCCTCTACCTGAACGAGTGCCGCCGGATGGGCATCAAGGTACTGCCGCCGGACGTGAACGCATCCACCGCGATGTTCACCGCGGTCGGCGAGGACATCAGGTTCGGCATGGCGGCCGTGCGGAACGTCGGCACCTCGGTAGTGGACGCGATCGTCGATGCGCGCACCGCCAAGGGCGCCTTCGGCAGCTTCGCGGAGTTCCTCCGCAAGGTGCCGGTCAACGTCTGCAACAAGCGGGTGATCGAGTCACTGATCAAGGCCGGCGCGTTCGATTCATTCGGCAGCCCACGCAAGGGCCTCGTGCTCATTCACGAGCAGGCCATCGACACCGTCATCGACGTCAAGCGCAACGAGGCCATCGGCCAGGACTCGCTCTTCGGCGAGGACGCCGAGACGGCGGCGACCTTCGACGTGCCGGTGCCGGACGGCGAGTGGGACAAGCCAGCGCTGCTGGGCTTCGAGCGCGAGATGCTCGGGCTCTACGTGTCCGACCACCCGCTGCTCGGCCTGGAACATATCGTCGCGGCGGCCACCGACTGCTCGGTGGCCCAGCTCGTGGGCTCAGCCATCGAGGAGCCGGAACGCGGTTCGCGTGCCGAGCGCGGAGACGGCCAGCTGGTCACGGTCGGCGGAATCCTCTCCGGGGTCCAGCGGAAGGTCACCAAGCAAGGCAATCCCTGGGCGGCGGCCACCCTGGAGGACCTTGAGGGCGCGATCGAGGTGCTGTTCTTCCCCTCGACGTACCAGGCCGCGCTGACCATGATCATCGAGGATGCGATCGTCGTGCTGAAGGGGCGGCTGGACCGGCGGGAAGACGTACCGAAGCTGATCGCGATGGAGGTGAGCGTCCCGGAGCTGCCCACCGGGGAGGAGGGCCCTTTCGTGGTGTCGATCATGGAAGCCAGGTGCGTGCCGCCCGTGGTGGAGCGCCTCAAGGAGGTGCTGCGCACGCACCCGGGCCACGTCGAGGTGCATCTGCGCATGCTGAGCGGCAACCGCACGAAGGTGATCAGGCTGGATGACAAGCTGCGGGTGAAGCCGTCCCCGTCGCTGCTCGCTGACCTCAAGCAGCTGCTCGGCGCGGGCTGCGTGGGCTGACCGCCGCGCCTGGCCGTTCCCGCGGTGGGCTGGTCCAGGCGGCCGCGCAGGCCAGCCCGGCATTGCCGCGATCGGGCCGGGAAGCCATCTGCTGTAATCTTCTGCGGAGAATGGCGGATATTGGCGAGATCCCTTATTCCTCCCGTCCTCGCGGTGATTGCACGCCGGCCGCTGGGAAAGCGGGCGCGGGCGGGCCGGCGCTCGTGGCCGCCGCCGTTTGCGCTGCCGTGGTCGTCGGCAGCGCGGTCCTCGGCCTGCTGGCCGGCCTTGCCTGGACCGCGTTGGCGCCGCACGCGGTGCTGGTCGCCACCGGCGGCGGCAGCGCTAACGTGGTCAACCCAGAGACGAGCGCATTCATCGTCGCCGATGGCTGGTTCGCCGTGCTCTGCGCGGTTTGCGGCGCGGTTTGCGGCCTGCTCGGCTGGGCGCTTGCCGTGCGCAGGCACGGCGTGCTTGCCGTGCTCGGCCTGCTGTGCGGCGGAGTGGCAGCCGCCCAGATCGCGCGCTGGGTCGGCCAGCGTTCCGGCCAGGCTGCGTTCAGCCAGCAACTCGCGGCCAGCAGGCCGGGGGCGCTGCTGCGGGCGCCCGTGTCGCTGGGGGCGCACGGTGCCATCGCCTTCTGGCCGCTGGCGGCCTGCCTTGTGGTCGGCGGCATCGAGACGATCCGGCTGCTGCGTGACCGGCGGCTGGCCGCGGCGGGCCGGCCGGGACTGGCCCTTGCCCCGGCCGAGGCTGCCCGGCCAGAGCATGCCGATGGCTGGCAGTGAGATGACCCGCAGGGTCTCCCCTGGCACGCCGTGGGAGCCGGCGGCCGGGTACAGCCGCGCGGCGGCGGCAGGCGACTTCGTCTTCGTGGCCGGCTGCACGCAGACATCGGCTGAGTCCTGCCCGCACGGCTGAGTCCTGCCCGCACGGCTGAGTCCTGTGCGTACGGCTGAGTCCTGTGCGTACGGCTGAGTCCTGTGCGCACGGCTGACTGCCGTCAGCTGGCTGCCATGGCGGCGCCGACGATGCCGGCATCGTTGTGCATCGCGGCCGGGACCACCGGCGCGGTCAGGCCGGTCAGCAGCGGCAGGAACTTATCCGATTTCCGGCTGATCCCGCCGCCGACGATGAACAGCCCCGGCGACAGCAGCGCCTCCATGTGCTTCAGGTACTCGTCCACCCTGCCCGCCCACGTCCCCCAGCTCAGGTCGTGCGATTCCTTGGCGTGCTCGGATGCGCGCGTTTCCGCGTCCTTGCCGCGGATCTCGATGTGGCCGAACTCGGTGTTCGGCACCAGGATGCCGTCGATGAACAGCGCACTGCCGATCCCGGTGCCGAACGTGAGCATGAGCACGGTGCCCTTCCGGCCGGCCCCCGCCCCGAACTTCATCTCGGCCAGGCCCGCGGCGTCGGCATCATTGATCAGGCTGACCTGCAGGCCGGTGGCCTTGCCGAAGAGCGCGCGGGCCGCCAGCCCGATCCAGGCCGGGTCGAGATTGGCCGCCGTCCTAGTGATCCCATCGCGGATCACGCCGGGAAAGGCAATGCCGGCCGGCCCTGTCCAGCCGAAGCCGGCCACCAGGTCTCGCACGATGGCAGCGATCGCGCCGGGCTCAGCCGGGTGCGGGGTGGCCAGCTTGACCCGCTCGGCAACCAGCGTCCCGGTGGTCAGGTCCACCGGGGCAGCCTTGATGCCGGTCCCGCCTATGTCGACGCCAAGTACCTGCACTAGGAGCCTCCTCGCCACGTCCAAGGCCGGCCTACCCGGCGGATCACAGCGTAGGCGCATTGTCGCGGCCCAGGCTGGCCGGGCGAGGCAGCGTCCTGCTACTTGTTTCATGATCGCGGAGACTTTTGGGGTTCCAAGCGCCCGAATCTTCCGCGATCATGAAATTGTGCTGGTATCCGCTGATGCACCGGTCGTGAGCGAGGGGTGAGCGGGCGCCGCCCGCGGCTGACCACCGACCGCCGCCTGCAGTCAGGCGCGGTGCTGCGCCGCGGGGCCAGCGCGTCCTACCGGGCCGTCGAGATCACCGAAGGCGAGCCGCACCTGGTGCGCGACGAATTCGGCCGGCCCGATCCCCGGCCCGGCCACCAGCCCGGCCGCCCGCTGCTCTGCCTGGTCCACATCACCGATCTCCAGCTCGCTGACATTCAGTCGCCAACCCGGTTCGAGTTCCTCAACCGTGAATTCGCCGATCCCAGGTACATGCATATCGTGCCCGTGCAGCGTCCGCAGGAGTCGCTCACCGCGCATGCGGTCGACGTGACGATCAGCACGGTCAACGCAGCGTGCGGGCCGGCCACCGGACTGCGGCCGCAGCTGGCGGTGACCACGGGCGACGCTATCGACAACGCGCAGTGGAACGAGGTGCAGACCTTCCTGGCCCTTTTTGACGGCGGCCTCGTGGTGCCGGACTCCGGCGGGCCGGGCTACGAGGGGGTCCAGGCGCTGGGCTGGCCGGATGACATGTTCTGGAAGCCGGATGGCGTCAACGCCGGCGGCCCCGATATCTTCCGGCGCGAATTCGGCTTCCCGCATCACCCGGGGCTGCTGCAGCGCGCGCTGCGCTCGTTCTCCGCCGCCGGGCTGCAGATCCCGTGGCTCTCCTGCTTCGGCAATCACGAGGCGCTCAACCAGGGCGTCGGAGTGCCGACCCCGGCCATCGCCGAGGCACTCGTCGGCGGCAGGAAGCCGGTGCGGCTACCGGAGGGCTTCGACCACGACCGGGCGCTTGAGCTGTTCACCGAGCGGCCAGAGGCCTTCATGGCCGGGCCGTCCGTCGCGGTGTCGGCCGACCCGGGCCGCAGGTCCATCACCAGGCGCGATTTCGTCGAAGCGCATTTCCGGCCGGGCTCGCGGCCGTTCGGGCACGGGTTCAGCGAGCAGAACCGGCTGGACGGCACCGCGTACTACGTGCACGACACGCCCGCCGCCCGGCTCATCGCGCTGGATACCAACTGCCTGGCCGGGGGCTCGGCCGGCTGCCTCGACCGCGGACAGGCGCGGTGGCTCGAAGCGCGGCTTGCCGAGGTGCACTCGGCCTACCGCGGGCCGGACCGGACCGAGATCCGCACCGGCCGCGACAACCGCCTGGTCGTCCTCTTCTCGCACCACGGGATCGACACGCTCACCAACACCCGGGCCGGCCACGCCGGGCCGGGCGGCGAGCCATTGCTCGGCGGCACCGAAATCCTCGCCCTGCTGCACCGCTTTCCCAACGTCGTGCTGTGGCTGAACGGCCATACCCACGTCAACGCGGTGTGCCCGCGCCGCGACCCCGACCACCCGGCGCGCGGTTTCTGGGAGGTCACCACCTGCGCAGTCGTGGACTGGCCGTGTCAGACCCGGCTGGTCGAGCTGATCGACGCGGGCGGGTACCTGTCCATCGTCTGCACGATGGTGGACCACGACGCCCCGGTTGCTCCCGGGTCGCTGAACACCAATGGCGGCCTCGCGTCGCTGCATCGTGAACTCGCCGCCAACGTCCCCTTCCTCGGCGCCGACTCAGGCCGGGCCGGCGCGGTCACCGACCGCAACGTGGAACTGCGGATGCCGCCGCCGTTTCCGCTCGGCCGGGCCGCCGCCCCGTAGCCAGCCACGACCACGCCGCGCGCAGGGTCGCGGGCACGCCGCGGTGGCCGGCCTGCGGCGCCGCTCACCGGCGCCGGCGTGCCGCGTTGAGCGCGCGGACGTCAGCCTCGCTGCCATCGAGCCTGACCTGCGCCGCCGTCCGGCCTAATGTCCACAGGGTCAGCTCGGCGGGCGTGCCGGTGATGGTGACGACAGGGGTGCGGGCGTTGGCCGTCAGCCGGATGCTGAGCGCGCCCGACCGGGCCGGCGACGGCTCGTCAGACCTGGCGAACTCGACTCCGACCGGCGCTTTCCGCAGGATCATCCTGGCCATCCTGAGGCGCAGCCAGAGCGCCTCGGACAGGCCATGGCTGATCGCCCTCGGCTGCCAGCCCGGCTGTGCCCGGCGGACATCCTCGTGATGCACGAAGAACTCGACGGCGTTGACCCGCTCGTCCATGCCGGGGATACCGAAGAAGGACAGCCGCGGCGGCCCGTTCCTGATGGTGTCCACCAGCCGCGGGAAGGGCGTCCGCTCGCTGAGCTTGTGCTGCACCCGCCGGGTGTAGCCGGCCAGCGGCCCGCCGAGCAGGCCCGCGCCCGCATCCGGGCGGTGTTCCCTGAGCACCAGGTGGGCGGCGAGGTCGAGGGTTGACCAGCCCGCGCATAGGGTGGGCGCGGCCGGGCCGGTTTCGTCCAGCAGCGCGCACAGGGCGGCGCGCTCATCCTGGGCATAGCTCATCCGGTGATCGTAAGCCACCTCAGGTACCGCGGCACTGCCCATATTGCGCTGGGGGATACGGTGCCGGTAGCGGCTGCCGGCTGGCCGTCGGCTGCGGCCGCGGTGCGGCGAAGGGAGGGCCGATGCGCGCGATGGATTCCCTGCGCCATTCACCGCGCCGCGAGATGGCGCTCGCGGCGTTGCTCGGCGTGGCAGGTGCCGCGCTGGTGTTCCTGGCCGTCCGGCAGGACTGGGCACACGTGCGGACGGCTGCCCCGCGCCCGCTGCCGGGCAGCGACTCTGCAGTCACCGGCCAGGATCTCGTGCCTGCCGCCGCCGCGCTGGCGGTGGCGGCGCTGGCCAGCCTGGCAGCCGTGCTCGCCACCGGTGGCATCGCGCGGCGGCTGACCGGGCTGGCAATGGCCGGATTCGGCGCTGGCATCGCGGCGGCCGTGAGCCTGCGGGTGACGGCGGCGGACGCGATCGCCGCGGTTTCCGGCAACGCGGCATCGCCGGGCGCGGCAGGCTCTGGCACGGCAGGCTCGGTCACGGCCGGCGGCGCGCACGGCGGCGGCGCGCCGCCGGTAGCCGGGTTCTCCGCGCACGTGGTCATGACCGCCCTGCCCTGGCACCTGCTCGCACTTGCCGGCGCCGCGGCGATAACCTGCGCCGGGCTGCTCGTGACCTGGCGGGCCGGCCGCTGGCCGGTCATGTCCAGCCGGTTCGACGCGCCGGAACGGATCCGGCCGCGCCCGGCGTCCCCGGCGGCGCCTGGGCTTGCCGCCGGGGACGCCGCAACCATGTGGGAATCGCTCAGCCGCGGTGAGGATCCCACCCGCGGCGGGCCGGGTTAGGCTCGAAGTAAGGATCGGCGAGGATTTCCGGAGATCGCGGAGGTGAGCAGTGCGGGCACGGCAGCGCGGAGCAGGGGACGGGCCGGCCCGGGCGCCGCGGCGCCGCGGCGCCAGCCCTGATCCGCCGCACGAGCTGGTCGCGCTGGTGACCCGGCTGGTCATCGCGCAGACCGGGCTGGCCGCCGCGATCGGGCTGCTGTACAGCCGCCGTCACCTCGCCTCCATCGTGATCACCCTGATGCTGGTCGCTGCGCTTTCCGTACTCGTCCTCGTGGTGCGCTCCGGCACCCACTCCGGGTGGCTGATTGCGGTCGGCGCGGAGACCGCGTTCGTCCTGTTCGGCCTGTTCAAGTTCTTCACCTCGCGCTATCTCGGCGGCACGCTCTTCGCGATCATCGCCGTCGGCATGCTGCTGCGTCCGGCTGTCGCGCGCGCGTTCAACGGCCCGCCAGGACGGCCTGGCCAGCGCCTCAGTGAGCCCGGCCTGGCGGACGCTGCCGAGGGGGCTCTCGGAGGCCGTGCGGCCGGCTGATCAGGGGGCATGCTGGGCGCCATGGGCCCGCTCGATACGATCGGGGACGCCAGGCATCCCACCCGAGGGGGCAGCAGAACCGCGTGAGCGTGCTCGACGAGATCCTCGACGGGGTCCGCGCCGACCTCATGACACGTCAGCGGCAGGTCCCGCTGGAGCGGCTCAAGGAGGCGGCCGGCCAGGCGGCATCGGCGCGCGACGTCCTCGCCGCGCTCAAGGGCGACGATGTCGCCGTGATCGCCGAGGTCAAGCGGGCCAGCCCGTCCAAGGGCGCGCTGGCGGCGATCGCCGACCCGGCCGCGCTCGCGGTCGACTACGAGGCGGGCGGCGCGCGCGTGATCAGCGTGCTCACCGAGCCGCGCCGGTTCGGCGGCAGCCTCGAGGACCTCGCCGCCGTCCGCGATGCCGTCCGGGTACCGCTGCTGCGCAAGGACTTTGTGGTCAGCTCCTACCAGCTCTGGGAAGCCCGCGCGCACGGTGCCGACATGGTGCTGCTCATCGTGGCCGCGCTTGAGCAGAACGCGCTGGTCTCCCTGGTGGAGCGGGCGGAGTCGATTGGCCTGGTGCCGCTGGTCGAGGTGCATACCGGCGGCGAGCTTGCCCGGGCCGTCGATGCGGGCGCGAAGGTCATCGGAGTGAACGCACGGAACCTGGCGACGCTCAAGGTCGACCGCGGCGTCTTCGGGCAGCTCGCGCCCCGGATCCCGGAAGGCATCGTCAAGATCGCCGAGTCCGGCATCCGCGGACCGCACGACCTGCTCGCCTACGCGGCGGCCGGGGCCGACGCGGTGCTCGTCGGCGAGAGCCTGGTGACGGGCGGTGATCCGAGATCGGCGGTCGCCGACCTGGTGACGGCGGGCTCGCACCCCGCGCTACGCGGTGACCGCGGATGACCGCGCCAGGCACCGTCTCGCCGTCGGCCGGACCCGGCCTGGCGGCTGGGCCCGACGCGTCCGGGCACTTCGGTCCCTACGGCGGGCGGCTGGCTCCCGAGGCGCTGATGTCGGCGCTCGAGGAGCTTACTGCCGCCTACCTCGAAGCCAGGGCGGACCAGCGCTTCCAGGCTGACCTCGCCGCATTGCTGCGCGACTACGCCGGCCGGCCGACACTGCTCACCGAGGTACCGCGGTTCGCCGCCGAGGCGGGCGGCTGCCGGGTCCTGCTGAAGCGCGAGGACCTAACCCACACCGGCTCTCACAAGATCAACAATGTGCTCGGCCAGGCGCTGCTGACCAGGCGGATGGGCAAAACCAGGGTTATCGCCGAAACCGGAGCGGGCCAGCACGGGGTCGCCACAGCCACCGCGTGCGCGCTGCTCGGCCTGGACTGCGTCGTATACATGGGCGAGGAAGACACCAGGCGGCAATCGCTGAATGTCGTCCGGATGCGGATGCTCGGGGCTGAGGTAGTGCCGGTAACGATCGGCAGCCGGACGCTCAAGGACGCGATCAACGAGACGTTCCGCGACTGGGTGTCGACGGTAGAGCGCACCCACTACTGCATCGGCTCGGTGATGGGCCCGCACCCCTTCCCGATGATGGTCAGGGATTTCCAGCGCGTCATCGGACTAGAGGCGCGGGCCCAGGTGATCAGCGCCGCCGGGCGGCTGCCGGACGCCGTGATCGCGTGCGTCGGCGGCGGGTCCAACGCCATCGGGATCTTTCATGCGTTCATCCCGGACGAGGCGGTCCGCCTGATCGGCTGCGAGGCCGGCGGTGCCGGGCTGGCGGGCGGCCGGCATGCGGCGACGCTGGCGGGCGGCTCCGCAGGCGTCATTCATGGCATGCGCACCTATCTGCTGCAGGACGCGGACGGCCAGACCAGCACCACGCAATCCGTTTCCGCTGGACTTGATTATCCCGGCGTCGGCCCCGAGCATTCCTGGCTGCATGACACCGGACGGGCAAGCTACCGGCCGGTCACCGATGCCGCGGCGATGGACGCGTTCGCGCTGCTCTGCCGCACGGAGGGGATCATCCCGGCCATCGAGTCGGCGCACGCGCTGGCTGGCGCGGTGCAGCTGGGCCGCGAGCTTGGTCCCGGCGCCGTGCTGCTTGTGAACCTGTCCGGGCGCGGCGACAAGGACATGGACATCGCGGCCCGCTGGTTTGGCCACACCGCGGAGCCCGCCCGGTGAGCGCGGTCACCGTCGCGTTCGAGAAGGCGGCCGCAGAGAACCGGGCTGTGCTGGTCGGGTACCTGCCGGCCGGCTTCCCGACCGTGCACGGCGCGATCGCCGCCGCCCGGGCGATGGCCGACGCGGGCGCGGACGTCATCGAGATCGGGCTGCCTTACTCGGATCCGCTGATGGACGGCCCGGTAATCCAGGAGGCCGTGCACAGGGCGCTGGCCGGCGGCGTCCGCGTGGCGGACGTGCTGCGGACCGTTGCGGCGGTGGCCACCGCGGGCGCGCCGGTGCTCGTGATGACCTACTGGAACCCGGTCGACCACTATGGCGTGCAGGCATTCGCGCGGGATCTCGCCAGCGCAGGGGGCAGCGGCATGATCACGCCCGACCTGCCCCCCGAGGAGGCGCAGCCGTGGCTGCAGGCGGCCGCCGAGCGCCAGCTTGACCCGGTCTTCCTGGTCGCGCCAAGCTCGTCCGACGAGCGGCTTGACCTGATCACCGGAGCCTGCCGGGGTTTCGTCTACGCGGCGTCGCTGATGGGCACGACCGGCGCCAGGGCGAGCGTGGGCAGCGCGGCCGCCGGGCTGGTCCGGCGGGTCCGCGCCCGCACCGGCCTGCCGGTGGCCGTCGGCCTCGGGGTGCGGGACCGCGCGCAGGCAGCGGAAGTGGCCGGCTTCGCGGACGGGGTGATCGTCGGGTCCGCGTTCGTCGCCCGCATGCTCGCCGCCGCCGACCAGGCGGCCGCCATCGCGCAGGTCCGTGACCTGGCCGCCGACCTGGCCGCCGGGGTGCGCAGCCGACTGGCGCCGGGGCCCTGATCTTCTCCGCGCGCGCAATCCCGGGTACGCTCTTAACGCATCGACCGGCCCGATTCCGGGCATCGATGAGCCAGCGGAGAATCTGATCCGCGGCAGGGCCGATGTCGTCCCAACCCCATTGTCCGAATGTGATGGCGGATGAGACGACAGGAGTACGGATGGCACCTGCTGGAATCCCGTCGGCCGATGGACTCTACGACTCCCGTTACGAGCACGACGCCTGCGGGGTCGGCTTCGTAGCCGACCTATCCGGCCGCCGCGGCCATCACATCGTGGCCAGCGCGCTGACCGTGTTGCGCAACCTGGAGCACCGGGGCGCCAGGGGCAGCGATCCCGATACCGGGGACGGGGCAGGCATCCTGACCCAGATCCCGGATGAGTTCTTCCGCTCCGTCTGCGAGTTCACGCTGCCCGAGCGGGGCGCCTACGCGGCAGGGCTGGTCTTCCTGCCTGGCGATGCCGACGGCGCGGGCGAGGCCGGCCGCGAGGCCGGCTGCGATGGCGGGCGGCAGGCGCGGGCGGTGGCCCAGATCGAGCAGATCGCCGCGCTGGAGCACCTGACGGTCCTCGGCTGGCGCGGCGTGCCGCAGGATCCGGCCTGCCTCGGCGCGGGCGCGCGGGCCGCGGCACCGCGGCTGGCCCAGCTGTTCGTGGCCGGCCGGGCGGGCGAGAGCGGGCTGGCGCTCGACCGGCTGGCGTTCTGCCTGCGGAAGCAGGCCGAGCGGGCGGCCGGCGTGTACTTCGCCAGCCTGTCGTCGGCGACGATCGTGTACAAGGGGATGCTCACCCCGCCCCAGCTTGAGCGGTTTTACCCCGACCTGTCCGATGCCAGGTACGCATCCGCCCTCGCGCTCGTGCACTCCCGGTTCTCCACGAACACCTTCCCGTCCTGGCCGCTGGCGCACCCTTACCGGTTCGTCGCGCACAACGGCGAGATCAACACGATCAGGGGCAACCGCAACTGGATGCGGGCCCGCGAGGCCATGCTGGCCACCGACCTCATCCGGCCAGACGCCACCGGACGCGGGATCGACCGGCTGCTGCCGGTACTTGACGAGACCGCCAGCGACTCCGCGAGCTTCGACGCCTGCCTGGAGCTGCTGACGCTGGGCGGCCGGTCGCTGCCGCACGCGGTGCTCATGATGATCCCGGAGCCGTGGGAGAACAACCCGGAGATGGATCCGGCTCGGCGCGCCTTCTACCGGTTCCACGCGTCGCTGATGGAGCCGTGGGACGGGCCGGCCCTGATCGCGTTCACCGACGGCACGCTGATCGGCGCCGTGCTCGACCGGAACGGCCTGCGGCCCGGCCGGTACTGGGTGACAAGCGACGGCCTGGTCGTGCTGGCCAGCGAGGTCGGCGTGCTCGACATCGACCAGGCGGCGGTGGTCAGGAAGGGCAGGCTGCAGCCGGGCCGGATCTTCGTTGCCGACACGGCGAGTGGCCGGATCATCGAGGACGAGGAGGTGAAGGCGTCGCTGGCGGCCGAGCATCCGTACGAGGACTGGCTGGATGCCGGGCTCCTGCACCTCGACGACCTGCCGGACCGGGTGCGCGCCCGGCCCGGCAGCCGGGCGCTGCGCAGCCTGCAGCAGCAGTTCGGCTATACCGAGGAGGAGCTGCGGGTCATCCTGGCGCCGATGGCGCGCACCGGGGCCGAGCCGATCGGCTCGATGGGCGATGACACCCCGCTGGCCGTGCTCCGCACCAGGCCGCAGCTCGTCTACGACTACTTCACTCAGCTGTTCGCCCAGGTCACCAACCCGCCGCTGGATGCGATCAGGGAGGAACTCGTCACCTCGCTGGCGTCTTCGACCGGGCCGGAGCACAACCTGTTCGAGCCGGGCCCGGCCTCCTGCAGGCAGATCGTGCTGCCGTACCCGGTGCTCAGCGACAGCGATCTTGCGAAGATCATCCACATCAATGACGACGGCGACCTGCGCGGCTTCGCCGTCCACGTGGTCGACGGCCGCTACCATGCAGCAGGCGGCGGCGGCGCGCTCCGGGCCAGGCTCGGCGAGATCCGGGCCGAGGTATCCGCCGCGATCCGCGCCGGGGCCAGGCTGATCGTGCTGTCCGACCGTGCCGTTCGTGACGGCCAGCTTGCTGGCCCGAGCGAACGGCAGCGGGGGGCCAGGGGGGTTGTCCCCCCGACTGGCACAGCCCCGATCCCGTCGCTGCTGCTGACCGGCGCCGTGCACCATCACCTGATCAGGGCGAAGACCCGCGCCAGGACTGGCCTCATCGTGGAAAGCGGCGACGCCCGCGAGTGCCACCACATCGCGCTGCTCATCGGCTACGGCGCGGCCGCGGTCTGCCCGTACCTGGCGATCGAGTCCGCCGTGGACATGGTGCGCAGCGGCGCGGGTGAGGAGGTCAGCACGCGGAAAGCGGCGGCCAATGTCATCAAGGCGCTCGGCAAGGGCCTGCTGAAGATCATGTCCAAGATGGGCGTGTCCACGGTCGCCTCCTACACGGGCGCGCAGATCTTCGAGGCGATCGGCCTCGGCGATGAGGTCATCGGGGAGTGCTTCGCCGGCACCTCATCCCGGCTCGGCGGCATTGGATTCGACGAGCTTGCCGCCGAGACCGCCGCCCGGCACGCCCGCGCATTCCCTGCCCGCGGCGCCGCGGGCTCGCAGCTGGCGACCGGCGGGGAATACCAGTGGCGCCGGGACGGCGAGCCGCACCTGTTCAGCCCGGAGACGGTATTCAAGCTCCAGCACGCGACCCGCAGCAAGCGCCGTGATGTGTTCGCCGAGTACACCCGCCTGGTCGACAGCCAGTCCGAGCGGCTGATGACGCTGCGCGGCCTGCTCCGGATCCGAGGCATCGACGGCCCGGCGGCGCAGCGGCCGCCGGTTCCGCTGGACGAGGTCGAGCCGGTGTCGAGCATCGTGCGCAGGTTCTCGACCGGCGCGATGTCCTACGGATCCATCTCCGCCGAGGCGCACCAGACCCTGGCGATCGCGATGAACCGGCTTGGCGCCAGGTCGAACACCGGCGAGGGCGGCGAGGACCCGGACCGGTTCACCCCTGATGCCAACGGCGACCTGCGGCGGTCCGCCGTGAAGCAGGTGGCGAGCGGCAGGTTCGGGGTGACCAGCGAGTACCTCGTCAACGCCGACGACCTGCAGATCAAGATGGCGCAAGGCGCGAAACCAGGCGAGGGCGGCCAGCTGCCCGGCAACAAGGTGTACCCGTGGATCGCCAGGACCAGGTACTCCACGCCGGGCGTCGGCCTGATCTCGCCGCCGCCGCACCACGACATCTACTCGATCGAGGACCTCGCGCAGCTGATCCACGACCTGAAGAACGCCAACCCGGTGGCCCGCGTGCACGTCAAGCTGGTCGCCGAGGTCGGCGTGGGCACCGTTGCGGCCGGCGTGGCCAAGGCGCACGCCGACGTGGTGCTGATCTCCGGCCACGATGGCGGCACCGGCGCCTCCCCGCTGACCAGCATCAAGCATGCCGGCGCGCCGTGGGAGCTCGGCCTCGCCGAGACCCAGCAGACGCTGCTCCGGGCTGGCCTGCGGGACCGGATCGTGCTGCAGGCCGACGGCCAGCTGAAGACCGGCCGCGACGTGATCATCGCGGCGCTGCTCGGCGCGGAGGAATTCGGCTTCGCGACCGCGCCGCTGGTGGTGGCGGGCTGCGTGCTGATGCGGGTCTGCCACCTCGACACCTGCCCGGTCGGCGTGGCCACCCAGAACCCGGAGCTGCGCGGCCGGTTCAGCGGGAAGGCCGAATTCATCGTGAACTTCTTCGAGTTCCTGGCCGAGGAAGTCCGCGAGTACCTCGCCAGGCTAGGCTTCCGGACCCTGCGGGAGGCGGTCGGCCACGCCGAGCTGCTCGACGCGGCCACGGCGGCCGGGCACCAGAAGGCGTCCGGCCTGGACCTGGCCCCGGTGCTTGCGATGCCCGGGCTGCCGCCAGGGGCCGCCAGGCACCACGCGGTCAGCCAGGATCACGGCCTGCACCTGGCTCTTGACCACACGCTGATCGAGCTGGCCGAAGGCGCGCTGCGGGACGGCCGGCCGGTCACCCTTGAGCTCCCGGTCCGGAACGTCAACAGGACCGTCGGGACGATGCTCGGTCATGCCGTCACCAGGCGCTGGGGCGGCGGCGGCCTGCCGGACAACACGATCGACATCTCCTTCCGCGGGTCGGCCGGGCAGTCGTTCGGGGCGTTCCTGCCGCGCGGGATCACCCTGCGGCTGGCCGGCGACGCCAACGACTACCTCGGCAAGGGCCTGTCCGGCGGCCGGATCATCGCGGCGCCGGATCCGGCTGCTTCCTTTGCCGCCGAGCAGCAGGTCATCGCGGGCAACGTGATCGGCTACGGCGCGACATCGGGCGAGCTGTTCCTGAGCGGAGTGGTAGGCGAGCGGTTCTGCGTGCGGAACTCGGGCGCGACCGCGGTAGCCGAGGGAACCGGCGATCACGGCTGTGAGTACATGACCGGCGGCCGCGTGGCCGTGCTCGGGCCGGTCGGCAGGAACTTCGCGGCCGGCATGTCGGGCGGCATCGCCTACCTGCTGGATCCCGACCCGCGCCAGCTCAACACGCAGATGGCGGACCTGGAGCCGCTCGGCCCCGGCGATGACGAGTTCCTGGCGGACCTGGTCGGACGCCATCGGGCGGAGACCGGCTCGGCCGTCGCGGCGGGCCTGCTTGCCGACTGGGACGCGGCGCTGGCCCGGTTCGGCCGGGTGATGCCCAGGGACTACAAGCGGGTACTCGCCGCCGCGAGGCGGGCCGAGCGCGAGGGCCGTGACGTGCACGAGGCAGTCATGGCCGCCACGCACGGCTGAGCCGGCCGCAGGCTGCAGCGAGCAGGCAGCAGCGAGCAGGCAGCAGCGAGCAGGCAGCGGACGGAGGCAGCATGGCCGACCCAACGGGATTCATGACCACGCCGCGGCAAACCCCGCAGCGGCGGCCGGTCGACGTCCGGATCCAGGACTGGCGCGAGGTGTACACCGAGTTCAGCCGCGCCGAGCTGGAACGGCAGGCCGGGCGGTGCATGGACTGCGGGATACCGTTCTGCCACGGCGGCTGCCCGCTCGGGAACCTGATCCCGGAGTGGAACGACCTGACCTGGCGGCGTGACTGGCGCGAGGCCGCCGAGCGGCTGCACGCGACCAACAACTTCCCCGAGTTCACCGGCCGGCTCTGCCCGGCGCCCTGCGAGGCTGCCTGCGTGCTCGGCATCAACGCCGAGCCGGTGGCGATCAAGCAGGTCGAGGTGGAGATCATCGACCGGGCCTGGGCGGCGGGCTGGGTCCGGCCGCAGCCGCCCCCGGCGGCCGCGCTCGCGGCCGGGCGGAGAGTCGCGGTGGTCGGATCCGGCCCCGCCGGGCTCGCCGCCGCTCAGCAGCTCACCCGGGCCGGTCACGCGGTGACCGTCTATGAGCGCGCCGACGCACCTGGCGGCCTGCTGCGCTACGGGATACCCGAGTTCAAGCTGGAGAAGCGGCTGCTGGACCGGCGGCTGGCGCAACTGCGGGCCGAGGGCACCGTGTTCCGCTGCGGAGTGACCGCGGGCACGGACGTGACCGCCGGTCAGCTCCGCGACAGCTGTGACGCCATCGTGCTGGCCGGGGGCGCCACCGTGGCACGCGGCCTGCCGGTGCCCGGTGCCGGTCTGGACGGCATCCATCAGGCGATGGAGTACCTGCCGCTGGCCAACCGCGCGGTGGCCGGCACCGGTCCCGCCGAGCCTGCCATCTCCGCTCGCGGCCGGGACGTGGTGATCATCGGGGGCGGCGACACCGGCGCCGACTGCCTTGGCACCGCGCTGCGGCAGGGCGCGAAATCGGTCACCCAGCTGGAGATCATGCCCCGGCCGCCTGCCCGCAGGCCAGGCAGCCAGCCGTGGCCCACCTACCCGATGCTCTACCGGGTGTCCAGCGCGCACGAGGAAGGCGGCGAGCGCGTCTACGCCGTCTCTACCCAGGCGTTCGCCGGCGACGAGACGGGCCGGGTGCGGGCGCTGCTGCTGACCGAGGTAACCAGGTCGGCTGCCGGCTTTGACCCTGTTGAAGGGACGATACGAGAGATCCGTTGTGATCTTGTCCTGCTGGCCATGGGGTTTACCGGGGCTGACCGCGGCGGCCTGCTGGCCGGGCTGGGTGTCGACATGGATCCGCGGGGCAACGTGGCACGCGACCGTTCGTATGCGACATCCGTTCCCGGCGTGTTCGTGGCCGGCGACATGGGCCGCGGCCAGTCGCTGATCGTGTGGGCCATCGCCGAGGGCCGGTCGGCTGCCGCGGCGGTGGACGAGTACCTGTGCGGCGAGACGCAACTGACCGCCGCGATCCCGCCGACCGCCGTGCCGCTCAGGTAGCCGCCCGGACAGGGCGCAGCTCACCGGGCCTGGGCCGGCCCGGCCTGCGGCCGGCTGAGCCGCCAGGCGCCGTGAGCGGGTAACGTCACTCAACATGTCGGCGGCCTTCCTACGGCTGAGCCGCCAGGCGCCGTGAGCGGGTAACGTCACTCAACATGTCTGCGGCCTTCCTACCGAGCCCCTCCCGGGCGATATGGCACCTCGGCCCGGTGCCGGTCCGCGCCTACGCCATCTGCATCATCCTGGGCATCCTGGTTGCGCTGCAGGTAGCCACCCGGCGGTACAGGAAGATCGGCGGCCGCGATGGCGTCATGCTGGAAGTTGCGACGCTGGCCGTTCCGGCCGGCCTGATCGGCGCCCGTGCCTACAGCGTGCTGACCGACAATCAGCTATATATCGGGCACGGCCAGGACTGGACCGACATGCTGCGGATCTGGGACGGCAAGATCGGCCTGCCCGGTGCCGTCGCCGCGGGCGCGGCCGGAGCCTGGCTCGCGTGCCGCCGGGCCGGCGTCGCGCTCGGGCCGGTGGCCGGGGCGGTGGCGCCCGGCCTGGCCTTCGGCCAGGCGATCGGCCGGTGGGGCAACTGGTTCAGCCAGGCGCTGTACGGCCGCCCCAGCGCGTTGCCCTGGGCGGTCGAGATCGCCCCGGAGCATCGCGTCCGGGGCTACGAGAGCTTTGCCACCTTCCAGCCGGCGTTCCTCTACGAGTGCGCCTGGGACGTACTGGTCGCGGTGGGCGTGCTGTACGCCATGCGCCGGTTCCTGCTCACCGGCGACCGGGCTTTCGCGCTGTACGCCGGCGCCTACGCGATCGGCGCCTGCTGGACGCAGTCGCTGCGGATCGACCCCTCGCAGCACGTGCTCGGCCTGCGGGTCAGCCAGTTCGTGCTGGCCGCCGTGCTCGCGGCCGCGGTCGGCTACCTTTTCCTGAGCAGGCACCAGCGCGGGCCCGATGACCTCGGCCGGGCTGCCGCGGCGGGCGGCCCGGCCGTGCGCGGCGCCGACAGGGAACTGCCGGCCCTCGGCTAGCCGGCCAGTCCGGCTGAATGCTGCACCGTGCAGGCTACTCCGGTGCTGGAGCGGTCGCCACGGCGGCTTCCCATCGTGACCGCTGGTCGGCCAGCTCCTGGGCGCCGGGTTCGCGAAATGACACCTCGGTCGGTGCCGGGAGCGGGACTCGAACCCGCACGCCCTCTCGGGCAGATGCTTTTGAGGCATCCATGTCTGCCAATTCCATCATCCCGGCCTGGCTTGGTGTATCGCCGCCGCCTGGCGCTGGGCAGGGGTGGCCGCAGGCCAATCTACTCCCGCCCAGGTACGCTCTGCGCGTGAGCCAGCCGCCCTTCCGCGTCGTGATCGCCGAAGACGAAGCGCTGATCCGGCTTGACCTCAAGGAGATGCTGGAAGAGGAGGGCTATGTCGTGGCCGGCGAGGCGGCCGACGGCGAGGCGGCCGTGGCCCTTACCGAGAACCTCCGGCCCGACCTGGTGATCCTGGATGTCAAGATGCCGGTGCTCGACGGCATCACGGCGGCCGAGCGGATCGCCGCCAGGCACCTGGCGCCGGTCGTCATGCTGACCGCGTTCTCCCAGCGCGAGCTTGTCGAGCGGGCCAGGGACGCGGGCGCGATGGCGTACCTGGTCAAGCCGTTCACGAAGGCTGACCTCGTGCCGGCTATCGAGATCGCGGCCAGCCGGTTTCAGGAGATCGGCGCGCTCGAGTCCGAGGTAGGCACCCTGCGCGACCGGCTGGAGGTGCGCAAGCTCCTTGACCGCGCCAAGGGCCTGCTGCAGGCCGACCGCGGGATTACCGAGGCCGAGGCGTTCCGCTGGATCCAGAAGACCTCGATGGACCGGCGGATGACCATGCGGGCGGTGGCAGCGGAACTGCTGGCAGCCGTCCAGCCGCCGGGCGAGAACGCAGCCGCGCAGCCGCCGCCGGGCGAGAACTGAGCCGCAGAACTGAGCCGCAGAACTGAGCCGTCCAGCCGCCGCCGGGCGAGAACTGAGCCGCTGGCGCGGCTGACGGGACCGGGCACGCTACCCCCGTTGCGGACCGGCCCCGCCGCTTGCGCCGCCGCCCCGCGTGACACGGACGGCTGGAGCCCGGACGACCTTTGGTGCCATGTCGGCCTTCCCCGGGCCGGCACGTTCTCTACTCGGCCGCTCCGGGCTCCTGCCCCACCAAGGTAGCGACGCGCCGGTGCGCGGCGCAAAGACACGGGTACTCCGCGCGCGGTATGTGCTAAACGTCCGGCCGCCGCGGGCCGGCCGTCAGCGGGGCGGCGTGCCGGGGACCGCGTCCCGCAGCAGGCAGCTCAGCCTGGCGGTGCAGACCCGCCTGCCCTGGTCATCGGTGATGACGATCTCGTAGGTCGTCAGGGTGCGGCCGCCGTGCAGGCGCGTCGCCACGCCGGTCACCTCGCCGCCCGTGACGCCGCGGTGATGCGTGGCGCTGATCTCGATCCCGACGGTGACCCGGTCCGGGCCGGCATGCATCGCCGACCCGAGCGAGCCAAGGGTCTCCGCAAGCACGCAGGAGGCGCCGCCGTGCAACAGCCCGTACGGCTGGGTATTGCCGGAGACCGGCATGGAGCCGACGACCCGCTCCGCGGTGGCCTCCAGGATCTTGATGCCCATCCGGCTGGGCAGGGTATCCGGGCCTGCCTCAGCGAATGCCGACCTGATCCGCTGCTCGTGACCCTGCACCGGCACCTCCGAGTTCGGGACGAGCGCATGCTCGCCGTACCAGGCAGCCTAGGATTGCTGGGTGGCTGCCAAGAACCCGGCCCGGCCGGCCGGACCTGACCTGCAGCGGGACAGGCTGCTCCTGCTCGACGGGCACTCCCTCGCCTACCGGGCGTTCTTCGCGCTGCCGTCCGAGAACTTCTCCACCACCACGGGGCAGCCGACCAACGCGGTCTACGGGTTCACCGCGATGCTCATCAACGTGCTGCGGGACGAGCGGCCGACGCACGTCGCGGTGGCATTCGACCGCAGCGAGCCGACCTTCCGGCACGAGCAGTACGTCGAGTACAAGGCGAACAGGCGGGAGACGCCCGCGGACTTCCGCGGTCAGCTGAGCCTGATCTTCGAGGTGCTTGACGCGCTCGGGATCAGGCGGCTGTCGCTGGCCGGCTACGAGGCCGACGACATCATCGCGACGCTGGCCACCCAGGCCGCGGCCGGTGGCATGGGCGTGCTGATCGTGACTGGTGACCGGGACGCGCTGCAGCTGGTCACCGACGACGTGACGGTCCTGATGACCCGCCGCGGGATCAGTGAGATGACCAGGTTCACCCCGGCGGCCGTGACGGAGAAGTACGGGCTGACCCCGGCCCAGTACCCGGACTTCGCCGCCCTGCGCGGGGACCCGAGCGACAACCTGCCCAGCATCCCCGGCGTCGGCGAGAAGACGGCCGCCAAGTGGGTGGCCGAGTTCGGCTCGCTGGCGCAACTCGTGGACCGGGTCGGCGAGGTCAAGGGCAAGGCGGGGGACAAGCTCCGCGACCACCTCGGCGACGTGCTCCGCAACCGGCAGCTCACCGAGCTGGCCAGGGACGTGCAGCTCGCCGTCGGGCCGCAGGACCTGCGCCCGGTGCCGTGGGAGCGGGAGCAGATTCACCAGCTGTTCGACACCCTGCAGTTCCGGGTGCTGCGCGACCGCCTCTACTCGACGCTGCCGGACGGGATCACCGGGGCGGCGGCCGGCGCCGCGCCGGCCGGCGGCGAGGGCTTCGATATCGACCTGACCGTGCCAGCACCGGGCACGGTGGCCGGCTGGCTGGCCCAGCATGCGGCCGGCGACGGGCGGGCCGGGCTGGCGGCGAGCGGCAGCTGGCGTCGCGGCACCGGCACGCTGACCGGGCTCGCGATCGCCGCCCCCGACGGCGCGGCCGCGTTCATCGACCCGGTCAGCCTCACGGAGCAGGACGACAAGGCGCTGGCCGGCTGGCTGGCGGACGCGGCCAGGCCGAAGGCCATGCACGACGCCAAGGGCCCGATGCACGCGCTCGCCGCGCGGGGCCTGCAGCTTCGGGGGCTGACCAGCGACACGGCGCTGGCGGCCTACCTGGCGCTGCCCGGCCAGCGTTCCTTCGACCTCGCGGACCTGGCCCTGCGTTACACCAACCGGGAACTCCGCGACGCCGCGGCCGAATCCGGGCAGCTCGCCCTGGAGATGCCCGGGGAATCCGGGACCGATGCGGCGGCCAGCCTGGCGATGCGCGCCACCGCGACCGCCGAGCTCGCCGACGCGCTGGATGCCGACCTGGAGCGCCGCGGCGCGACGGCGCTGCTGCGTGACGTGGAGCTGCCGCTGGTCGGCGTGCTGGCCGAGATGGAGCAGGCCGGGATCGCCGCGGACGTCGATCACCTGGCCGGGATGTCGGCCAGCCTCGGCGGTGAGGTGAAGGCGGCCGAGCAGGGCGCCTACGCGGTGACCGGCCACGAGTTCAATCTCGGCTCGCCCAAGCAGCTGCAGGAAGTCCTGTTCACCGAGCTCGGCCTGCCGAAGACCAAGCGGATCAAGACCGGGTACACCACGGACTCCGAGGCGCTGACCAGCCTGCTGGCCCAGACCGGCCATCCGGTGCTTGCGCATCTGCTCAGGCACAGGGACGTCGCCAGGCTGAAGAGCATCGTCGACTCGCTGATCCCGATGGCGGACACCGACGGCCGGATCCACACCACCTTCAATCAGATGATCGCGGCGACCGGACGGCTGTCTTCCACCGACCCGAACCTGCAGAACATCCCGATCCGGACCGAGGAAGGGCGCCGCACCCGGCAGGCGTTCGTGGTCGGCAGCGGGTACGAGACGCTGCTCACGGCCGACTACAGCCAGATCGAGCTGCGCATCATGGCGCACCTGTCCGGCGACCAGGCGCTGGCCGATGCCTTCGGCTCGGGTCACGATTTCCATGCCGAGACGGCCTCCCGGGTATTCGGCGTGCCGCCCAGGGAGGTCACCGTCGAGCTGCGCAGCAAGATCAAGGCGATGAATTACGGCCTGGCCTACGGGCTGTCCGCCTACGGCCTTTCACAGCAGCTGCGGGTTACCCCGGACGAGGCCCGCGCGTTCATGGACGGCTATTTCGAGCAGTTCGGCGGCATCAGGGACTACCTGCACGAGGTCGTCGCCAGGGCCAGGCAGGACGGCTACACGCAGACCATCCTCGGCCGCCGCCGCTACCTGCCTGACCTCACTTCCGACAACAGGCAGCGCAGGGAGATGGCCGAGCGGATGGCGCTGAACGCGCCGATCCAGGGCTCCGCCGCCGACATCATCAAGATCGCCATGCTGGCGATCCACCGCGATATCGGCGCCCAGGGCCTTCGCTCCCGGATGCTGCTCCAGGTGCACGACGAGCTCCTGTTCGAGGTGGCCCCCGGCGAGCTCGGCCAGCTCCGCGGCCTGGTCCGGTCCGCCATGTGCGGCGCGTTCGAGCTGACCATCCCGCTGGAGGTGTCCATCGGCACCGGCCGCAGCTGGGCGGACGCCGCGCACTAGCCCCGCGCGGACGGCGCCGCTGCGAGACCGTGACCTGCATGAGATTGACCGGCTGGCCGGGCTCTCATATCCTGAGCGCTGCGCTATGTTCGCGCGCAGTCCGCCATGGTCAGGCAGCGCAGCCCGCGGGGCCGTCTCACGGTAGGCCGCGGCCGGTCATGCTGGCCAGGCAAGTCCAGTTACTCTCCTGGTCGCCCATGGCGGGCGTGTCGTGCACAGGCGCGCGTCCACTGACCCTGTCCGCATCCGGAGCCCACCTACACATGACGACGAGCAGCACCGAGGCCAACTCGACCCCCAAGGTAGCGGTCAACGACATCGGTTCCGAGGAGGCCTTCCTCGCCGCGATCGACGAGACCATCAAGTATTTCAACGACGGCGACATCGTCGAGGGAACTGTCGTCAAGGTCGACAGGGACGAGGTCCTGCTCGACATCGGCTACAAGACCGAAGGCGTCATCCCGTCCCGTGAGCTCTCGATCAAGCATGACGTCGACCCGCATGACGTGGTTAAGAGCGGCGAGCACATCGAGGCCCTGGTCCTGCAGAAGGAGGACAAGGAGGGCCGGCTGATCCTGTCCAAGAAGCGCGCGCAGTACGAGCGCGCCTGGGGCACGATCGAGAAGATCAAGGAAGAGGACGGCGTGGTCACCGGCACGGTGATCGAGGTGGTCAAGGGCGGGCTCATCCTGGACATCGGCCTGCGCGGGTTCCTGCCCGCCTCCCTGGTGGAGATGCGCCGGGTCCGCGACCTGCAGCCGTACGTCGGCAAGGAGATCGAGGCCAAGATCATCGAGCTGGACAAGAACCGCAACAACGTGGTGCTGTCCCGCCGGGCCTGGCTGGAGCAGACCCAGTCCGAGGTCCGCCAGAACTTCCTCAACACGCTGCAGAAGGGCCAGATCCGCAAGGGCGTCGTGTCGTCCATCGTGAACTTCGGCGCATTCGTCGACCTGGGCGGCGTGGACGGCCTGGTGCACGTCTCCGAGCTGTCCTGGAAGCACATCGACCACCCGGGCGAGGTCGTCGAGGTCGGCCAGGAGGTCACCGTCGAGGTGCTGGACGTGGACATGGACCGCGAGCGGGTGTCGCTGTCGCTGAAGTCCACCCAGGAGGATCCCTGGCAGCAGTTCGCCAGGACGCACCAGATCGGCCAGGTCGTCCCCGGCCGGGTCACCAAGCTGGTGCCGTTCGGCTCCTTCGTCCGGGTGGAAGAGGGCATCGAGGGCCTGGTGCACATCTCCGAGCTCGCCGACCGGCACGTCGAGATTCCCGAGCAGGTCGTGCAGGTCGGCGACGAGATCTTCGTCAAGATCATCGACATCGACCTGGACCGCCGCCGGATCAGCCTGTCGCTGAAGCAGGCCAACGAGGGCACGATCGGCGAGGCCGTCGGCGAGGACTTCGACCCGACCCTGTACGGCATGCCGGCCACCTACGACGAGCAGGGCAACTACGTCTACCCGGAGGGCTTCGACTCGGAGTCGGGCGAGTGGCTGGAGGGCTTCGACGCACAGCGCGAGGAGTGGGAGCGCCAGTACGCCGAGGCCAGGTCCAGGTACGAGGCGCACCAGCAGCAGGTCGCCGAGGCGCGCAAGTCCAGTGCCGACGCGGCGGAGACCCGCGCCGAGACCGCGCACGAATCCGGCACGCCACGGCCAGCCGAGCCGGAGGCGGCAGGCCCGCTGGCATCCGACGAGGCACTCGCGGCGCTGCGGGACAAGCTGTCCGGCGGCCAGAGCTGAAGGCAGCACAGGGCTGACGGCCGCACCGCGCTGATCACAGTCGTGGCGAGTTCCCCGCGGGCCACCCGGGGCGCTCGCCACGAGCACGTCCGGAGGGCCGGATGCTGAGGGTAGGCCTTACCGGCGGGATCGGCGCCGGCAAGAGCGAGGTCGCCAGGCTGCTCGGCGCGCAAGGCGCCGTCGTGATCGATGCCGATGCGGTAGCGCGGGAGGTCGTCGCGCCGGGCACGCCTGGCCTCGCCGAGGTCGCCAAGATATTCGGCCCCGGCGTGCTCCGCCCCGACGGCAGCCTGGACCGGACCAGGCTCGGCGAGATCGTGTTCGCCGACCCGGAGCTGCGCGCCAGGCTGAACGCGGTCGTGCACCCCGGGGTCCGGGCGCGGATGCGCGTGCTTGAGCAGGCCGCGGGCGACGCCGGGATCGTGGTGCACGACGTCCCGCTGATCGCGGAGAACAACCTGGCCGGTGACTATGACCTCGTCGTGGTCGTCGACGCACCCCGGCGCGTTCAGGCGGACCGGCTGGTCCGGCACCGCGGGATGACCCGCGAGCAGGCGACGGCGCGGATCGCCGCGCAGGCAAGCAGGAAACAGCGGCTGGCGATCGCCGGCCTCGTGATCGACAACTCAGGCTCACTCGGCGAGCTCGACCGGCAGGTCGGTGAGCTGTGGGCGGAGCTGCGGCGGATGGCGCAGCCCGGCCGCGGCTGACCGGCGCCGCCAGTGCCGTTCAAGGAAATTCAAGACCGGCTGAAACGGGCCGTCCCGCTGGCTGCCGCCCGCCAGGCGGATTCTGTCCGACCCGGAACCTACAGTGGGGACGTGGGTAAGCAAATGACCGTCATCGCTGTTGTCACCGGAGTGCCTGCCACCACCTTGACCGAGCGAGCCAGCCGCCGCCTGCCAGAGCGCCCCCGGGAGTCGCCATGCGCCCGGTAACCGACCTGCAGCGCCGGGTCGCGCCGTTCGAGGTCATCACGGACATGGTGCCGGCCGGTGACCAGCCGCAGGCCATCGCCGCGATGGAGCGGGGGGTCCGCGCGGGCGCGAAGGACACCGTGCTGCTCGGCGCGACCGGCACCGGCAAGACCGCGACCATCGCCTGGCTGGCCGAGCGCCTGCAGCGACCGACGCTCGTGATGCTGCCCAACAAGACGCTCGCCGCGCAGTTCGCCAACGAGCTGCGCGAGATGCTGCCGAACAACGCGGTGGAGTACTTCGTCTCCTACTACGACTACTACCAGCCCGAGGCGTACGTACCGCAGACCGACACCTATATCGAGAAGGACTCCTCGATCAACGACGAGGTGGAACGGCTGCGGCACTCGGCAACTAACTCGCTGCTCACCCGCAGGGACACGATCGTCGTGGCGTCGGTCTCGTGCATCTACGGCCTGGGCACACCGCAGGAGTACGTGGACCGCATGCTCAGGCTCCGGGTCGGCGGCACGATGGACCGCGACGTCCTGCTCCGCAAGCTCGTCGGCATGCAGTACGCGCGCAATGACCTGGCGTTCACCCGCGGCACGTTCCGGGTGCGCGGCGACACCATCGAGATCATCCCGGTTTACGAGGAGCTCGCCGTCCGGATCGAGATGTTCGGCGACGAGATCGAGCGGCTGATGACGCTGCATCCGCTGACCGGCGAGGTGATGAGCGAGGATGACGAGCTGTACGTCTTCCCGGCCTCGCATTACGTCGCCGGGCCGGAGCGGATGGAACGGGCGGTCAACGGCATCGAGGCCGAGCTGGCCGGCCGGCTCGCCGAGCTTGAGCGGTCCGGCAAGCTGCTTGAGGCACAGCGGCTGCGCATGCGCACCAGCTACGACGTCGAGATGCTGCGCCAGATCGGCAGCTGCTCGGGCATCGAGAACTACTCCAGGCACATCGACGGCCGCGCGCCCGGCTCGCCGCCGAACACGCTGCTTGACTACTTCCCCGAGGACTTCCTGCTGGTGATCGATGAGTCGCACGGCACGGTGCCGCAGATCGGCGCCATGTACGAGGGCGACGTGTCGCGCAAGCGGGTGCTGGTCGAGCACGGCTTCCGGCTGCCGAGCGCGATCGACAACCGGCCGCTCACCTGGGAGGAGTTCGGCGACCGGATCGGCCAGACGGTGTACATGTCGGCCACCCCTGGCCCGTACGAGCTGCAGCGGGTCGGCGGCGAGGTGGTCGAGCAGGTCATCAGGCCGACCGGGCTGGTCGACCCGGAGGTGATCGTCAAGCCGACCAGGGGCCAGATCGACGACCTGGTGCACGAGATCAGGGAGCGGGCCGAGCGCAATGAGCGCGTGCTGGTCACCACGCTGACCAAGAAGATGTCCGAGGACCTGACCGACTACCTGCTCGAGGGCGGCATCCGGGCCAGGTACCTGCACAGCGAGGTCGACACGCTGCGCCGGGTCGAGCTGCTCCGCGAGCTGCGGCTCGGCGATTACGACGTGCTCGTCGGGATCAACCTGCTCCGCGAGGGACTCGACCTGCCCGAGGTATCCCTGGTGTCCATCCTGGACGCGGACAAGGAGGGCTTCCTGCGGTCCGGGACGTCGCTGATCCAGACGATCGGCCGGGCCGCGCGGAACGTGTCCGGCCAGGTGCACATGTACGCGGACAAGATGACGCCGTCCATGCAGCGGGCGATCGACGAGACCAACCGGCGGCGGGCCAAGCAGGTCACCTACAACGAGGCGCGCGGCCTCGACCCGCAGCCGCTGCGCAAGCGGATCGCCGACATACTCGACCAGCTTGCCCGCGAGGACGCCGATACCGAGAAGCTGCTCGGCGGATCGGGCCGGCAGCAGAGCCGCGGCAAGGCGCCGGTGCCAGGCCTGTCGTCACGGGCGCGGGCGGGCGGCCGGGCCGCCGCGGGTACCGCGGCGGGCGGCGGCCCGCCCCGGGCCGACCTGGTCGCGCTCATCACCGGGCTGACCGAGCAGATGCATACCGCCGCGGCCGAGCTGCAGTTCGAGATCGCGGCACGGCTCCGGGACGAGATCAGGGAGCTGAAGAAGGAACTGCGCGGCATGCAGGCGGCCGGCGTCTGACCCTGGCCCGCCCAGCCGGGAACCGGCCGGGGCTGCTGGCCGTCCAATCTGTCGGTTGTGCAAAGGCACCATCGTCGTGATGGCCGGCCAGCCGTCAAGCGGCCGGCCCAGGGAGGCTGACAGCCATGAACTGGTCGAACTCGCGCAGCGGCGCGGTCGGCTGGCGGCCGATTGCCCGTGCCGCCATCCTCCTCGTCCCGCTCGCCCTGGCCGCCTGCGGCAGCGTGGTAGCCGGCAGCGGCGCAGGCTCGACAGGCCCGCAGAGTGCCCAGTCCCCGGACAAGGCGGTGCCGCTGCCGGGTCCGCTGTGCCGCAGCCCGGGCGCGGTGAATCACCTGGTGGTCCGGCGGACCGGCGTCATCTCCCGCGTCCAGGACCAGCGGTTCGCGTTCCCTGCCCTGGTCACGGTCACGTCCGCGGCGCAGGCCAGGGCGGTGGCCAGCGCGCTGTGCGCGCTGCCGGCCCAGCCGGCCGGCGTCACCAGCTGCCCGGCTGATTTTGGCATCGGCTACCAGCTGAGGTTCGCGGCGGGCAGGCACCATTTCCACGTCGTCACCCTGCAGGCGACCGGCTGCGAGACTGTCTCCGGCCTCGGCAAGCCCCGCACGATTGCGCACACGCCGGGGTTCTGGGCGGTGCTCGGCAAGGCGATGCGGCTGCATGTCCCGGTCATCCGGCAGGCGTTCGCCGGCCCCCTGGGCGGCACGAAGTGCGGGCTGGCCGCCACCCAGCCCGGCCAGGCCGGCAACTGCCCGGGCAGCCTCCAGCCAGGCTAGTCCGCCAGATCGGCTAGCGTCCGTGGTAGCGCGGGCTGGCGGCCGGCCAGCCCGGCTGCCGCGGACGCGGTCGCATATCAGCGCCGGCCACGGCGGAGCTGGCATGGCCTGGGTGATGTTCGACTATGACGGAGTCATCTCCCGCTGGCCGTCGGACCAGGACATGATGACGATCGCGGCCACGGCGGGCATCGCGGCCCGGCGTTTCGCCGATGCCTACTGGCAGCCGCGGCCCGCCTATGACCGGGCAGAACTCGATGCCACGGGCTACTGGCAGCAGGTAGGCCGGCTGGCCGGCCGCGGCCTGGCCTACTCGGCGGCCGAGGTCGCGGCGCTTACCCGGCTGGATACCGATGCCTGGCTGCACCTGGAAGCCGGGACAGTAGCGCTGATCGAGGAACTGGCGGCCGCGGGGCACCGGCTTGCCATGCTGTCCGACGTGCCAGCGACGACCGCCGATGCGATCGCCGGGCTGCCGGTCGCCCGGTACTTCGAGCATCTGATATTCAGCTGTCAGCTGAATCAGACCAAGCCGGATGCGGCTTGCTTCGCCGCCGCCCTGGCCCGGTTAAGCGCCGCCGCCGCGGAGGTGATTTTCGTCGACGACCGGGCAGACAATACCGCCGCCGCCGCGGCAATGGGCCTGCGAGCGGTGCATTTCACCAGCCCAGGCCAGGCAAGGGCGATGCTGGCTGAGTTGCTAACCCGTCACAACCAGTAGCCGTCATGCCGTTATGGTGACTCAAGGTAATCCGGGTTCGGGTGTCGGGGACCGATGCGGCCGCACTGCGGCGTAGTGTCGTAGGCATGCTGGCGAGCCTGGTAGCTGCCATGGTGGCGGCACTTTGCTACGGAATCGCCGCAGTCATGCAGGCGATCGCCGTCCGCGCGGCGAGCATGCGGCCCGCTCGTGCCCCCGCCGGGGGCGGGCTGACCGGGGGCGGGCTGAGCGGCGTTGACCCCGGCCTCGTGGTCCGGATGCTGCACCAGTGGCGCTTCATCGCCAGCCTCGGTATCGACCTCGTCGGCTTCCTTGCCCAGCTTGTGGCGCTGCGGCGGCTGCCGCTCTTCGCGGTGCAGGCCATGATCGCCGCGAACCTCGCCGTGACCGCGGTGTTCGCGGCCTGGCTGATGCACGTCCTGCTCACCTGGCGGGAATGGCTGGCGGTGGCGGGCGTGGTGACCGGCGTCGGGCTGCTCGGATCATCGGCGGGCTCGGAGGGCGCGGCGCAGCCCGGCCCGGCATTCCAGATGGCGCTGATCGTCACGGTGGCCGGCATCGCGCTGGCGGGCCTGGCGGCGGCCAGGCTGCCGAGCCCGGCCCGGACGCCGGTGCTTGGCGCCGTGGCCGGGCTCGGCTATGCCGTGCTCGCGGTCGCCGCAAGGATCCTGCCCGGGTTCTCGCCACAGCAGCTCATCCGCTCGCCCGCCAGCTATGCCCTGGCTGCGGCCGGAATCGTGTCGTTCATGCTTTACGCGGCCGCGCTCGAGGGCGGCAGCGTGACCGTCGCCACCGCGGCGGTGGTGCTCGCCGAGACCACCCCGCCCGCGATCGTGGGCGTCATCTTCCTCGGTGACTCCACCCGCCGGGGCCTTACCGGCGTGGCGGCGCTCGGGTTCGGCCTCGCCGTGGTCTGCGCGGTGGCGCTGGCCAGGTTCGGCGAGGCGACCGAGGAGCGGGAGACCGAGGCGGCGTCGGCGCAGCTGCGGGCGGCCGGGCGGGATCCAAGCGCGTCGACTGCCAGCTGACCCGGACAATGCGCCGCTTTTATCCGTAATTAAGCCTAAATGTCTGGGACGGCCCGGTCGGCGTCCGTGTCGAAGCACGTCCTGACCAGCGCCTTGCTGATATTCTGATGGTCCGTGGACCTGCGGAATTTACCGCGTCGTAACGACCACGGGAGCGTTTTTGGCTGCGGCATCGTACGCATCACGGCCAGTTTCCACCAGACATCTCTTCGTTACCGGGGGAGTGGCGTCCAGCCTCGGCAAGGGCCTCACCGCGTCAAGCCTCGGCCGCCTGCTCAAGCTGCGCGGGCTTCGGGTCAACATGCAGAAGCTTGACCCGTACCTCAACGTCGACCCGGGCACGATGAACCCGTTCCAGCACGGCGAGGTTTTCGTCACCGACGACGGCACCGAGACAGACCTGGACGTCGGGCACTACGAGCGCTTCCTTGACACCCAGCTGCGGGGCTCGGCGAACGTCACTACCGGGCAGATCTACTCTGATGTGATCGCCAAGGAACGGCGCGGCGACTACCTGGGCGACACCGTGCAGGTCATCCCGCACATCACGAACGAGATCAAGTCGCGCATCACCGAGATGGGCGGCCCGGACGTGGACGTGGTGATCACCGAGGTCGGCGGCACGGTCGGCGACATCGAGTCGCAGCCGTTCCTGGAGGCGATCCGCCAGATCCGGCACGAGATCGGCCGGGACCGCTGCTTCTTCCTGCACGTGTCGCTGCTGCCCTACATCGGGCCGTCCGGCGAGCTGAAGACCAAGCCGACCCAGCACTCAGTGGTCGCGCTGCGCAGCATCGGCATTCAGCCCGACGCGATCGTGTGCCGGTCGGACCGGCCGATCAGCGGCGGGCTGAAGCACAAGATAAGCCTGATGTGCGACGTGGACGAGGAGGCGGTGGTGTCCGCCCCCGACGCCCCGTCGATCTACGACATCCCCAAGGTGCTGCACTCCGAGGGGCTGGACGCCTACGTGGTAAGCCGGCTCAGGCTGCCGTTCCGTGATGTGGACTGGAGCGACTGGGACGACCTGCTGCGCCGGGTGCACCGGCCGGCCCGGTCGGTCACGATCGCGCTGGTCGGCAAGTACGTGGACCTGCCGGACGCCTACCTCTCGCCGGCCGAGGCGCTGCGCGCGGGCGGGTTCGCGAACGATGCCCGCGTCAATATCCGGTGGGTGACCAGCGACGACTGCCAGACCCCGGAGGGGGCGGCCCGCCATCTCGACGGCGCTGACGGGGTGCTGGTCCCTGGCGGTTTCGGGGTGCGCGGCATCGAGGGGAAGATCGGCGCGGTCCGGCATGCCAGAACGCATGGCATCCCGGTGCTCGGGCTCTGCCTCGGCTTGCAGTGCATGGCCATCGAGGTCGGCCGTGACCTGGCCGGGCTGGACGGGGCCAACAGTGCCGAGTTCGACCCGGATACCCCGTTTCCGGTGATCGCGACCATGGCCGACCAGGAGGATGTCGTCGCAGGGGACCGGGACATGGGCGGCACCATGCGGCTCGGCCTGTATCCGGCGCTGCTGGCCGAGGGCAGCCTGGTGCGCGAGCTGTACGGGACAGACCTGGTGCAAGAGCGGCACCGGCACCGGTACGAGGTCAACAATTCCTACCGGGACATCCTGGAGCAGGCCGGGCTGGCCTGCTCCGGGATGTCGCCCGACGGGCGGCTGGTGGAGTTCGTCGAGCTGCCGCGCAGCGTGCACCCGTATTTCGTGGCCACCCAGGCGCATCCGGAGTTCCTGTCCCGGCCGACCCGGCCGCATCCGCTGTTCAGCGGGCTGGTGGCAGCGGCGCTCGTGCGGTCCCGGCTGGTAGCCGCGGCCGGCTCGGCCGACGGCACGGCTGGCCGCAGGGCGGCCGCGAGCGCGTAACATCCGGCGGGGAAGATGGTCACGGGCGGACGGAGTGCCGGTCGAGATCCATGAGGCAGGAGTGCCTGACGTGAATGAGGTTGCCGAGGCTGCGGAGATCCGTGATGTCCCGGAGCGCTGGCCGGTGGTCTCGTCGGCTGAGATCGCCAGCGGCAGCCTGGTCCGGTTGCGCACCGACGACGTGCGGATGCCCGGCGGCGATGCCGCCGAGCGGGAGGTCGTTGAGCACCCCGGAGCGGTGGCGGTGCTGGCCCTGGACACCTCCGGCCGGGTACTGATGATCCGCCAGTACCGGCATCCGGTTGGCCGGCTGCTCTGGGAGATCCCGGCGGGCTTGCGTGACACGCCGGGCGAACCGCTGCGGACCACGGCCGAGCGCGAGCTGCTTGAGGAGACCGGCCACCGCGCGGCCGACTGGCGGGTGCTTGCCGATATCTTCAGCTCGCCCGGGTTCAGCACGGAGCGTCTCCGGATCTTCCTGGCCAGGGGCATCACCCGGGTGCCACCGCAGCAGCGGGACTATGTACCGGAGCACGAGGAGGCTCACCTGGTGGTCGCCTGGGTGCCGCTGCGGCGGGCGCTGACCGCGGTGCTGGCGGGTGACCTGCACAACGCGGTGGCAGCGATGGGAATATTGTCCGCGTATGCCGCCAGAGAGGACGGGTTTGCGTCGCTGCGGCGCGCGGACGCGCCCGAGTGCTGACCGGCGGCAGCGAAGTGTGCCCGGAGGGGATTCGCCCGGCAAGGAGGCCAGGCAGCCCCTGTGCAGGAAAGGACTGGAGCCATGAAGGTCGGCGTTCCCAAAGAGGTCAAGAACCACGAGTACCGGGTCGCGATCACGCCGGCCGGCGTGCACGAGCTTGTCCGCGGCGGTCACCAGGTCTACCTGGAGCGAGGAGCGGGCACCGGCTCGGCCATCCCGGACGAGGAATTCGCCAGCGCGGGCGCGCAGATCCTGTCGTCGGCGGATGACGTGTGGCAGGCCGGCGACCTGATCCTGAAGGTGAAGGAGCCGGTCGCCGAGGAGTACCACCGGATGCGCAAGGGCCAGGTGCTGTTCACCTACCTGCACCTGGCCGCGTCCCGCGCCAGCACCGATGCGCTGCTCGATGCCGGGATCACCGCGATCGCGTACGAGACAGTCCAGCTGCCGGACGGCTCGCTGCCGCTGCTCGCCCCGATGTCGGAGGTGGCCGGGCGGATGGCGCCCCAGGTCGGCGCGCACCACCTGCAGCGCGACGGCGGCGGCCGCGGCGTGCTGATGGGCGGCGTGTCCGGCGTCTATGCCGCCAAGGTCGTCGTGCTCGGGGCCGGCGTCTCCGGCATGAGCGCAGCCGCGATCGCGCTCGGCATGCAGGCCGAGGTGCTGCTGGTGGACAAGAATGTCGCCAGGCTGCGCCAGGCCGACGCGATCTACCAGGGGCACTGCCAGACGGTGGCATCCAACGCCTACGAGATCGAGCGCGCGGTGATCGACGCCGACCTGGTCATCGGCGCAGTGCTTGTGCCAGGCGCCAAGGCGCCGAAGCTGATCTCCAACGACCTCGTGGCCCGGATGAAGTCGCGATCCGTGCTGGTCGATATCTCGATCGACCAGGGTGGCTGCTTCGAGGACTCCCGTCCGACGACGCACGCGGAGCCGACCTACCGGGTGCACGACTCGGTGTTCTACTGCGTGGCGAACATGCCGGGCGCGGTGCCGCACACCTCCACGTACGCGCTGACCAACGTGACCCTGCCGTACGTCGTGGAGATCGCGAACCAGGGCTGGCGGGCCGCGCTGGCCGCGGACCCGGCCTTCGCGCTCGGGCTGAACGCCTATGCGGGCGCGCTCACCTGCCAGCCGGTCGCAGAGGCGCACGGCATGCCGTGGAAGCCGGTGCGCGAGGTGCTCAGCTGACCAGCGTCGCTGCCGCCGTCCGCCGGTTTCTCGATCACCTGATGGTCGAGCGCGGCCTGGCCGCGCACACGCTGGAGGCCTACCGCCGGGACCTGGAGCGGTACGTGGCAGCGCTCGCGGCCCGCGGCAGCACCGACATCGGCGAGGTGACGACCCAGGACGTGGCGGCGTTCCTGGCCGGACTGCGCTCCGGTGATGCCGATCACCCGCCGCTCGCCGCGAGCTCGGCGGGGCGGGCCGTGGTGGCGGTCCGCGGGCTGCACGCGTTCGCCGCGGCCGAAGGGCTGGCGGCCGGCGATCCGGCCCGGCCGGTCCGGCCGCCTGCGCCGCCGCGCCGGCTGCCGAAGGCGATCTCGGTCGACGCCGTGCAGCGGCTGCTGGCGGCGGCCGCCGAGGGCGACGGTCCTGCGCCGCTCAGGGACCGGGCGCTGCTTGAGCTGCTGTACGGCACCGGGGCGCGGATCTCGGAAGCCGTCGGCCTGGACGTCGACGACCTGGAACTCGCCGTTCCGGCCGGCCAGGCTGGGCCAGCGGCTGGCCAGGCTGGCCCGGCGGCTGGCCAGGCTGGCCCGGCGGTCGGCCACGCTGGCCGGGCGGCCGGATCGCTGGTGCCGGCCACGGTCCGGCTGGCGGGGAAGGGCGGCAGGCAGCGGGTAGTGCCAGTCGGCAGTTACGCCAGGGCGGCGCTGGAGGCCTACCTGGTCCGGGCCAGGCCCGTGTTCGCGGCGTCGGCCCGCCGGGCCTCGGCGAGCCCGGCGGTGTTCCTGAACGCCCGCGGTGGCCGGCTGACCCGCCAGGGGGCCTGGGCGGTGCTGCGGGCGGCGGCCGGCCGGGCGGGCCTCGCCGAGGTGTCGCCGCACACGCTGCGTCACTCCTTCGCCACCCACCTGCTTGACGGTGGTGCCGATGTCCGCGTCGTGCAGGAACTGCTCGGGCACGCATCGGTCACGACGACGCAGATTTACACCCTGGTCACGGTGGATAAACTGCGCGAGGTCTACGCCGCCGCCCACCCGAGGGCACTGGGCTGACCGGCTGATCAGGGCCGCGAGCCCATTTCGCCCCCCAAGGGCACCGGGCTGACCGGCCTGGGCTGACCGGCTGATCAGGGCCGCGAGCCCATTTCGCCCCCGAGGGCACCGGGCTGAACGGCCTGGGCTGACCGGCTGATCAGGGCCGCGAGCCCATTTCGCCGCAAACGGTGAGTCGGCTTGCCGCGACCGGCGAGGAAGCCCTAGAGTCCGGGCATTGGCCGCATTGCGTGCGGCTGCCGGGGAGGTGCAGCAGCTGTGGCAGCGTCCCGAACGATGGAATACAAGCCTGGCGTGCTTGGGCCCACCGGTCGGCCCCTACCAGTGTTCCCTGATCCCGAGCCAATTCTGGTGCACGGACCGGCCCGGGTGGTGGCCGTGTGCAACCAGAAAGGCGGAGTGGGCAAGACCACCACGACCATCAGCCTCGGCGCCGCGCTTGCCGAGCAGGGGCGCCGGGTGCTGCTCGTCGACTTCGACCCGCAGGGCGCGCTTTCCGTTGGTCTCGGATTCCAGCCGCACGAGCTCGACGCCACCGTCTACAACCTGCTGATGGAGCGCGGGATCACCGCCCGCGATGTGCTGTTCAAGACCAATGTCGACGGCATGGACCTGCTGCCGAGCAACATCGACCTGTCCGGCGCCGAGGTGCAGCTCGTGCACGAGGTCGGGCGCGAGTTCGTGCTCGGCCGCGTGCTGGAGCCTGTCGTCCCCGATTACGACATCATCATGATCGACTGCCAGCCCTCACTCGGGCTGCTCACCGTGAATGCCCTGGCCTGCGCGGATGGCGTGATCGTGCCGCTGGAGTGCGAGTACTTCGCGCTCCGCGGGGTTGCCTTGCTGATGGAGACGATTGACAAGGTGTCCAGCAGGCTCAGCCCGAAGCTGACCATGGACGGGCTGCTGGCCACGATGTACGACTCGCGCACGCTGCACACCCGCGAGGTGCTGGCCGGCGTCGTGAAGGGATTTGGCGACAAGGTCTACCACACGGTGATCAACCGGACCGTGCGATTCCCTGACGCCTCCGTCGCGGGAGAGCCCATCACCCGGTTCGACTCGATGTCCGCGGGGGCGAACTCCTACCGGGAGCTCGCCAAGGAGGTGCTGGCACGGTGGCAGCAGGCAGAACCCGCGGTTCACGGTCACGGCGGGTAAGCCTGCCAGGAGTCGCCGAGCTGCTCCGGCCCGCCGTGCGCAGTCCGGCCACGGATCCGGAGCGCCAGGCCAGCGGCCGGGAGCAGCACTCCCAGAAAATCACCGTCTACCTGTCCAGCGGCGAGTTGCTTGACCTCGAACGAGCCCGGCTGTCCCTGCGTGCCTACGGCATTGCGACCGACCGGGGCCGGATCGTGCGCGAGGCACTGGCGGTGCTGCTCGCCGACCTGGCGGCCGAGGGGGACCGGAGCCTGGTCGCGCGGCGCCTGCGCGAGGAGACGTGAGGGCTCGCCTGCATCGGGTAGCGTCATGTCCGCCGGGCGGCGCGGGCCGCCGCGGGCAGGCTGCGACGGGCTCTGAATGACCACCATGGTGATCGGCGAATCCGGGGATGCCCCGCAGGGTCATGCCGGGGGCGGCTTCGAGGTGCACCTCGACGTCTTCGAGGGGCCATTCGATCTGCTCCTCGCGCTCATCTCCAAGCACAAGCTGGATATCACCGAGATCGCGCTCTCCCGCGTAACCGACGAGTTCATCGTGCACATCCGGGCCCTGGCCGACGGCTGGGACCTGGACCAGGCAAGCTACTTCCTCGTCGTCGCCGCGACGCTGCTCGACCTCAAGGCGGCCAGGCTGCTGCCTGCTGGCGAGGTCGACGACGAGGAGGACCTGGCCCTGCTTGAGGCACGGGACCTGCTGTTCGCCCGGCTGCTGCAGTACCGCGCGTACAAGGAGGTGGCGGCCGTGCTGGCCGGCCGGATGGCCGTGCAGGGACGTAGGTTCCCGCGGCGCGTGCCGATGGAGCCGCGGTTCGCCGAGTTGCTGCCCGAGGTGCTGCTCGGCCTCGGCCCGGCCGAGTTCGCCGCGATCGCGGCCCGCACGCTGGCGCCGAAGAAGCCGCCGGTAGTCTCGGTCGAGCATTTGCATCTGCCGCGCACGAGCGTGCGGGAGCAGGTTGAGATACTCGCCGGGCGGTTGCGGGAGCTGCGCCGCGCCACGTTCCGCCGTCTCACCTCGGACTGCGCTGGCACCTACGAGGTCGTCGCGCGGTTCCTCGCGGTGCTTGACCTCTTCCGGGATGGCAGCGTCTCCCTTGACCAGCTCACCCCGCTCGGCGAGCTCTACGTGAGCTGGATCGCAGCGGATGACGCGGCACAGCCGGAGCCGACGGGACCGCAGCCGGAGCCGACCGGGCCGCCGGAGCCGACGAGGCAGCCGGAGCCGACGGCACCGCTGGAGCCGACGGGACCGCAGCCGGAGCCGACCGGGCCGCCGGAGCCGACGAGACGGCTGGAGCCGACGGCACCGCTGGAGCCGACGGGACCGCAGCCGGAGCCGACGGGGCAGCCGGAGCCGGGGACGCGGCAGGGACAGGCTCAAGCCCCGGACACGGCAACGGAAGACGGCGGGTAGCGGCCATGTACGACAGTTCCTTCCCCCGTCCCCGCGATCCAGGCGACCCCCAGCAGGCAGCCGGCCAGCAGGGCCCCGGGCAGCAGGGCCCCGGGCAGCAGGGCCCCGGGCAGCAGGGCCCCGGG
>Ga0070698_100000193_pt1 | contig 58215 bp, 85 predicted proteins | sample KBSK1502metaG_FD_65477 | JGI IMG/M metagenome (GOLD analysis project Ga0070698, IMG submission 65477) | Corn, switchgrass and miscanthus rhizosphere microbial communities from Kellogg Biological Station, Michigan, USA - KBS K1-50-2 metaG | ecosystem: Host-associated > Plants > Roots >...
GCCCGCCCTGCGCGGCGCGCCGGATCTTCGCTGGATGGCGCGTAATTCTCCCGGAACGCCGCCTCGCGGTTCTCGTTCGCCTTCGTCTGCGCCGCCTTAACATCGACATAGAACGGCCGTGGCGCAGAGCGGATGGCCGGCACGCCGTTGGCGTCCTCGTCGATCCACATCAGGTCGTACGACGGCGGCTTGCGGTCGCGCGCCAGGTCGCCGAAGGTCGTCGGCCCCGAGCGGAGGATGATCTTGTCGAGGGGGATTTCCTTACCGGCAAGCTCGCGCACGGTCTGCTTGAGGTCGTCGGTGAAATAATCCATGCTCGGCCTGCCGTCTGCTTTGGAAGCGATGGGCTTGTAATATGTCTCCGGCGGCTCGCGCATCAGGACTTGGCGCCCGGTGATGGTGGACGTGCCATAGGTCTGCGAAAGCTGGTTCAGCGCGGCTTCCCTGGCCCATTTCTCGTTGCCGGTCTCGATGTAATGCATCCGGAACGCTTCGCGGTAGGCTTCCTGCACCTCCGCGCGCTGACGATCAGAGGCAAAGCCGGGCGTCTGGAAATCGAACCACTTGTCGTGCTTGGCGACCACATCATCCACGCTCAGCGTCTTGGCGAGCTTTTCGCCCTCGTCGGACAGCGCCTTCTTGGCCTTCTGGAATTCCGGGGTCTTGGTCTTCTCCACCTCGGCGATGGCGGTTTCGGGGGAATAGCCCAGGTCCAGCACCAGCGTGTTGTAGCGGGTGGTGTCCTTCTTGAAGTCGTCGTCGATGCCGGCGGCGCCCGGCTGCTCGCGCATGATCCGGCCGACCACCTGATAGGCGTAGGATTTCTGGCCGGGATTGCCATTCACGGCCATGCCGCGCAGTGTTTGCATGGCAGGCTGGGGGATGTAGGAGGTCTTGTCCACCAACTGCACGACGCCCTCGGCCGCCTCTGGCGTGGCGTTCTGGAGCGACGCGGCGAGCGGTATCGCGGTGTAGAGCCCATCGACCAGCTTCCGGTCCTCGCTGGAGCCGGGATCGACGGGGATGGCGCCGGAGAAGAGCGCATTGGCGCGGCGCTGTTTCTCCGCTTCCTCCTCCGCCTTGGCGAGGCGCGTCCTGGCCGAGTGAATCAGTTCCAGACGATCCGCGCCGCTGAGGTTCTTGTAGGGGCCGGCATAGGTCTCAGCCTTGCCGGGGAGCGTAGCGCCGCCGCCCTCGCCCGCCAGCGCGAGATTGAGCCGACCATAGGTGCGGGTGTCGTGCCCCTTCTGGCTGTAGACGCCCGAGCGGAGCGCGGAGCGGAAGTCGGTGCGCAGGTTGTCCCGGTCCGCTTCGGTCATATTGCGCAGGAACTTCGCCACGTCGCCGCCGGAAGCTTCGAAAGCCTGGGCGACACGCGCTTCATGGAGTCCGATGGAAGCGGGGCCGTATTGCACGAGCCGGTCGGCGAAATAGGCTTGCACGCGCGGATCGGTCGCGATCTCGTCGGAGACTCCGGCGTGCGTCAGATCCACGGTGACGCGCGGCAGCACGGTCTTGCCGTACCAGTCCATCTCAGCCTGATGCAGGCCCTCCGGGTCGGCGCGGGCGACTTCCTTCCAGCTTCGGTCGAATTCGGGGGTGCCCGGCTCGCCTTTGAGGCCGAGCGCCGCGCCATAGTCGCGGACAAACTCCTGCGCTGAGCCTCGGCCGCTGTTGAGCCCGAAATTGCCGTAGGAGCGCGATCCGTCTGTATCGTTTGCGATGCTGGAGACGCCCTTCATGGGATCGGTCTGGCCGGTCTCCAGGCGCCAGGAGATGGGGCGCGGCGCCTGGCTTCCTGTCGGGGCGCTGCTGCTCGGCTCAGCCTGGCCCTGGGGCGGCGAGCCGCTTTCAAGATCGCGGATGACGGTGCCCAGGTCCGCGCCGCGCTCGATCAGTCCCTTGACGTGTAGGTCTTCCAGCCGGCGGAGACCCTTGCGGCGCACCTCGTCCTTCTCGACGGGCGAGAGCCAGGGGTTCTGGGCGAGCATCGTGTCGAACTCTTCCCGGCCGCGCTCGATGTTGCCGCTTTTGGCGAGATAGTTGTCGATATAGTCGTTGAGCTTGCCCGTGGCCTGGCGCTTCTGCTCCGTCCTGGCGAACACGGCGGCCGGCCAGTAAAGCTCCCGCTCAGCCTCCTGGACCTTGAGCTGGTATTTGCCGCGCAGATTCTGCGGCACGCCCTTCAGGAACTCGCCCGAGCGCTCCTGGTAGCCGGTGCGCCAGTCGTCGTCGAAGGTAACGGCCCTGTCCGGCGTCACCGACTGCATCTGGTCGTCGCGGTCGCGCTCCTGGTCGAATTTGAATTGGCGGAAGCGCAGTTCGGCGTCATAATCCTGGGCGGCCTCCTGATGCTGGGCATAGGCGAGGCCCGATTCGCCCAGGTTCTGGATGCCCTTGCCGAACTGGATGACGCCCTTGGCGACGGCGGAGGTGTCAACGGAGGCGATGGGGCGGCCCGAGCGGGCCGACGGCATGGCTCCAAGGTCTTCTCGGCTCGGTAGTTTGGCCATTCAGATCACCCGTAATATGAGCCAGACGGCGCGTAGCTGGGCCTGCGGTACTTATCCGCCATCGAGGAAATGCCCCCCAGGATCGTCCCTGCGGCGCTGTAGGCAGCGCCCTGGCGGGCTGCCTTGCCTTCCATCCTCCGGCCCGCCGCCTGGGCCTCCAGGCCCTCTCTGCGCGATGCGCCGCCATACATGGCCATCTGCTCCTGCACCGTGCCGTATTTCGTGATCTCGTCGGCCAGGGCGAGGGCGGTCGGGTCGGTCGCGGAGAAACCGGACGCGGCGGAATTCGCTTGCAGCTCGGAGAGCGTGAGGTCTTTCTTGTGGCGTAGTTCGAGAGCGTCGCGCTGGGCGGCGGCTTGCTCCTCTTTCGCCTTAAGGTCCAGTTGTTGGGCCTCATAGTTCGCGCTCTGCTGCGCCGCCTTGCCAGCGGCGATCGTGCCCTGCGCCTGCACGGCGGCACCGAGGCCGCCGACCCCCATGCTGATCAGGGCAAGCGTTTCCAGTCCAGACATGCTGTCATGCCCTCCAGCGGAGAAGGTGCGGTGTTCGGGGATCGGTCTCGAAGCCGAGCGAGGCCAACCAGATGCCGGCTCTGGGTTCGGCTTCGTCTCGTTGGACGTAAATGAAGCGGACGCCATCGCGGCGCAGTTCGGCAAGGAACCGGATCGCGGCGCGGGCGATAGTGGTCTTGTATTGGCGGGCTTCGTCTTTAAGATCGACAAAGCCGAGCCACCGGGACTGCATGAACGCCACGCCGCCGAGGCCGAGGACTTCGCCGTCGATAACCAGCGCCATCGCGCGGATCGACGGCTTGCCCGGCATATTCGAGAAAGCGGCGATGTCGTCGGCGGACGCGGGCCTGACGAGGATGTTCGGCATTGCCGCGCGGGCTATTTTTCGCTGGTCACGATCGTCGGGACGGCGGCGAGCGCCGTCGCAGGCCGAGGTGATTTCCCAAACAAGACAAGCCTGGGATCGGTTTTCCACGTGCTCGGCATCGGCACTGCGACCATATCAAGGGTCTCGAAGATATGGTCAGTGTCCACCGTCGCCCCGTCGATCTTCCTTGGCAGAGGATCAAGCGTGCCGGTGTCGCTCCCGAAGAAAATTCCCCGGCAATGAGTTTTGTATAAGATGAGCGAGACCTGCGGCGGTCTCTTCACCTGACCAAGCGCCGAGCCAAGTTCCGCCGCGTAAGCCATCTTGCTGCTGACCCATCTTGCGGTATAAGGAAGTCCGGCCACGGCGTGATGCACCGGCGCGGATAACGAAATGTCGCCGCCAGTGTCAACGGTGTACCGCGTCTGAACTCCGTTCACATCCGGCGACCGGTCCACCCCCGGAATAGACCCGGTGTCGTCGCTCCACACGACCAGGGATTCCCCGACGAGATGCGTGGCGATGTCGGTGAGATTGGCCGTTCGCCCGGTATCCGTGAAGGCCCTCGCGCTGTCCATTAGGAAGCACAGCCCGCTGTCCCCGGTGCACTCGCTCTCCAACGCCCATTTCTCAAGATAGCGGACATGATCGGTGCCATAGGCGCGTGATGGCGGCTGGAAGTTCGCCGTCCAGCGGGCAATGCCGACCGAGAGGCGGAATTCGTCGATCCAGCCAACCCATGGCGCGTTGGACGCGTCACCGCGACGGCCGATTGTAGGCGATCCGGACGCATTCGGGATGCTAGCGCTGAAGGACGTTGAACCTTCCAGAACCCCATCGACAAACAGCAGCAAAGTGTTCCCCGAGCGAACGGCAGCCATGTGATGCCAGCCGGTATTCAGAACATCAGTGAACTGGGTCGTGCCGCTGACAACGGTGAGGTTCGTCCCATCGCTGACGAAGAACCGCAGGACATTGCTGGAAGCGCGGTCGAGAAAGAACGATGTGTTGCTCCAGGGCGTTCCTAACCCATCTGTATGACCGCAGATGTCCGCGTCGGAACCGCCGGCTTTATTGCACCTAACCCAGAGGTCGATCGTGAAATCGCCGCTGCCGAGTGCGAAATCCGCGTGATCCGGGGTCGAGACCCAATCTCCAGTACCATCAAACAGCCCGGATGCGCCGCCAAACTTGCTCTGCGCCGTGTCGATCTGCGCATTTCCGGCCGCTGTCCAGGTACGAGCCGAGCCGCCTGCATTGACATCGGTGAAGGTCGTCGCAGCGTCGATGCCGTCGAAGTGCAGCAGCACCTTGGTGTAACTGTCATTGCCCAGTGCGATGGTGCGGCGGATGTGGTAGAAAACCGCGTCTTCATTCGCGCCCGGCAGCACCGCGACGCGCTCGACGGCGGCCTCGGTGCCGGAATCACCTTCCCACATGGTCCAGCAGATGACTTCCTCGCCGGGCTCGTAGGTCAGAATGGCGACCCGGCCGTCTGCCAGAACGCAGTGGATGCGCGTGTCTGGCTGTCGCTGCACCGCGATCGACACCACGCCGGCCGCCAGCAGGTCCGGCACCAGCAGCGTCAGTTCGAACCCCTCGTAATCCCCAAAGGTCGCCCCCTGGCTGGACGGCCCGATCATGAACACGCGCTGCCCCGAGCGTTGTACCATGATGGCGCGGGCATCCAGATGCACGGCGCGCAGGTTGGCCGAGCCCTGCGTGGAGAATGCGCGGGCATTGGAATTGGTCGGCGTGACCGGTTCGTCCAGCGACGAGGAAGTCAGGGCGAGTTCCGCGCCGGCCGTCCCGATGATCATACGCAGCTTGCTGATCAGGTAGCGGATCGCATCGACCGGGCCCGAGCCGAGTGTGCGAATGATCGGACCGGCATCGCCCTCCGTAGTGTCGTCGAAGTTCTCGTAGTCGTCGGAGACGGAGAGGAACAAGCTGCCGCCGCTCGCATGGGCCAGACGCCCGCCATGCAGCGATACCGCCGTCGGGAAGCGCCTGGCGGCTGACCAGTAGCCCTGCTGCCAGTTGTCGGACGGCCCGGTGTCGGAGAAGCGTGACAGCACCTCGATGCCGACGGAGGTGTTGGAATTGTAATCGGTGATGCGCGCGATGCCGGTGACGCCGCCGCCGCCATAGGTGGCATCCACGACAGCCACGCCAGAGGTGTAGCCGTTGCTGCCGGTTCCGGTGTCGGCAATTCGAGCGCGATACCAGACGGCCAGATTGTCGTCCTGATCGTCGATGGTCTTGGTAAACGTGCCTGTGTCAGAGGGGCTGATGAAGGATGTCGGCACCGGCTTGAAGCCGATATCTTCGCCATCGATGGAACGCTCAATGGTGATCCGGCCCGCCCAGGCACCGGATACGGAGAACACAATGCGCCGCTCGCTGTTGGCGTCCGGCGTTCCGGTGTCCGAAATCCCGGTTACTTTGATCGGATCAGTATGCGCGCCGGCAGCGCCAAGCCGCCATTGCCCGCTCTGACCATCATGGAAAATGCGGATCAGCGCGCCCACATGATCGGACGTGAAGAATGGAACGTCGGATTCGAGCGTGGTGTTGCCGAAGAAGTGGCTCACCATCATCTTTGCGGAGGACGATGCCGCTGGCAGAAATGGCCCATTGTCGGGCGCATAATCCACGACAGACCACGACCGGCCGGTGCCGCGGCGCTCGATCTTCTGCTGCCTCACGCCGTCGCAGTTTGCGTAGACCACATCAGCGGACTGATCATAGCGGACATTGCCAAGATCGCTCGATTGCCAGGGCGAGGCGACCTCCACCGTGCCGCTGTCGCCGATGGAGAGCACAGAGACGATCCGGTCCACCAGCGCATCGGATTGCAAGGTGATCCAGAAATTGCCGACCGGCGTCAGGGCAAGATTGTGATAGCCGGTGCCGAGCGCGGTCTCGGAGATGTAATCATCAGCCCCGTTGGTCGATCCGACGCGCAGCGTAACTGGTCCCCGTTCCACCGTGATGGCCAGCGAATGCTCCGTGCCGGTGTCGCTGATCATCACGCGTTTCACGGCCTTGGCGCGGGAACCGATCGCCGTCGAGTTGAGAATTCGCCGACCGCCCTGCAGCTTGACCTGCTGTGCCGCGGCGGCGGTGAACATCTCAATTTCGTTGATGATCAGTTCGCCAGATGCATCGCCGGCGCCGGTATCGACAGCGGTGAAAAACAGCCGCCAATGGCGCCGCGCCTCAATCGTGCCGGTATCAGCCGCGGGAAGTTCATAGCTGCGCTTTTCCGAGATGGCCCAATCCTGCTGGGCGCTGCGCTGATCCTCCAGCGTCCATTTGCCGGTGTCAGTGGCAAATGTCCCGGTGTCGAAATTTCCCGTGATCAAGCGCCAACTCTTCGGGGCGTTGTCGAGCCTGCTCCCGGAGGTATCGACGCGGATGGAATAGGATGTGATTGCGCGCCTGGCACCAGTGTCACCCCCGCCAGTGTCGAAATTGACATTCCACCAGCTCGGCAAGGTTCCGCCTTCAAACGAGCCAGTGTCTATCCACCGCGTGACAATGTTGTCATCAGCCGCCAGCCACCCGTACCCACCGTTTGCGATGCCAGCAACGTTCTCGGATGATACCGTGATCTTCACGCCATTGGTGGTCTGACCCGTCATTGTCGGGATGACATCGACCGCCGCCGTGGCGAACGCGCCGCCGGTGGAGGCGTTCGACCAGCCCGTGTCGGTAATGCTGACCGTGGTGTCGACCGGCGGGCGCTCCAGCAGTTCCAGCGCGTGCGCGTCATCTCCCAGCCAGACGCGCATTTTCTCATGCGTCAGTTCGAGGAGGGCGACGTCGTCGGTGGAGGCGACAAATTCGATCCATTCGGCACCGGTGTCGTTGAGTGATGAGCCGAAATATTTCGTGCCGGGGCGGATCGACATACTTCCCTGGGTCGAGGCGATCCAGTTCGTCATGACCTCGGCGGACAAGCGCGTGCGGTCTAGATCGACACGCGCGAGCGCCTTGGGCGACAACAATCCCCGATTGAAACTAACGAATGGTACGTTCTGGCGGGCCAAGGTCGATCACCCTGTGAGAGAGCCGCGTGAACCGCGATCGCCGCGGCCGAGCCTTCCGCCGCGCGCCATCGTCCATGAGCCGGGGGGAGGAAATTTCGTCCCCTCGTTCATGGCGTCCTTGTTCTTGGCATTCTTGCGGGCCGCGTCGCGCTTCTTGCGGATCTCATCCCTCAGGGAAGAGTTCTGCGTGATGCGCATGCAGCACCGCTCAGCAAGCTCAAGCTCAACATAGCGCGTGAACAACGCCGTCCACCGGCCGAGATCCAGCCCCATCCCGGTGTCATTGCTGACATATTTGACGTAGATGGGACTCCTGTCGGTAGACCAGTAGCCGACGACATCCTCGTAATCGAGGAGCGGGAACTCAAAATGATCATCCTCGGAGAGGAATATCGTGTTCACCCAGTCGGACGGCTTGGCGAAGACCTTCGAATATCCGAAGGCGACATTTGCGGAAACGCCCGTGTCCGCATCTGCCCGGATGGTTTCCGTGGCAAAATTCCATGAGGCTTCCGCGAGGCAATCCGCGACCGTGCGGTCCCAGCGCTGTTTGAGAGTGCGGGCAGCCTCTACGGCTTCCCCGGTGTCCTCAATCGGCCCGTTACCGAGTTCGGCCAGAGATTCGTTGAAGACGCTGAGTTTGGTCGCCATGACGATCCTCGCTGATCAGTCTTCCTTGGCCGGGGCGGGCACCGGATCGACCCAGGCCTTCTTCGTCTTCAGATCGATCGGACGGGCCTCGCCGGTCTTCAGGTCAATGCTCGGGCCGATGCAGTCGAGTTCGAGGCCGCAGGGATTGTTGACCTTGTCGCGGACCACCTTCCGGATGCGCAGATGCGCCAGATAGGAGCTATCCTCAGTATCGAGGATGATCAGCGAGCCGACGCCGTCCTTGAGGTTGCGCGTGTTCAGCGCATCCCTGGCGACGATGCCCGCCACATTGTTCCAGGCGATCGGCGCCATGACTTCGGCGAAGGTCATGCCGGCGGGCGCGGTAAGAGTCATGATTTCCCGGTCGCCATAGCCGAGGGATTTCAGGGCGCTGGGGCCGAATTTCTTGACCTGCACCTCGCGAAGGGGCTGGGAGGGCTTGGCATTCGCGGCGGCGGGCGCAGCGGGGGACTTCGCGGCCTTTTGGGCAACTGCGGCTTCGGACATATGGATTTCCTTGATTGAGGTGGGAGGGGCGGCCCGGAAGCCGCCCCATGATACACTACGCCTAGCCGGTATCGCCGAGCACGGTCTGCGGACCGACAGTGCCCTGAGTGGCACCCGTATCCTGGACCGAAGCGAACGCCGCGCCCCACACCATGTGGTTGGTGTAGCCGTTATTGGCGGAGATGAAGATGAAATCTCCGGTGTCCACACCCATCAGCGAGGCGTCGGTGAAGAACCCGGCCACATCGGCCACATCGGCGATGGCGCCGGTGTCGTGATAGTGCCACGTCTTCCCGCCGGTGATGCCCTGGGCGATGAGCTTCAGGCGATCTTTGCTATAGGACGTCATGGTTCAGCCCTCCTTAGATAGCCGAAGCGTCATGCAGGAACTGCACGAGGCCCGATTGCTGGAGGAGTTTCGCACCGGTGAACGACGACGCGCGGGCATAGGAATAATCCTGCTCGTCATTGTAGCCGATGGCCGTGTTGAGGCCCTCGCCGGAGTCGAATGCACTTCCGATCGCATCCTGGTGATAGAAGTAGCACTTCTCCGAGGCGGTCCCGACGCCGGTCAGGTTGGGGTGAAAGATCCAGTTGAACCCTGCCCAACGCATCACGCGGCGGGCTGGACCAACCAGCATCTTCATGTCGACATAGTCGATCTTGGTGGCCTCCGGGATCTGCATGATGTAGCCGCGAATGGCCGGGCTGGCGACAGCCCACATCTTTTCGATCTCGTCGAACGGCACCTCATTCTCGCCCAAGGTCGTGATCGCTTTCGCGGCAACCCCGAGAGAGAAGGTCGCGGCCGCGCCGAGGTTGTTGGTCGCCGTATCGAGCTGTTCGATAATGTCAGCATCGATGCGGCGATTGAGAACCTTGCGGGTCGTCTCCTGCATCAGGCGCTTTTGATCGCCCTGAGACTGGAAGATGTTGAACCGAGTCTTACGAACGAGATCGTGCCACTCGGTTAGGGTTGCGGTCGGCTGAGCCATGCTGTCGGCGCGAGCCGGGATCAGACCGTTGATACCGCGAGTGACGGCGGCAGCGCCGCCGGAACCGGCGACCAGGAACGTCGCCTGGTTGCCACGAATGACGGCCTCAGTAACCGTCGTCTGCCGCAGCCAGCTCATACCTTCTTCGAAGGTCTCCACAAGCTGACTGCGGTATTGAATCTGAGGAGCAGATTCGGCCATGTAATTGGCACCTCTTGTTAAATTGCGAGATGCCGTCCGTTCCGGTTGTCTCCTTCCGATGCAGCCGCGGGTTGTCCCATTGCGAGAACGGGCGCCGTTCCTACATCCAAGAGCGCGTCAGTGACGGTGGGTTTGGGTGACTGCCTACTCGGCGCCGGCGAACCGGGTTGTCCAAGCCTGGACAGTCATGAAGACTCAGGCTCTCGCCCGAGACTTTTCTTTTTCGAGAGCGGCGATCAGTTCCGCCTCTTCTCTCTGAATTGGCTCGCTCCAGTAAGCCTTCGAATTGGTCTTCCGGAGCGCTTTGAGTTCGGCCAGTCGCGTCTCGGCTCCCTTCGAGCCGACGCCGTCCTCGACGACCGTCGCGACGGGATTGATTTCATGAGCGAGCCCGACGAGGAAGCGCACCATATCGGGGTCATTGCCGATCAGCTTGCCGTCGGCGGTGCGGCCACCCATCAGCCGGGCATACAGACCCTTCTCGTTGGCGACATCTGTGCCGCCGGGCGCCGTGGCGAACACGCTGGCGATGGCATTGGTCTTGCGCTTGAAGGTCGGGCCGAACTCGTCCTTGAGGGCGCGCTCGCTCTCGCGGCGGAAGGTGTCGTCCGCCTCGTCCATAGCGGCCGCCTGCTGCTCCTGCTGGCCGTAATACCAGTTCAGCGCGGCATTGACGAAGGCGGGCGTGGCGCCAGATTTGTGAACGGCCTGGGCGAACCCGTCAACAAGAGGCTTGTCGGCCTCGCCGATGACGGCCCCGTTGTCCAGCTTGATGTCCTTGAAATAGTCCTCCGGCTTCTCCGGAACGCCCATGGCCTTGTGATATTCGGCGATCTCTTCCGGCTTGGCGTCCTTGCCGGGGATCTTGATCAGCCCGCCCGAGGTCAGTTTGCCTTCCGCCTCGCGGAAAACGCCATAGACGCTCGCCGGATCGGTGATGCGCTGCAAGCGGCGAAGCTCCTTGTCATAGAGCTTCTTGTCGCCGGCGGAATAGTGCTCCGCCATCTTCTCGCGCCAGTTGTCCGGCCAGTAGGGCTTGGCCTTTTCCGGCTCCTTCGCCTTGTCCTCGGCCTCGGTGTCGCCGCCGGTGGCGATGGAGGGCTTCTGGCCGCCCTTCGGCGCGGGAGTCTCTTCAGTCTTCGCGGCGGGCGCGGGCTTGGCCTCGGGGGCCTTGACTTCGGTTTCCGCCGCCTTGGCCGGAGTCTCGACCGTCTCAGTGGCCGGGGCTGCCGGCGTTTCGATCTCGGCCGCATTCAAGTCGGTCATTTCTCGAATACCTTGTGCGTCAGTTTGATAAGCTTCACGATCTGCTGGCCGACGGACTGACGCCCGTCGATGAATGCGCCGATGTGGCCGCCGGGGTCATGAGCGACGAACCCGTTGTCGTAGGTCGCCGCCGCTTTCAGGATGATCCAGTCGAGCGCGCGCCGGCACTGCGCCGGGGATACGGCCTCGCCGCTGCCGTCGGCGTATTGGGCAAGCGCCTGGATGGCGCGGACATCCTCCTGATCGTACTCAGCGGGATGCCATATCTCTCGCTTCGCCATGAGCTACCGGACGCCCGCCTGCTGCTGAGCGCCCGCGCCAGCGTTCACCAGCGCATCGATGCCCTTGCCGCCCTGTTCCGCGACCTGGCCGGCCGTGGCCAGCTCCTGGGCCATCTGCTGGGCTTCCTGCTCCTGGGCGATCTGGGCGCGGCGCTCTTCGACAGCTTCCTTCGGCTTGAACCATTTGGCCTTCCAGCCTGCGGACCGCATGGCGTCACGCGTAGCGGCCGCGAGATCGGCCGTTTCGATCACGGAGGGGTCGATCTGCGCTGTCGGCATTAAGATGCGGTCGCGAATGTCGACGAACGTATCGGCCTCGTTCTGCTCGGCAAGATCATCAAGCGGCGAACGGAACTTGAATTTGATGTCTCGCCCTTGCAGACTTTCCGGCATCTGCTCCATGGGGAACGCGCCGTTATCAAGTAGCACTTTGAAGGTGCCGTCGCAGAGCGGATGATTGTATTCTTTCTGGATCGGCTTGGAGATTGGGGCCGCCGCTCGAATGTGCTCCTGAATGATGCGCCGCACTTGCGTTGCGGTCATCTGGTAGTTGGTCTCAGGCAGCTTGATCTTGTCGAGAAACAAGCCCTTACTCAGATCGTCCTTCAATGCCGTGGCGATCTCGAAGCCGATCGGGAAGCCGCCGCGGTCCTTGGTGATCGGGCGCAGCACCTCGCCTAGGCGTTCGTCATATTCGATATCCGCCGTGGTCACGCCGCCGGCATAGAGTGCGATGTCGCCGCGGATCGCGTCCGACACCGCAATCATCGGCGGGTTGACATAGGTCTCGCCCGCCTCGCGCAGCGTACGCATCACCACCTGGAGCGTTCTGCTGTCGGGCAGCAGAATACTGGTGGCCATCGATGTGGCGTAAACCGACCCGGAGACCACCTGCCATCGCGGGATGATGTAGCAGAAATAATTGAGGCCGATTTCCTCAAGAACCGTCTCGCTCTCCCGCTCGACATAGAGCGAGACGAACGGGAATGTCTTGCCGCCTCGGCTTTTGTACTCGTACAGCCGGGATGGCATGACGACATGGCGACATGGGAAGGTCTTCTCGGGGTCTTTCTCGCAGGCTTTCTTGACCTCGGTGCTTACTTTGTCGCGGAAGTGCCATTTGAGTTGGCGCGCCGTCGGATTCCAGTTGCGGTGATTGCAGTCAACCCGACCTTCGGCATTCTCTGACCAGGCATTGTCGCGCAGGTGATAATTCCGATAGTGCAGACCGTCGCCCGCAAGATTTAGCCCAAATTTCAGGACGGCATCGCCAAAGGCGGCAATGTCATGGTTGGCCTGAGACCTCGCCGTGATGAGGTTCGCCGAGGCATCCGTCATTGCCCGCCATTGGATGTCGGTGAGCATTTCCAGATATTGCCGCTCTTGCTCAGACTCATCTAGCCCATCATCATCCACGTGGATGGAGAAAAATTTGTCTGGAAACAAGAACTCATCAAGCATATTTCCAAGCTCTCGGCGAGCAAGCACTGGGTACGATGAGAATAGATGATCTGCGAATTCTTCACCTTCGTTGCGTTTATAAGTAAAATCTGCTCTTTCCGGATAGAAATTGAGCGCAATTTCCTGTCGAAGGCTGTCGACGGTTCTCTTTGCGCCGAAGGCAGCATCGCCCATGCGCAGAACATCCTTCGCGCGCGAATCCGCCGTGATCATCTAGGCTAAGCCCCCAGCTTCTGCCCAGAGGAGCCGGTCGTCGCCTTGGTCTGGTCCGTCATGATGGTGGACAGCCGGCCTTGGCGCATCAGTGCGGCACTCCGCGTGCGCTGAGCGGCCTGCATCACGGCCGGATCGGTCTCGACCGGCATGCGGACGGGCTTGGGCGCCTCGGGTGCCTGTACCTTTGGAGCGCCACCAAACAGTTTTGCCATGGTATCCCCCTGGTTGAGACAGCAGTGATTGCCCGGCGTGCGGAGCAAACCGGGTTCGATGCTGGTGAGGTGTGTGAGTTCTGTCTGCTAGCGGCCTCGGCCGCGTTTGGCGGCCGCGTAACCCAATATGACCCTCGGCGGCTGGCGCGCGGCCCGCGCCTCGCGCGTCATCGCCGGAAACAGCGCCGTCAGGCCCCAGACCATGGCATCCGCCCGATCCGGCGAGCGGTCGCCACGCCAGCCGCCCGTCGTCATGGCGCAGAGCTGATACTCAAGCTCCTGAAACCGGCCTACCAGCGAGACCTTGCCCTGCTGGAACAGTGCCGCGATCGGTTCAGCCCGGACATTCTTGCCCCGCGAAGCGTGCATTTCCCGGAACGGCAGCGGCAGCCCATCCGCGGTCGATGCGGTGCGCATCACCTCGCGCACCATCGCGCCGCCGTAATTGGTCTCCGCGACCACCGCATCGGCGCGGTGCCGTTCGAAGGCCGACGCGACGATGGTCTTCCAGCGGTCGGGCCCGAACCGGCCGGAGAGATCCTCCAGCACATAGCCGCGGCCGTCGTCGCCGAGGCCGACCACGATGATGCCCACCTCATCGGAGCGCAGGTCCTCGGGCCCAGAGCAGCCCGACGGATCGACCGCGATCATGATGCGCTGCATCTCGGGCGGGTCTTTGTCGAGCAGACGCCCGTTGTCGAGCATCTCGGGCGTCCACAGCGCGGTGTCGTCATCGTCGCTGAACACACCAAGCAGGAAGCGCCGCCGCTTGCGCTCGTCGAGATTCTCAAGCTCTTCGAGGTAGCCCGCCTTCAGATTGGCCGCGTTGTGCGTCGGGTTGATCTGAAGGGCGGCGAAGTTGCCCGGCGCCGTCAGCGGCTGATGGCGAGCCGGGTCGATCTTGTCGATGAAGAACAGGTGCGTCCAATGCCGCTTCGAGGGCGGGTTGCAGTCGTAGAACATCTTGTTCGCCAGGCCCGGCACGTTCTGCGCCAGGCGGGTGACGGCGATGTCGCGCGACGAAAGCGGGATCTGCGAACACTCGTTCAGGTACAGGGTCGCATATTCCTGGCCGAGGATCTTCTCGGTGCGCTCCTTCTCGTCCAGACCGCCGAACCAGATCTCCGAGCCATTCGGCAGGATGAAGCGCCAAAGCTGCTTATCGAGTTTGCTGCCGGCCCGCGCGCCGGGGAAGCAGATCTCCATCACCTTCGGCAGCGTGTCCATGGCGATGGACGCGATGACATGGTTGAACCTGAAGCGCAGGATTGCGTGACGGCTCGGTGCCTTCAGCGCTCGCGCCACGATCTTGCGCACGATCAGGAACGTCTTGCCGGACCGAGAGCCTCCGAAGAGCATGCAATGCGTGGCCTCGGAGTCCAGCATCTCCTCGGCTTCGATCTGGCGTTCCGTCAGTTCGCAGGTCGCGCCGATCCGCTCTCTGACGCCCGGCATGTTGGCCAGGGCTTTGCGTTTGCCGGGGGGCAGCGCGCCGATGAGACGCTCCAGCGCGTCCAGATCAGCCGTTGTGGCCGTCATTCAGCGCTTTCCAGTCCTGGCAGAGCCGCGCCAGATCATCATGTGACATGCCGTTCTGGACGAACCACTCGTAATTCCACGAGGGTGCCCAGGCTCGCCGCGCCTCCCGTCTCACCGTGATCTCGTCCGTGCCCAGCGCCAGCGCACAGGCGACCCGGTGACTGCCGTCCAGCAGCTCCCCGTTGGGATCGATCGGCACCGCTCCCTCTGGGAGGAATCCGCGACAGGCCATAGAGGCGCATAGGGAGGCCGCTGAGGCCACGTAGTCGTCGAGGCTCCGTTTCCATCGGTCAGTCGTCAAGCCAGCCTGTATGCGCGCACCTGAGCGCTTGGCGATGTGCCAGCGGTAGATACGAACGGCGTCAGGGTCATTGCCTCCACCAGGGAGGAGGTGCAGCATAAGCCGCCACTTGATCGCAATGTCCCATCTGCGCGACGTCACAAGGCTCCTGGTCGGCAAACGCAATAAGCTGGGCGCGGGCGTCGTCGATGGGTTGATGCTGGACGTCGATGTCCATGACTGGAACGCCTCGTTCACGAAGCACCTCTTTGGCGAGAGCGATGGACGGAAGCATCAGTGGCACCTGCGCACTGCGATTTTCGTGCGCCGTGGCCGGGTTCTTCTCCCGGTCGCGGTTGCGCTGGAGGATGGTCTCTACATCCGCCTCAAGGAACGCCACGCCGACGCTGACCGGCGTCACCCACAGGGCACGACGGATCAGATTGATGTCGCCGCCCATGTCCTGGATGCGCCAGCCGAAGCCGAGCACGCGCTGAACGAAGCCGGTCTGCACGAAAGTGCGATCATCCTGCATGCGAGTGACCGCCGCCATCTTCTTGGCGGAGCGGTCGTTCATGCGCAGGACAGCCTGGAAACTGGCGTGGTCCTTGACCAAGGTGCAGAGCGTGGTGATCTCGTCGAGGAACAGGCGCCATGATGCCGGGGGCGGCAGCCCGTCCCAAACGATGCTCTTATCCCCGAAGATCGGATAACAGAGGCTGGACTTTCCAGCGCCAGGCGGGCCGGATACGTCGCAAAATCTCATGGCACGAACACCATCAGCGAAAGCCGCTCCTGCTCATCCCCCATACTGGTGACGGGAATGAACCGCGCATCCTTGTCCCGGAAGTTGCCGCACCAGAAGGCTTGGTAGCCGCAATCGAACAGCGGCTGGACGGTCTGCTTGTTGGTAACGCCGAAGCGCGCCAACTTCTCTGGATCGTGCATCTCAAGGATAATCGCCGGCCTGTGCTTCCGGATGGTCCCCATCGCGCCGGCGATCGCCTTGGCCTGGTAGCCCTCCACGTCGATCTTGATCAGGTCCGGGGCCTCTTCCACGGCGCAGTAGTCGTCCAGCGTGATGAAATCCACGATGGCATAGCCGCGCCCACGATTGCCCTCGCCGCGCTGTTTCATGGCGCCGGGAATGCCGTCGAGATGGCCCCAGCCACCCTCGGGCTCCTCGTAGATGTTGAAGCCGGAGATCCAGATGCGCTGCTGGGGCTTGGACACATCGGAAACGACGGCATGCACACATCTGGCCCAGGGCACGACATTCGCCGCTAAACCCGGCAGGCAGCCGGGATGCATCTCGAAGGCCGTCACCTGGGCATCGTCGGCGAAGGCCTGGAGCGCGAACAGCGTGAAATACCCGTAGAGCGCGCCGAGGTCGAAGATGTTGCGGCTGTCGTAGCGCTTGCGGATGGCGAAGAGCGCGGCGAGCGTTGCGGGCTCATGGACCGCGCCACCGGCATGCTTGCGCTTCAGCCAGTTCTCGGCGTCGGCGCCCGCCTCGGCGTCGAACCGGACGCGCGGCACGCGCTGGGCGAGACCGACGGCTTCGTTGAGTTCGTCGAGGAAGGTCACCGGCGATGCTCCTCAACCCATGGCACTCGAGCCAAGACCTGCGGATCGCTGAGCTTTCCGGCCGAGCCGGGGAACGTCACGATGCGCGCATTCTCGGGTAGGACAGCATCAACTCCGCTGCCGGGCGTATCTTCGCGCGCCAACCTGTAAACCCCGTCGCTGCCATCCACATAAGGCGTGCCCGGCCCCAGCACATCCGACAGATACCACTGGTCATCCCGATAGCGGGGATTGGATGGATCGAACTTCTCCCAGATCTCCGTCCGCGTGCCGCAACGATGCAGCAGCAAGCTGGTGTTGTAAAACGGCCGGCCCGCGCCGATCTGCGGACGCTCCCACGGCACCCGGCCAGGGTTGCGCCACATCACCAGATCCGCGGTGCGCGACGCGATGCTGTCGGGGCTGCCGACGATCACGGTGTCCAGGTCGATCTGCAGAACGCGCTCGCCGATCGCTTCCCGCGCAGCCGGGCTGAAGGTCATCAGGCGCACGAAGCAGGTGCCGGGGACATGTTTCGTCCAGTCGATCTGCACCGCGCGGATATGCTCGTCGCCGGCGAATAGCTCGGGCCGGTCGGTGATGACGACGAACTCATGCGGCGTCGTCATGTGGCGGGAGACCATGCGCTGGAGCAGGCGAACGTCGTCCGGGGTGTATTGGTGGTAGCCGGTCCCGGCGCGGTCTTGTGGCGACCACCAGTAGGTCGTGACTGAGAGCATCTTTAGTGCTCCGTGATCCCTGAGTGAAGCGCTTCGACAACCGCTGGAGAGGTCGAAACGAACACCTTTCCCCAACTATCGCGAGCCGCAAAGACGACAATCCCAGTCCCGGACTTGGCCACTTCAAGCAACCCATCCTGTATCTTCTGGAATGCGGTCCTGACGAATTGTTCGATCTCCGCATCCGTTGATGTGGCTATGGGGATGGGGATCATTTTGGCTCCAGCATCAGAATGCGATACGCAAGCTCGTAGCCTGCCTGATTTCGCGTGAGCGCCCAGCCATCCAGAGCGCTCTCGATCAGATCCGTGGTCACTGCCCAGCGATGACCTTCCACACGCGCCGTGAGGATGATGCGGCCACGTGACACCCGCTGCAACTCGCGGAGCAGCCGCTGAATGCCCTCCGGCCCATGCTCCTCGATCATCCAGCGGGTGAGGCGGATGCAGGTGACGCAGTCCACGCTCTTGTCAGGCAAGCCGGTTTCGAGGACATTGCCGACCTTGAACTTGAAGTCGTAGCCGAGGGCCTTGGCCTTCTTCACAGCCTGTTGGAGCATGTCGCCCTGGCGGTCGAGGCCGAAGAGCTGGAACTTCTTCCTGGCGCAGATCTCCATGAAGCGGCCGGTGCCCATGGGGGCATCCAGGACCGCAGCACCGTCAGGGAGTTCGCTCAGCCATTTCTCGATGATGATCTGCTCGCAGATCCACTTGTCAGAGGTCTCGCGCTTGGCGTCGTAATTGGCGGCGACCGCGCCGTGATATTTGCCCGCGCCGTGCTGGGGAAGCTGCGGCTGGGGGACGGTCACCGGGGGGAGATACTCCATAAGGCTGTTGGTCACGCGGCTTCTTTCCTTGCCTCGATTTTCTGCGATGTCCTTCTCGCCCAAAGCAGATCGGACGCGCCATGTGGACGATCTTCCTTCTTGGGCCTGAAACGTTCCCGCTCGATGATCAGCGCCGACGTCAACGCCTTCCAGTGTTCAGGCGCTAATGCCCCAGCCATGGCCCAACTCGGAACAATCTCCATGCGGATTTCGTCCATCTCGGCGCAATACCACCTGACAAACAACTTCGGGCTCAATGGTGGGCGCACGCCATCACGCTTTTGGCGGCGCGTCCGCCCGTCGCGCCAATAGATCAGCACTAGCGGGTCGGCATGGAAGACGATGGGCTGATGCAAAGGCTCTTGGAAGCCATTCCCTTCGCAAGGGAAGTCTTCAAAACCGGCAAGATCAGGCCCAGCCCAATGCGGCTTCCAACTGTTCGGCTCTTTACCAAAAACCTGCATGAAGCGTTTCACGGGAATGCGCTTTACCTTGATCACCGCCAGAAATCCCTGATCCACGGGTGCCTCGCCTGCATCTCGGGCTGACTCGGGCTACGATCCCCTGGGCAGAAAACGATCCGCGCGTTCGCCGGCAACTCTGACTGCACGCCCTCACCCATCTTGCCGTTGACGAGGCGGCCGGCGCCGTAGACACCGTGACTTTCGTCCCAAGTTGCGACATCCCACTCCCACCCCGGCTCGGGATAGTTCAAGTTCATCCGCTCGGAGATCCAGGCTTGCTCGCCGCCGCCGAACCTGCGATTGAGCCATCCAGGGGTCCGCTTGGGGTCGAACTCGCGCCAGAGGTGCGCGGTCTCGCCGACGGTGAAGAGTTGCATCGAGCCCTGTATGAAGCCGCGCTTGCCGCCGACGGCGAAGTTCGGATTGAGCCAGAACCGGTAAGGATCGCCGGTGATCAGTGGATCCAGATTGCCAGTCACGACACAGTCGATATCCATGAGGAGTACGCGATCGCCTTCTTTGGCTACCCCTCCAATCTTGTGAGCCTGCAATTTTACAAGGCATGTTCCTGGAACATGCTTCTCCAAATCCAACGGAATAGTCGAAATGAAGTCGCCGACGAGGTCGGGGCGATGAGTCACGCACAGTCGATGGTGGGGCACGGTGACATTCCTCGCCACCATGCTGTCCCAAACGCGCACGTCTTCCGGAGATATCTGATATGACCGCCTTCTAGCTGAATCCACCCAGAAGAAACAAATGATATGGATCATGCCGCCAAAGCCCTATCAACGGGCCAGCCTTTTTTCAGTCTAGCCTGCGCAACCGAGTACTTCACGCCCGTTAGCTTCACGGCATCCACTAGGCATAGACTCTGCCCGCGAAATTCGACGATGACATTGCGGCTCGTGTTTCGACATTGCTCGGCTTTCGTCGCCCACCGACAGTTGCCGGGCTCGTAGCCCTTGTCGTTGTCCTTGCGGTCGATGGAATGCGTTTTACTCGGACGCTCCCCCATGTCTTTCAAGAAATTTGCAAATTCCCGCCATCGTTCGCAAAGGGTTATGCCTTTGCCTTTGTAATATTTCGCCTTCCATTCCTCTGGATAATCAACTCGCGATATCATCGACAGCCAGGCTTTATAGGTGAGAGTGTGGTTGTTCCTGACCGCATTGCCATGCTTCGTGCTGCGAGCTATCGTGACTTCTTTCCTGAGGCAGCCACATGATCGCGTTAAGCCGCGCTTCATTGTGTATCCCCAGATCACTTTTTCATTGCCGCAATCGCAACGGCACAGCCATTTCCTTGACGCGGCCGCAGATTGAACGACTAGACGGCCATATCGCTCTCCAATCACGCTACTTACCCCCATTCATGCGTATCACTGTGCCCGTCGTGTAGCCCTCGTCGACGTAGAGGAGATGATGAACCATGCGGGCCACCTCGATTGCGCGCAAGAAGCGCCGTTTCGGATGCTTTGCTCGACGCATCTCCAGATTTTCTACGTCGGTTCTGCGCGTTGTCATGGACGCGTCGCCGATAATCGACGGCGCGACGCACACGAGTTGCTGCCCGGGCTTCAGCTTCTTGGTCTCGACATAGCGGTGCAGCGCGGCTTTTGCTGCTGCATATGCTCCGTCATAAGACCAGGAGAAGCCGGACTCTGAGCCGACAATGCAGATGCGGGCGTTGTCTTGCAGGCCGAAGATGTTTTCGCACAGTTTCATCGGCCAGATGCAATTCGCATGCATACTCTCGGCGATCTCTTCGGGGCTCTGCTCCAGAATATGCTTCGGCCTCAGGAGTCCTGCGCAGAGAAGATAGCGGTCTGCTGCCGGTATAACCTCGTCAATCCTGGCGATCTCCTCCCCCTCAGGGAGAAGCGTCTTCAGTTCCTGGACGATGCGGGAGTTATAGCCTGTGACGGCGAGCATTTGGCTACTCAATCTCTCGGCAGGATACTCTGAATGCTTGCCCGGACGCAGGCATCATGGGTCCGCCGAACTTCGTCCGCTGTCGGTTTGCGGTCAAATGACATGACGGGTCTCTGGCCGCGCGAGATCAGCGCCATAGCGCCGTCTGGTATATCCTTGTCGACGACCATCTTCATGCCGAGAAAGGTCAAGCTTCTATCATGCATGACTACGCGGCCTCTCTCTGCTCAACCTTGAGAGAATCGCTGATTTGCATAGCGACTGTCACGCAAGTTCCGAGTTTTCCAGAGAATATTGAGCAAACTTGCTCGTCGTGACGCGTCAAAACACTCGGTCGTTTGTCTGTGGACTCTACCCCAGCCAGAATCGACCTGATAACGAAGCTCGACCCCACATGCCGAGCCTCTTCCACCCCAGGAACATACCGTGCGAGATCCTCGACGATCTCCTTCACCCGCGTATGCCGGGTTGACAGGTTGCCCATATCCAGCAGATTGGCGAGATGCTCCGGAACCTCCGCCCGATACCCCACATTCTCAGCATGGATGCTCTTCCGCACATGCCCCAGCACATGATAGGGCGTGTCATCCAGGGGATCGAGGCAGCCGAACGGGCCGTCGATCACCACGATGGAGGTGTCGCGGAAGCGCTCCGGCAGCAGGACGACCGGCTTCTCGACCACCTGGAACTTGTATTCCTGCGTCTCGCAGCCCAGATCGGCGAGGACCTGGTTCAGCCTGGCGTAGGTCGCCACGACGATCCGGTCGAACTTGCGCAGGTGCGTGCGCGAACTGCGCCGGCAGCCGAGATGCACGGTCACGCCAGCCTCGGCGACCTTGAGGCGGACAAGCTTCTGCAGCGTGCCGAGGTTGATGCGCGGCTCCTCCACGGTGAAGACGTTGCCGTCTTCGGAGAAGGAAAGGCCCTCGTCGTCGAGGAATTGCCGGTACTCATCCGCCGAGACGAGGCTGCCCTCGGCGGGGATGACGTATTGCTGCGTGCCGCCGTCGATAACGGCCGGGCCGTATTCTGCCCGGAACGAGGCTTCGGCGCGGCGGCTTTCCCGGCCGGTGGCCGCAGAGCGCGGATAGTGCGCGCCGCGGTGCAGGCGCCCAAAGGTTCCGACCGATGCGCCCAGCATGATCTGGCTCTTGGCCTCGAACAGATGGACGTCGTGGCCGGCGCGGGCGGCGTGGATTGCGGCGGTGCTGCCGAATAATCCCGCCCCAATGATCGCGACCCGCATCACCAGTTTCCGTCAGGACCTTCGAGCAGGCCACTCTCGGTCGCGACCGCTGTCTTGATGCCCCGCTGGCGGGCATGCCAGAGCATGACCTTCGTGCCGGTGCGGTGCTTCTCGTATTCCTGCTTGCCGCGCTGGAGGATGCCGTACAGGGCGATCTCGGGAATGCCCAGCGTCTGGCAATCGACGATGGCTTTCGCGATGATGTAGCCTATGGAAGAGCTGAATCCCTCAGGGCAGAACTCGCCGTCGCCGGTCGGAACGACGCTGCCGTTCGGGAGCTTCGTCAGCGTGCCAAACAACTGCCGTTCCGGATACGGGCGAGCACCTTTGAACAGCCCGGATTTCAGCGCGCGCGCGTCGCGCATCCAGACGAAGGGCTGGGCTGCGACCCAGTTCAGATACGCGTAGGGCCTCGACGGGTCTTCGAGAGGCGCATGAAGCTCGAAAAATTGATCGACCCTCGGAAGCGGGCCACATTCGCCGTTCATGCCATAAGGGCTGTTGTCGGGCGAACAGGCATAGATCAGCCAGCCTGGATCATTGAACGGCGCCCCCATCTTCGTCACGGGCTGACTGCCGCAGATGGCGATGCCGCGGAGTTTCACCTGAGGAACCGTCGGCGCATCAGCGCTGCCGGCGGCGTCAACAAAAGCGGCCGGCGAGGGGCTCTCACCAGCCGCGTCTTCAAGCGATTTTTCGAGCATTAAGTTCGTGGCGCCTTAGGTTATTCGCCCGTGTCGCGCGGGCTGCTGATGGCGACGTAGTCGATGTCGAGCTGGGTGGCGATGCCGGTATCCTGCACCCATGCCCCAATCCACGGCGTGAGGGCGATGCCCGAGCCGACTGGAGAATTGATGGTGCCGATCTTGCGGCCGTTGACCCAAAAATGCGCGGTTCCTCCTGAGTCGGAGTTCCCACTGCGCACCTCAACTTCAAGCGCGTCGTATACGTTCGAAACTGGTGTGGCCACTGCGGACGGGATAACCTGCTGGTCGCCGCTGTCGCCAGCGGTAGATTTCACGGCAACGCCGGTCCAAGTGGTGGATGCGCTGGCGCTGCTTGGCGAATAGAGCAAACCGACCATATCGGCGGCCGGGCTGATCACGCCAGCGCCGGTGTCATACGCGGGAAATTCCGCGCCGCCCGTGTCGGAAAACCCGACGAACATGTGGACGCGCCCCGCTTCGGCGACCGCAGATACGACGCTATGCTTGATCCGCGCCGACATGCGCAGGCGGCCATTCTTGCGGCCGCCCATGTCCGCCTTCCACTGCTTGAACAGGCCCTGGGTCAGCGCGATAGCGCCTTCCGACGTGGCGGGCTGCGTCTCGGAGCCGGACAGGCGGAATACGCCATTAGTGATGTTGGCGATGGCGCCGCCGGTGATGCCGGTGTCGGATTTCACGACGGCCCACTCGTCAGCGATCAGGTCGCCGAGGAAGTCGTCGAAATACGCCACGGTATCCGGATTGCCGGGCAGAACGATCGCCGGGCGGTCCTCGCCGCCGGAAACGAAACCTGAGCGGGCGATGACCTCATCGCGCACGCCGATGCCGAGCATCCTGCGGTGGATGCCCTTGAGCATGCTCATGGACATGTTGGATTCTCCTAAAATGCGTGCTTATTGCCGATTATTGAGAAACACACCCAGCGTCGGGCCATAGCACCCGAACTCCGCCTCATGCTTTGGCCCGACGGGGCCGCCTGCTTCGAGAATACCCGCATCCATCCAGGAGACGGCCTGGACGAGGCGGGGATCGTCGGAGAAGGCATGGCTCGGCAGCCGCGCTATTGCATCGGCCCGGTGCGGTGACGGGCCTCCGTGGTCCAGCCTGCGCATGTCGTGGATGAAGCCGACGAGGACATGCGGAAGCTTGAAGCACTCCCGCAAAATGCTGACTGCCGCCGCGCCCTTCGGCCCGTCGCAAAGCACCGCCGTCGCCTTACCCTCCGATGCAATGGCGAGCGCCGGCACGAGGTCATTGCCGTTGCCGTTCCAGAGACGCGCGTTGCCGAATGGTACGAGACGGTCGCGAGCGATCTGCTCATCCGGATGGTCGCGCAGTTCGACCGAATGCACCTCCACATCCGGCAGATACTTCGCCAGCATGTAGGTGCTCTGCCCGCGCGCCCGGCCGCTCTCGATGATCACCTGGATGCCGAGCCGCCGGCAGGTGTGGATGACCAGCGCCATTTCCGAATGCAAGATGCCGCGGGCTTCATAGGGCTCTGCGGCGATGGCCTGCATCTCGGCAAGCGTCAGGCGATCAAGCAAGCGTCACTCGTTTCGTGGTGTTGGCCGACGGCGATGAACCGACACGCTGCGTGGCATCGACGGCCGGCGAGGCCGCAACCCCGGCAATGGCGGCGCTCACGGAATACCAAGTCCGCCCCCAGCTTCCGCCCCAGCACCGTCTCCAGAGATCCGTGACCAGGCTGGCGGGCACGGCCACGATGGCGCCGACGGTAGCGACGCGCGGTGTATTGTCCGGCGCCGCAGAGGATGACACGCGCTTTGTGGCGGACGCCTCGGCGAGTTCGGCAACCCGGGCGGTGATATCGGCCGCAGGGCTCGATGCTACCCGGCGGGTGACGCTCACGCAGGCCTCCAGGTGTCGGCTGTACCGGTATCGCCAGTGCCCTGCACCGTGACCTGATTGACCTTGCGAATGTCGGCGAGGATTTCATTGCCGGTGTCGAAGGTCAGCCTGTCGGTCTTGGTCTGCATCGCGGTCAGCCGGCTGTTGATGCCGGTGTCGCTCTCGCCGAACGAGCCCGCCCCCGTGTGCGCCGAGCGCAGGGAGTTCCAGACCGAGTTCGAGACCTGCCCGGTGTCCACGTTCGCCGTGACCGCGACGTTGAAGGTGTTCGTCGTCTGGCCGGTGCCGGTGTCGAAGGTACCGTCGGCCTTGAGCTGCGAGCCGGTGAGCTTCAGGAGCCGGTCGGCTGCGCCCGTGTCGCCGCGGATCGTCGTAAGGTTGACTGAGGACTGAATGCCGGTGTCGGTGTCGGCGAGAATCTTGGCCAGACGATCGTTGATGCCGGTGTCCGACGACGCGGTGATGCTGCGCGCGGCAAAGTTCCACACCGCGTTGGCGACGGCGCCGGTATCCTGCAGCGCCAAGATGGCCCGAACGCCCGTATCGTAATCCGCCAGCGTGTCGTGAATGCCCGTGTCCAGATCGGAGATCTGCGCCCGCAGACCGGTGTCCACGTCCGCTTGGATGCGATCAAAGCGCTGTTCGATGCCCGTGTCGGCGATCGACGCCACATTGACGCCTAAGCTCAGTTCCAGGACCGCACCAAGTGCATACAGATTGGTCTGGGATAGCGAGCCGCCCATGGTGGGAAGCCCGGTATCCGCATGCTGATTCTGGTCCGCATCCCAGACCGCATTAACGAGGACACCAGTATCGACGACGGCCGAAGCGCTGACGCCCAGCCTGCCAGCATCAAGATGCGCGGCGCCGGTGTCGGCCAGTACTGCGACGAGGTTCGAATTGACATACTGGCCAAAAGTGCCAGCGGAGGTGTGCGCCGTGCGCGCGCCGTTCCAGACGGCATTGTTGACTTGGCCCGTATCGACGGAGGCCGAGACCGTCGCATCGCCGCCGGTGTCGAGCTTCTGCGTATAGCGATAGAAGCGATCGGCGCCGCCGGTGTCGCCACGAAGCTGCGTCATGTTGACGGCAAGCCCGGCGAGATTGGTGTTCGCCGTCAGGACACGCGTTGCATTGCCCTGCCAGACCGCCTGGTTGACGACGCCCGTATCGACTACGGCGGTGCCGAGCGATCCGCCCAGATGCTCGCCGAACGTGCCGGTGTCGGTGGTGTAGCTGGAGCGGGTCTGCATCCACACCTGGTCAGCAATCCCGGTGTCGACCAGCAGTTTGCGCCCGCCGTAGCTCCAGATGGCGGCTGCGATCAATCCGGTGTCAACCGTGGCCTGCGGGACCGAGAGGTCGCCGCCGGTGTCCAGCTTCTCCAAGAAGCGGAACAGGCGCTGGCCGGCGCCTGTGTCGCCGCGCACGCGCAGAATGTCGCTGTTCTGCAGTCCCGTGTCCACATCGGTCTGGATCTTGTCCAGCCTGTTATTGATACCCGTATCAGCAAAGCCGTTGGCGAAGGTTGCGCGCAGATAGTTCGCCGCGCCGGTGTCGCCGCCGACCTGCACGATGTTGGCGCGGGTTTCGCCGATCTCGAATGTGCCAAGCCAGAAGCGGACCGTCCGGCTATCGACGGTAATCGAGTCAATGAAAACTTGGTAGGAAGACCCAACCGCATAGAAATTCGCGTCGTCGGCTGTGTTGAACAGTTGTATCCGAACCCTGTGCAACCCCAATCGATCACCAACTTGCCCAGTATCGCTGATCAGCGAATAGCCGCTATCTGTCGCTCTTACTGTGGCCGCACCATCTTTCAGTACTTCAATATCTGAAATAGCTAGCGTTCCGCCAATACCGATAGAGGCTCCGCTGTCATTATACGTGGAAAACGGAAATATTAAAGTGTCGCCAGGGGATGCGGCTGTTAGATTCCCTGGGTTTCTCTTGCCTAGGTACAGCATTATTCACCAGGAGCCTTATGCATGGCAAAGGACATTCCTATTTCCGATGAAGGGCGCGCGTCTATTGAGGCTCGTTTCTGGAGCAAGGTCAATAAAACGGGCGAGTGTTGGTTGTGGACTGCTGCCCTAAGCAATACGGGGTATGGCGTGTTCATGCTGCATGATCGAAACCTCATGCTGGCCCATCGGGTCGCCTATACCTTGTCTAAGGGTGCCATTCCCAAAGGCAAGGTTCTGGATCATCTGTGCCGCAATCCGGCCTGCGTAAACCCGGATCATGCCGAGGTGGTCGAACAGGGCGAAAACATTCGTCGTGGCGTGATGATTCAGCGTGCGCTTGAGGCGTGCGCAGCAAAAACTCACTGCCCGCAAGGGCATCCCTACAACGAGGAAAACACCTACCTGTGGCGCGGTCGTCGCCAATGCAGGGCATGCAGCGCCGCCAAAATGCGCCGCCGCACTGCCGCATCTCGGGAAGTCAAACTTGCATCTCGACCAGCGCGATTCTGTATTCAGTGCTCTGCGCCGCTTCCTGTTGAAGGAAGGGCGGACAAGAAGTTCTGTTCACAAAGCTGCTTTAAGAAGGCCAAGGGCTACAACAGGCGGCCGAGGCTTAGCGCCTGACGAGCGCCCCTATGTCAGTTCCAGATAGAAGCTGGTCAGCGCGTTGTCGTTCGACGAACTGTCAGGCATATCGCCGGTGACATCGGCGGGCGATGAGTTGTAGATCTTGTATTTGACAAAGCCCTGGTTGGGGGCCGTGAAGATTTCTGCATCTTCGGCCGGCGTGAAATCGCGGGCCGTGATGTTGGCCGTTGCGCGGTAACCCGCGAAAACAATGAGTGGGACAACGCCGCCCGAAGCATTGACCACCTGCGCGGCAGGATCACCATCGGTGATCTGGCTGCCGATGTCCTGCACTGTGACAGAGGAGATCGGCGCATCGCCACGGAACTGAAGTATAGCCTTGCGATCGGTATTTGCGCCGTCCATGCCGGTGATGGACGTGCCATCCTCATTTCCGACTGCGATCTTGTAGGACCAGATATTCCTGGCGCTGCCACCATCGTTCAGCTCAAGGATCTGCGTGAATCCGGTCGGCACAACGGAGGTCGGCACTGGGCCGGCATTGGTGATGGCCCCGTCAAACATCACCAGCAGATCGCCTGCATTGATACTGGCTGGAGCGGTGATCGACGCCGCCGTCGCCGTGGTGCTAGCAATGAAGGAGACCGTGGTCAGCACAGCAGGCGGCGCGATGACGCTCCGGGTGAATATAGGCGCGATGAGTCCGCTGCGGATGAACCGAGACTGGACAAATCGCGATTGCATGGCTTAGTCGCCAGTCCAGACATACAGCTTGCCGGCGACGGCGGCGGCAATGCCGCCGCCGAGAGTCCCAGCGCGTGAAGCGCGCCAGTCTTTGGCACTTGATCCAACCGCCATTGTGGGTTCTCTTGGTTATGGGGTGGTGAACTAAGGCCCGTCGATCAAATCTGCGGTGCAATTCGTCACCGAGCCGTTCTCGACGGAGATATTCGCGTAGCCATTGCCAGATGCGCCAACAACTGTAAGGCCGTCCACATTGGTGTTTAGTCCGGTAGACAACAGCCCAACCGATCCGCCCTGACCTGACGGCGCGGCATAATCCGGGGCCGTACAGATGCCGCCCTGAACGGTGATATTTGGATTGCCCACATTGATGACGATACCGCGCAGGCTGTCATTTTGAGCGTTGACATAGCCCTCTTGGAGCATTGTCAGATTGTCAATCGTGCCGCCAGCCGCGACGTGATCATCGCCGATATTTGTATTGATGTTGATGATCGGATTTGCGGCATTGAAAGCGGCGCTGAACTGACTGTCCGCTTCGATGGTGATTTCAGCATCCTCGATCAGCCATCCACCAGCATCGTTCATCGACATCACGGCATTGATCAAGGTGGGGCGAATGAATTCTATGCCGTCTGACTTAAAGGCTTCCATGCCCGCTGTCAGATAAGCGCTGTCCACGGAACAATCGAATATGCCGCCACCGACACTATCCGACCATTGAAACATCCATTGGATATACGCCAACAGTGGCTCTGTCACGACGCACTGGCAGTTGTATGCATTCACGTCATCGCTGAACGCTGCACCGTAAGCGCGCTGAAAAACATCCTCTACGCGACAATTCTCAATGCGACCATCAGATGAATTCAGGAATGATATTCCTGACGAATAGGATGCCCCACCCGGAAAACTTGTTTGCGTTACTATAACCCCGAGACCAAATCCTTGATTCCTGGCATTTCCCACACATGCCAAGTCTTGAACGACAACTCTGTTCGATCGGTAGACATCGACAATGTAGCTATGGAAAATGCCCTTCGGCACGAAGAGCGAAGACTCCGTAACACCCTGTCCAACAATTTTCCATCCATGGCAACTATCAAATAAGACTGCTTCGGATATCGCAAAATCGCTCGCGGGGATCGTCACGATGATTTCTTGGCCCCCTTGCGCTATTGCATCGCTTATCGCAGGGGAATTATCAAAATAAACAGCGGCGGCAACTGTGGCGACCTCCGCTGTCTTGTCAATCGTTATCTGATTGCCAACCACATTGGTTATGTTGGCGACCAACGACAACGGAATAGCCTTCTCGCGATAGTAATTGACCGCATCCTGCATCCACGTTCCGGAGACGTAGCGATAGACATCTCCGCTCGTTTCCAGCCAGGAAAACGTGCCATCCGTTTGAGTGTGATCCGCCAGCATGGTTGCTTCGTCGGCATAACTTAACGCTGGCCAAGTTCCGCCCACTCCACGCGTGCCGCGCTGTCCGTTGCCAGTCTCACCTCCAATTTCGACGATCAGCCGGTCTCCAACCGTGAAGCCGGTTGCGCTGGCGACGGTAAGTGTATTGGAGCCCTGGAGCATTGAGCCCGTCGTTGCTATAGCTGCCGCACCGTAATCGCCAATGCTGCGAGGGTACGCCTCGTTAAAGAAACACCTGTAGTTCGCCGTTTGACATGAGATAGTTTTTCCACGCGGTGGCGCGACGGATATAACCGTTGATGAAATTGCCGTCCGCCAGATCGCATCCTAACCTCGACGCGGTGAGGCCGCCCGGCGCTGTAGCGGAGGTATCGCTTGCAACTGTTCCGCCGCCCATGCACAGAGCAATATCATTGGCGGCAACGCGAGCCGCCGCTTTTACCGTAGTTCCGGCCGATGCCGTATTCGCGACCGTAACGGCATATGTCGCGTCAGCATCAGCAATTCTTGCAGACATGCCCGTCTGCTCAAGGATGCTGAGATTATCCGTGGCGTCAAATGCCCAGACCACCGCATTATTTACATTCTTAGCCGTCCACTCAGCGACAATGCTGTCTTGGCTACCATCGAACCACGTTAAGTCGGAAAACGTAACGACATCAGCAGCGCGCGAGGCAGATGAAGCCCCGGTCGGAATATATGACGAGGCCGAGCCCACAGCTTCAAGCTGCGCACCCCAAAGATAGTAACCAGAGGCACCATCTCCTGCATAGGAAGTAATGTTGTTACCTGTCGCGGAATAAAGCTCCAGAAAGTGCGTGCCAACACCCAAAGTTGCCGTGAGCGTGCAGCGATACCATCCGTCAGCGAGCGCTTCGATGCTCGCCGTTCCATTCGCCACGGTGCCTATCGATCCAGAACCAGAGAGATTAAACCATGCCCGATAGGTAGCAACGCCTTCGAACCATATTAAAAACCACGTTCTTTCCGCTGGTTTTACATAAACCGAAGCGGTGTGGACCCCCGATATTGCAAAACCACTGTTATGATAAACGCCGTGAGTTGCTGTAATGGCAGTCTCGGTAATCCGATCGGCTGTAAGCGTACCATCTGGCGCGGTAATGGCATTTGCCGTGCGCGTGGCGTTCTGGGCTGCCCAGGCTGCCGATGCAAAATCTTGGCTTTGCGTTGCCAGATTGGTCCTGGCTTCTTCGACCAGAAGCCCCCGATCTCCACGCCGCAGAGTGTTGTTCCCAAAGCTCTGCAACACCCCAGAGGATGTCGTGTAATATGCAGACGAAGCTCGTGCGCAACTTAGCAGGGAGGCGATTGTCACTTCTGCCCCATCATTCCAGGCGCGATCATTGATCAAATCGACGTCCATCGTCGCCAACGCCGCGCCCGACTGCAACACCCAGCTCGGGACACCACCCCCACCCAGCGCCGCCTGCCAAAGTCCTATCCATGGTCCAAGCAATCCCATTGGATTAGCCGCTATATGTCCAGACGAATAACGTGCCGACAACGGCGGATCCACCTGGCGTCACTTTAACTCTCAGCCTGTCGCCGGCCGCCACGATGGGATTATACTGATCAACCCCCGTATCAAAGCCGTCTGAGGAATGGCTCGGTTGCACCGGCACATTTGTGAAGTCCGCGCCGAGGCAATCGTTGTTGTCGTAGAAGACCCAACCGTTGCCCGTATCGGCGGCGCCCTCGCTCAGCAAACTGAGTTGGAGGTCGCCTCCCGTGTCGCCCGTTATGGCATCCCACCGCATTTGTTGGACGGCGCCAGTGAAAGGCGGCCCGGTATCGGTCCAGACCCCAGAACCTGTGGAGACATCAAATCTCTGCCGTGTCAGCATTGGATTTTCCTGTCCTGCATCATGGGTGCTTCTCCGCGGCGCGCTTCTTGCGCATTCCGTTGCGAGCGCGCTCGCGATTGGTGTCGGGGTTGTCAGCGCGCCATTTGGCCTGGCGCTGAGCGTTGGACTTGCCGCCCGTCCGCTTGCTGGTCGCTGGCGTGGAGTTAATAATGTTATTAACTGGCTTGGCAGGCTTCTGGCTGTTATCGAACCGGCGCTCGCGAAGGGCGCGAATCTGATCCAGCTTACTGATCGCCATCGACCTTGGCTTCGCGCAGCACTTCGATGATAGCGCGGGCGAGATCTCTCGTCGGAGCCTCAGGGATAAGCGGCGCGCCCCCCTCGCCAGTCACCGCGACCTTATCGCCGTAGACCTTGGGCAGCGCCTTGGACAAGATCCACTTGCGGGTCTCGACGCGGAGTTTGGAGCGCTGGACATGCTCGCCATTGACGACCCAGGTCGATTCCTTGTCGTCGCCGTGACGGCGCTCCATCCAGTCATTCGAGCCATCGTCGCTGATTTCGAGCAGTTCATCGGCCATTTTCATATAGCCGACTTCACGCGCAGCGCGATATTTCGCAGAAATCGGATGATCGGGATTGACGGCCCAACTGCGCACTGTGCTCTCTGCGGGCAGGTTATCGCCAGCGCAGATGGCATTCAGACTTTCGCCCTCGGCCAGACGAGCGCAGATCAGATCGGCAATCTCTTCGGTGTAGATAGTCGGGCGCCCGGCGCTTTCCTGCTTCGGCTTCTTCGGCTTCACCTCTTTGGGCTGGAGGGATGTAGCCGATTTCGAGGAAGTTCGCTTTTTGTTAGGTGACGGGGACTTGGCCATGCGCCTGCGGCTCTAGAAGAGCGAAGGTCTTGGACTCGCTCCATGTGTTGACGAAAGTGATGCCTGCGACGGTGGCGCACAGAAAGTTCTGCTTGCCCCATTTGAAGATGCGAGACGGGCCGTCGATTGCCGGGTTGAAGCCAAGTTTCTCGAAATCGTCTCCGTCAAGCAGGACGGCGACATGGCTGAAGGCGTTCACGCCGCACTCTCTCATAGCATCAGAGAAAGCCATGATCGCCTCGCGGTCCAGTGTCACGAAAACGCCCCGCCTTCACCCAAAGGCGCATCCGCGTCCCTGAACTTCAGCCCGCCGTTTTCCATCATGTTGCGGGTCTCCTCCTCGAACTGTTCGGCGGAGAGCTTGCGAAAGGGCGCGGGAGGAGGCGCTGGGGGCTGAATGGCTTCGGCCGGCTGCTCCGGGGCCTTCACTGTCTTTGCGGGCTGCACGGGCTCTCCTGAGGCTTTGACGACGCCCTCGCATGATGGGACTTCGACGAGGTGCGCGATGATGCCGCCGCCGAGAATGCCTGCGAGGCGGTCATGCATGATCTTGGCTTCGTTTTCCGTGTGATGAGCCGAGAACACGTCGAGCTTGCCGTCCTGGCCGGTGATGATGATGAGATAGCCGGGGAGGTCGGACATCGGGCTCAGTGCTCGTAGTGCTTCTGCTTCGTGGTAGCGAGCAGGGATTTGATAACGGCTGGAGGCAGGTCATAGTCCCGCGTGACGAAGCGCTCTGTGCCAGCAACGGTGCGCATGACGATCACGGCGACCTTGTTCTCCTTGGGATAGACCTGGACCAGGACGCCGGATTCATCGAGGACGATGGGGTGGAGCGCGCCGGCTTCAGCGAAGCGCTGCTGGGCGATGGCCATGGCGTCGTCGAAGAGCGGGCGATGCTTTTTGATCGCGCGGAACTTGCCGGGCGCTTCGTATTCGACCAGCAGATTGTTCATGGCCGCCAGATGACGGTGATCGATGACGACGTGCATTGAGGCCGGAAGGCCGTCGAGGACTTCGCCGTTTTTGCGGTCAAGAGGCATCCTCTACTTCGCTCCTTCGGCAATCGTGCGCTTGCGCTGCGCTCCGGATTTGCGGGCGACCGAGTAGGCGATGGCGACCGCCTGCTTTGGATCACGGCCCGAACGCACCTCTGTGGCAATATTCGCCGCGATGGTCGCCTTGGATGTTCCGGATTTCAGCGGCATTTCTACTGGCTCATCTCGCCTTCGGATGGTTTATCTGCGGTTTCATCTCGCGCAGCTGCGCGTTCTCGGCTTTTTCTGATGCTTCGCTCCGCGTAATCCGGGCTAAGGCATTCTTCTTCTACAAGAAGCTTCTTCACCGCGTAGCGAAGAAGGGCTCCATAACTTGTATCCGCAGGCTGCTTTTTAAGCCAAAGCTCCATCGCTTCGCGCATTTCTGCATCGATGCGGACATTGAGGGTGAGGTCTTTTCTCATGACCTCAATGTATCACGTCGTATCTACTATGCAACTTCGTGTTAATAAGTATTAACGAGATGTTGTGTGTTACAATGTGTTCGGCTATTATGCATTTGCTACAGCATAAGCGACGAACTGGCACCGATAGCTACTGGCGGACTTGCCACAGAGCTCACAGGAACCAGGGAGGACCGGAAAAGTCCCCGTCAGCAAACAAAAAGCCCGACGACGAGTTCGTACCTCGCGCCGGGCCATGCATGTGATCAACCACTTCGAAAAGGCAAATCACACATGACCGAGAATATCAGAACCCGGCCGCATGACAAGATCGCGGCTGTCATTGCGGCCGTTCCGCTGATCGTCGCCGAGACGGCGCTCAATGCGGAGCACCTCGCCCAGGCGGAAGGATGGATGTCCACCCTTGTGCTGGGCGCTGTCGGCGCGACACTCGCGGCGGCCGCGGCGCTGCCGATCGCGGAACGGGCGGCGGTGCGCGGATACTGGCTCAAGGCCATCGGCCTCGGGCTGTTCTTCGCGACCATGCTCGCCTTCTCCTTCACGACCAGCGTGAGCCGGGTCGGATCGAAGATGGATGGCGAGATCGCCGAGGCCGGCAGCCATAACGGCAAGCTGATCCTGGCGGGCGATGCTTACCACGCCGCGCAGGAGGCCCAGAAGACCGAATGCGCGACTGGGCGCGGCAGCAGATGTCGGGACGCCGAGAAGGCCACTGGCGCAGCCAGGCTTGCCCTCGCGGCCGCACCGGCGCCTAAGACTGAGGATGCCATGACGCGGCGTCTCGCCTCCGTCACCGGCCTCAGCAAGGAGACGGTGCAGCTCTACCAGCCGCTGCTGTTCCCGCTGGCGCTGCAGTGGGGCGGCTTCATGTTCCTCGCCTATGGCCTGGCGCCTCGGCGGAAAGAGAAATTCGCCGTCGCTGTCGAGCCCATTACGATCGAGCCCGAACCGACCAAGAAGGCCAAGCCGAAGACGGTCCGGAAGAAGAAGCTGAAGCAGATCACCTACCAGCCTGCCATATCCGCAAAGGTGGATGGCAGAACCATCGCCGGAAGACGACGGAAGCTGGCGAATGATGATGCGGACTTCGTTCCCGCTTTCGCATGAAACTCAGAAACCAGCCAATTTGGCTGGTTTTTTTATGCCGTTTGCACAAGAAGCCAGAGCCAAACGGCAACGCCGGCCAGATCGATCAGCATCGCCAACCCGAAGGCGGGCGTTAATATCGCCTTCGTCATCGAGGAAATCGACCACGGAAAGAGCCCATCTTTGCCAGATCGGGTCCGCGATGACGACGCCGAGGATGATGGCGAACATCAGAATAGCGATGGCCCAGCCGAGCATTTGGCATCTACCTCTCGGTGATTTTCCAGAGCGTTGCTTCCGGCAAAAGCCGCCGCATCTCCACCCATCTTTGGAGCCTCTGCCATGTCAGATGGCGATCCTCAGCGTGGCCGTGGATCTTCTCGAAGGACTCCAGGGTGAGCGGAGTATGTTCTGCGATGTAGGCGGATAGGGCTTCTCGGTCTACCGATGATAATCTGGCGGGCGGCATCGTGCTCCCAGTTACCGAGCGTCCGGACGCTTGTCGGTAGCCGCCGGCTCCTGCTTCTGCCGCGCTGTGCGCCGCCAGATGCCACAGATTGGGTTTGCGGCAACGGCTCCGTGGTCAGCCGCTTAGCCTGTTCTTTCTATCGCAGCTACCGAACAGGACCAAGTCTTGCTGCGAAACTCTGGCGGGCCGGTCGTCACCTCCGGCTTCAGGCGAGGGAAATGGAGCCGCCCGATACCCCTCCCGTGTGGTTGCATTCCCACAGAGCCACGATTTGGGAGCGCGTGTAGCCGAAACGATTTGTTATCGGCGTCCGCCAGAACTGTTGCGCCATCCCTCCATGGCCACCAAAGGGTGGCATGTGGAACGCCTTTCGGCGTGGAGGGGTAGGCGACTTGCTCCAATCCGCAGCGCTCCGAGCCAGCTTTGCATAGAGGATTGCCGTAACTGCCAGCCCAGAAACCCGACAGGGCGCGACCCTCTAGCTGCGAAATCCTGCCCGCCCTGGTGGATGGGTCTAAGCTACCACCCACCCGCATTGGCAAATCAGATTCTACTGCGCGTCGCTGCAAACGCAAAGCTTTCGCCATCGGCGGACCAGTAATCCACTGTTCAAATCGGTTCGATTTTATGAGGATTGTCGTCCGGTTGACGGTAAGCGCCGCGTTCAAGGCGCAATTTTCACCATTACTGAATTCGTTAGATCAGAAATTTCCACTTGACAATGTTTCACAGAGGTAAATCGCGCCGACTCCCCTAGTTATCCACAGGTACGAAGCACCGTCTCCTGCAATTCGACCGTCACGCGCATGGTTCGGATGGCGATTTCGATGTCCACGGCGCTGAAGCGATGCGAGATGCCATAGTGCTGGGCAAGCATTGCCAGGGCGAAATGCAGGACCACGGGAGCCTTGGCGCTCTGCTGAGGACGAGACAGGGCTGGATAATACATCTCGCCTAGCCTCCACAGCGGCAGCTCGTCTTCGGCGGCCTTCTCCAGCCATCGCAGGCACGGGCGGAAGAATGGATGCACAGCGGTCTCGGCGATCGCGCGGGCTTGGCCGAATGCCATGGCCCGCTCATACGGGTCGAGATCCTGGAAGCCGCGATCGTATGCCGGCAGGAATCTCGCCGTCGCTGGTCCTTTGTGCCGAGATCCAGCGTAATGGCGCATGTACCGCACGGCCGCCGCCCATTCCTCCTGCGAGATGGTGCCGCGCTTTTGCAACTCGTCCACAACTGGGGTGATCTGCCAGTTGAAATGGCCGGTCGGGTTGCCCTTCTCCGTTAGGATGATGTTGGGCTTGATGGGGCGACCAGCCTCCTTCGCGCGATCGACGCGCTGGGGCGTTGGGGCGTGCCACTCGTCGCCTGGGCCACGCCGCTCCAGATAGCGCGACAGTTCTTCGACGTGGCGCTCGTTGTCGGCCTTGCGCGATTTGGTTTTGATCTTCGCCATTCTTCCCCCGAAAAGGCCCTGTACTCAACGGTTGCGGGTGCTATAATTCGCCCTGCTTTCGATGTTGTGTGGTCATACCATCGCGGGCTGTTAACGGTTGTGGTTCGGCCCGGCAGGGAGGTGCAACTCCCGCCGGGCTATCTTTCTCCCTCCCGCTTCAGGGATTCGCCTCGTTTCAATGCGTTGAGCATCTTCGCCTGATCCTCCCGCGATATCCGGGGAACCTTCACGATGGTGACGCGGCATCGGCTTCTGTCGCCCTTGGCGTAGGCGAGGGCGTCTTCGAGGCCCCTGATAATTTTGCTGCCTGCCGTGGTCACTTGCGCCTCCTTGGCTTCGCCTCACGAGCCTCCTGCCGGATCATCTCGGCGATATCGGTTCCGGCGTGGTATCGTTCGGCATGGGCAAAACCGTCCCCGGCCAGATTCTCCGAGACCATCATTGCCGCATCGAGCATGGCCTGGTTTCGGATCTGCGCCCGCTTCGCCCGATTGAGGATCGGATCCAGGGCGACGCTGTCGTCGGCCATCCGCATGTTCTCGTCCGCATAGAGTTCGGCGATCTGTGCTGCCCGTCGCATGCCGCGCTGAAATTCGGTCATCACAACCCTCGGTATATGCCTCTGTATGACTCCACGTTTCGCCAGGACGGCCGAAGCGAGTCCCGGCTACGCTGATGAGGTTTTCCCCTCTTCCTGCCGCTGGCGCGCTGCGGGCGAGTCCCTGGTTTCAATCTGCGCTCACCCCCTGATCTCGCGCATCACGCCGAAGTCGCTCTTCACGGCGCGGAGTTCCTTGACGACAGTTGGGGGATCGCGGTCGTATTCCTGGACGCCAGCGTCCCAGTTCTGCGTGTCGAGGAAGCGGATCGGGCCGCCGGTGCCGGTATCGCCGCGGGGACCGCAGGCGATGGCGACGGCTTCAGGCGCGGACTTGCCGGCGAGCATGGCGCCGAGCGCGAGGTCACCGCCGCTGCCCCAGGCGTCCGGCGCCTCCGCCACGTCCACGAGGTATGGCGTTGCGAGCGAGCAAACGCGGAGCGAAGGGCAATCGCCTTCCCGGAGCACGATGAACCAGCCGCCGAGATCGCTCGTATCCGGGGCGTGCGGCAGGTCGTCCTTGCCCTGGCCGTTCAGGTACCAGGCGATCCATTGCTCCCGGTGAGCGGGGAAACCGGTGAGGGCGAAGGCCAGGCGGCGGCCGTCTTCCTCGTCGTAGAATTCGCCATCTGCTGTCTTGGCGTGGATCTTCGGGTAGTGGCCCATGCGGGTGCCGTTGCGGGAGCGCAGGCTGTCTGCGGCCAGATAGCGGCCGCACCAGGCAATGGTGGTCATGCCTTCCCCCTCCGGTTGATCTGCTGCTTCGCCAGTTGGGCCGTGGTCTTTGAGCAACCGGTCGCCATCATGATCTGTTCGGTGGTCGCCTTCGGATGATGCCGGGCGTATTCTTCGGCCTTGAGCGTGGTAGGGCTGCTCTTCCGGTCGCCGTCTTCCCAGGCTAAGTCGATCAGCGTCATAATGCGGCGGATCTGGGCTTCCACGGGTGGATCGATCGTGGTCATGGCGCGATGCCCTCGTCCCAGTAGTAGGTCTCCGGCCCGTCCTCACCGTCCTTGGTGCCCGTCACCCAGTCGCGATACTCCTGGCTCTCGCCCCGGTCCTCGTAGGTGTAGGTCTTGCCGGCCGGATCCTTCGCCGTCTTCTCGACCATCGGGCACCCGGTAAGCGCGCGGACCATCTGATCTATGACCCAAGCCTTGTGATGCGCCCCGTCTGTGCCGCCGTACTGACGGGCCATATCGAGGGCTTCCTCGATGCGTTTCGTCGGTTCGTCGATGGTCATGGTCTCCCTCCCCGCGCCAGCCGGCGCATTGATGCGATTGCGTTCATTTCTCGTTTTCCTTCATGGCCTTACGGGCATTGTTCAGCATTCGTGTCGCCGACATTCCGACCGGCTCCCAGTTAGCGTCGACCTCGCGGACGCGGCCGGTGACGACGCGGAGGCGCTTGCCGATGACGCGCATGGCCTGCTCAGCCGCGGCGAAGACCTCTCGCGCCCGGCTCGCGCAGACTTCGTGCGGCCGGTTGTTCGTGGCGGTGATGAACGAGGCGATCTCGTGCGGTGCGAACGAGAAATCCTTCGGGGCGCCGACGATCCGCTTGGCCTCGGCCTCGGCGAGATTACAGTCTTCGCAAACGAGCGTCGGCGCGAAGCGGATGAAGCTATTCTCGATCGCACAGACGGCGTGCCACTCTGCCTCGCGCCGGCGGGCATCCATCATGTCGCGGACGCAATTTTCGAAATGATCGTGATGGAAGACCAGCCGGCAGAGGAGATTGTCGGACCTGTCCAGACGCGCAAACTCTTCCTTCGCCCGAAAGCAGCAAGGGCACCGCCACCGCGGCTCGACCTCGAAGAAATTGCAGATCTTTCCGAATCCGACGGCGTTCAAATCCGCCTTCAGCCGGTAGAGCAGATGCGCATTGTCTTCCGCTATTGACGCCATGCTACAATCCTCTCTACGCAAGTCTTCCGCGCTTCAAAGCGCTCTTGATCGTCTTGTCCGCACTCATCTTGTCGAGTCCCACCGCAATTGCCGCGTTGAGGAGCGCCGCCTCGCCGCCGAGGTCGAGTTGACCGGCTTCCGCAGCGCGACAGGCGGCCCAGAAGAGCGCCTTGTTGCGCTCGCCCTCTTTCGCCCGGGCGACGAAGTCCACCAGCGGGCCGATATTCTGGGGGGCGTCTTTGCGGTTGAACGCGACGACCGGCTGGGGTTTGGGCTTCAGGGCCTCCAGTGACCAGCGCGGCAAACGCGGCAGGGCGCCGCCGAGCGGGGAATTCACCCAGCGATAGGAGCGGCCGCCATCCAGCACGCTCGGCGGCGCGACGACATAGCCGCCAGTGGTCTTCACGTCGATGCCAGGAGCCAGAGCGGATTTGGAATTCTTCAGCGGCACTTCGAACGCGAAGTAGAGATGGGTGCCGCCGTTGGCCGTCTTCGCCGTGACGGTAGGCGGGAAGGTCTGTTTGTTCGCCTTCAGCCGGGCGATGGACTCGTCGGATCCGTTGCGCGGGTCGAGGTCGATCACGACGATGTTCGACGCCAGGCCGCAGGCGAGGCCGATATTGGCGCGGGGATAGCGGCGGGACCATGCGCCGATCTGCTCCTCGTCATCGGTGGCGTCGAGACATCCTCGGCCGCCCTCGGACTTCGGGACGGCTGGTATCTTCTGCCCCGCCATGAGTGGGAACACCTTCCAGCCGAACTGCGTGAGATGGAAAGCCGCATCAAGAAACATGGGCTAGTCCTTCCAGATTTCTTGGGCGGCTAGCGTCGCGTGGCCGTCGTATTCGAGGCAGAACCTCTCGGTGTCGAGGCGGGCGGCGACGGTGCCCTTGCGGCCCATCTTGCGTTCCACCTTCGACTTATCGAGCCGGATGACCGCGTGGCCGTGGGCGCCGCCGAATTTCTTGGTGCGGGCGAGGCAGATGCCGCGGTCCGCCTTGTTGCCGAAGTTCGACGACCCGAAGGCGTGGCCGATCTTGAAAGGCTCGATGCTGCCGTCGCCGCGGATGAACTTGCCGGGAATGTGCGTGGCGATGATCAGGATGATCTGCTCTTCGTCCACGAGGTCACGGAACACCCGCATGATGTCCTTGACGTAGTCGGTCTCGAGCTGGCGCGGATCGCGCTTGTGGTCCATCTCATTCCAGGGGTCGAGGAAGAAAAACCGCGTCCCGTAACGCCGCTTGTGGTAGCGGACGAGGTCCATGTACCAGGACACGAGGCGCTCCTCGGAGGCTCGGCGGCGAACGAAGTGGATCTTGTCCAGCAGGTCTGGTGCATCATGGGCGCTGGCGAAGTTGCGCACATTGCGGGCTACCTCGCTTTCGAGGTCTTCCCACGAGCACAGCATCGCCCCGCTGCCGAGGGCGCGGCCGGCTTCCCGGTCGTTCACAAAGCACGTTGCCAGGATTTGCCCGAGCGTGGACTTGCCGCAGCCGTAGGGGCCACACATGATGACCAGCTCCGGCAGGCGCCAGAACCAGCCGAGGTTCTTCTGCAGGAACCCGAGGCCGGTCGGATAGACGGCGAAGTCCTCTTCCGCATTCAGCGCGGAAATCGGCACGACGTCGTCCCAGAACAGGTGCTTCGGCGTGCCGATCCGGGTGAAGAAATCATCCCCCGGCTGGAGGTCGACATAGCTCAGCCTGGTTGCATCGATCCCGCGAGCCACAAGCTCCAGAGCCTTGTCCTTGGCCTCGCTGGCATGGCCGACAACGATGATTTCCTCGGCCGAGAGATCGGCCTGCTCCGCCTCGGCGTAGAGCCAGCATGACTCGTTCACCTCGTGCAGGGAGGCGCGGCTTTGCGGGGCAAGGGCTAGCCAGGTGCGCTTCATAGCGTTTCCCCGCTGTAATGGCCGCTCAGGCTGTAATTGTTGCCATTCGCCCGCTGCCAGCCGCCCTTCTTCGGCGGGGCCTCGGCATTGCGCCCCTCACGGGTCAGCGTGTTCCGGCACCAGTTCTGCCAGGTTGAGCGCCAGTTTTTCTTGAAGCCCTTGCTGTCGGGGACGGAGAGCCAGTAGTCCTTGAAGCGCCGAGCAGCCTCGATGACCCAGTCCCGATCGCGCTTGCAACTGTGCATGGCCCACTGCCCCCATTCGTTCGGCAGGCGCCAGTCGTCGGGGAGGCGTGTTCCATCGCTGTACGCGGGCGCCCCCTCTCTCTCTAGGTTGTTTCTATTGTTACTATTTTCTGGCCCTTTATCTGGCCCTTGAACTGGCCGTTCATCTGGCCCTTGAGGCGTTATCAGCTTCAAAATAGTGGCTGATTTTAAGGGTTTTTCGGCATTTTCATCTGGCCCTTGAACTGGCCGTTCATCTGGCCCTTTATCTGGCCCTGATCTGGCCCTTTCAGCCTCCTCGGACAGCTTCATAAGCTCGTAAACCGTCTGATAAATGTCGTAATTACAGATAGTTAGGATGCTGTTGAAGCGGCCGTTCATCTGGCCCTTGCCCGAAGCGGAATCTGAGCGGAGCATCAGCTCCTCTTCGAGCCTGGAAATGAACACCCGGACGGTCTTTTCAGACCAGTTCCAGCGAGCCGCGAGCCACGATCTGGCGGCCATAAGCTGGCCCCGCTTCAGGGAGACGACCTTGCCGCGGTTAAGCACCTCGAAGGGCTTGTACGCGGCCTCCATGAGAAGATCCTGCCAAGCCTCATACCGGGAATATGATCCGCGGGATGGATCTGCGGGCGCCACCGGTTGTCCCATGCCGACGATCGGGTGATCGCGCATGTCGCGGCTGACCGCGATCCAGTTGCCAGGATTTGCCCCGCTGTTGTGCCCAATAGCCCCGTGCATCATGCGGCCTCCGACTCGTTGAACAGCTCCGGAGTGCCGCGCCATTCGTACCAGGCCTTGAGATCTTGCCGGGGCACCATCACGCGCCCTTTCTCTCGCCCATTGCGAACGTCGGACTCGCATGCCCTAACCGTGAGATCGGCGGTCCCCTTGCTTCCGGGGAAGGAGAAGTGGATGTAGGCGTTGCGGTCGCTCTTGCGCCAATAGCTGGCATGGCCGGTGACGAGAATCGCGCCGGGGAATTTCCGGCGCAGATAGCGAGGCAGGGCAGCTATCGCGCGCTTCTCCAGCCACCGCTTATGGTTCCAGTCGTCCATGCAGCCCTGGCAGCACCAGACATCGCGGCCGGTGAAGACGGGCATGGCCCACGGGCGTCCATACTCCTCCTCAAAATCTGCCGCTTCATCGTCGTTCCGCGGAGCGGCCAAACTCTCATCGGTTACGCGCGCATAGCAGCCGGTGCACTCGAACCACCAGCCAGAGTTCACGAGGTCTTCAACGGGAACCCAGCCCTGCTCAGCGTATTTGTCCCATCCCGGCCGCCGGCTGCAGCTATCGACGCTCTCGAAGTCGATGCCCAGTTCGTTCGCGCCCTTCCGCCGGGCGATGACGCTATGCTTGGCGAACACGATGACGCTTCCGCTGTCGTCGTACCCGTCCACCTGATAGGCTTTGATTTGGAAGGCTTTCATTATGCGGCCCTCCCTTCGGTGAGAGAGGTGGCCGGATAGCCATCATGGACCACGCCATCGAGTTCACGGCCCTTGGCCTTGATGACGGCTTGTGAGGAGCCCTCCCATTGCTTGAACAGGAACGGGACGCCGGCGCGGGCTGCCTGATCGCGCAGCGACCGGAACCAGTCAGGGTTGGCCGGGCGATAGTTGGCGCCGCTTTCCCCGCCGGTGATGATCCAATGCAGGCCGCGCATGGTCCCCATGTTCACCGGTCCGAGGAGCGGCTCCATGGACAGGAAGCGAACGCGGGCCGGCATGAGGTTTAGATGAGGAACGCGCCGATCGAACTCTTCCTGGTTCTCGACGGTCGTCCCCAGCCAGACGTTGTTGGGACAGCCGCGCACATACCAAGACGGCGGCGCAAAGCGCCGGATATTCTGAGGCCGCTTCGTCAATAGGAGCCAGTCGAGATTGGGCGTTGCCGTGATGAGCGCCCAAAGGTCCTCGCGCCACTGAGGCAGGATGCTTTTGTGGTTGTCGAAGACATCGGCGAGCGATGCGCAGAACACACGCGGGGGCTCCGCCGCACCTTCGGCCTCACGGTTCCATTTGACCGGATTGCCCCATGTCTTGGTCCGGCGCCGCTCAGCGTGAGGCCCCCATTCGACCTGACCAAAGCGCTCCGCCCATGTCTCGGCATAGCAGCCATCGCATGCCGGACTTACCTTGGTGCACCCAACCCAGGGATTGAACGTATGGGTGGTCCATTCGATCTTGGAGTTCTCGCCCATCAGACAGCCCTCCCCACACTCGCAGGAAGCTCCACAGGCGACATCAACCCGTCGCATGCAAGCGCATGGTCGCTGAGGAGCTGCGCCGCGGTCTCGTAATCGAGGGCGTCGTACTGGATGAGCGCATAGATGGTTTCGACCGAGCCCATGGCTCCGATACGCCATCCGTGGAGGATAGCGTTCCTGGTCATCCGCTCTTCGAAGCGCTCGGCCCTGTCGTGCCAGAAGGGATGATCGACGGTCAGATCCTCCGGCGCCGGCTCGAAGAAATCATCCGGCAGGAGGGGATGGATCATCTCTGCATGTGGGGGGACAAGATGCAGGGGGGCATCAAATCCTTGCGCATCGGGTGCGAATTGGTTACTTATTGTCATCTTTCACGGTCCTCCTGACCGATGATCGGAAGTTTGTGTTTGCTCAAACCGCTTCAGACCTTGGCCGGCTCAGAAACTGGTTTGACACTCTCGGGCAGAGACAGAAGCCCCACCGTTTTCTTGGCTGGTCGGCGCGGGAACGCCGGCCACCAAACCTTCAGCCGGCGACCTCGATCACCGTCGACAGGCTCTTGTGCTCGGGCACATACGGAAAGCTTCCGTCCCAAGCCGGATTGTCGATGTCGTAGGTCTTGCCGCCCTCGATCTTGAAGACCGTGCCGCAGCGGATGTTCTGGCACATGCCCGGTTCGGCATGACCGCAGATCCATTCCTCATCCGCGCCAGTCAAGGCAGACAGCGGCAGGCCGCGCAGGAGGCGATCCATCACCGGGATCATCACGCTCACCGCGCCGCCGCTATCCCACTGGGCGAAGAAGCGCTGCATGATGTCGATGATGACGTCCTGGTCGTCCTGGGCGAAACTGCTCTTGGCCAGTTCAGCCTTTGCGCTTTCGATGATGCTCATGGTCTTCTCCTATGCTCTCGCTCTCATTGGTTCTGCCTCAGGCGTGGGGATAGGAAGGCTCATGCCACCTCCCCGAACAGATCGAAGGTCTCTGGCGCGGGTGCAGCCTTGGGCTTGGGAGCCTTATGCGCGCGCACGAATCCGAGACGATCAGCTTGCTGATTGACGCAGCGCTGGAAGGCGTCGAAGCCTCCGAAGCCGCCGTCCTCCAGGATCCGGCAGAACTTGTCGATGACCGGAATGCCCTCCGGGGTCACCATCTTGGCGATCTCGGGGACGTTCTCCATGCACATGGACTTCGGCCGCATCTCCACGATGAAGCGCGCGAAATCCCACATCATGGAGTTGCGCTCGTCGTAGATGTCCTGCTTGCCGGCCCTGCTGAAGCCCTGGCAGGGCGGTCCGCCCGCGATGAGATCCAGTTCGCCAGGTTGCATCCCGAGGGCGCTGAGCACGGTGGCGCTGGTGAGTTTCCGGATGTCGCCGAAGAAGATGTGGCTCACGCCAGGGAAGTCGGGTCCCTGCTGGGAAATGTAGCCATCTCCGGCCGTCGAGACGTGTTTTAGTTGCATTTCGCCATCAACGACGATGGCGCCGTCTTTGATCTGGAGGCCGGCGCGGGTATATTCTCGGGCGAGATAGCGTTCGAGCCGGTCACGATCCTCGTTCGTGACGAAGTGGAGGGTGAAGTGCCCCCACCGGCAGAGGTTCGACATGTAGGTGAGCGTGGCGGCGCAATCCCACTCTGCGGCCGCCACGACCTCCATGCCGCTCTGGATGAGGCCGAGGCTCATGCCGCCGGCGCCGGCGAAGAAGTCCATGGCCTTCGGCCGGCGCGCGCGGCGTATTTCAGCTTCTGCCGTGGCGCGAGGCAGGATAAGACCGGAAGGCATCGAGACGAACTCGCCCATCATGGCCGGCCCCGCTTGGCCACCACGCGGACGCGCTTGCTATTCTGAGCCGCGATGCGCTTGTTCACTGGGAGCTTGGCAAGACGGGCGCCGTGATCAGCGACGACTTTGCCGTTGGTGTCGAGTTTGAAGCCGGGAAGGGCGATACCGGAGCGCTTCATTGCACGCTCCACATCGTTGCGGCCAGCACTGCGAAGAGCCCGGCCAGCCCGATAAGATGGGCGGCGAAAAAGATGATCTCGTCAGTGGAGAGGGTCATGCCGCGCGCTCCTCAGAAACGCCTCGGATGAGGTCCATGTTGTTCCAGATGGCGAATTCGGGCAGGTTGAGCCTTCTGGCGATGACCATCGTGTCGAAGCCGCTGGACCAGAGATCCCATGCGATCTCAAGCTGAGACGCGGTGAAGACCGTCTTGGCGTTGACGAAGATGAGGCGGGGTTGCTGGGTCATGCCGCGCGCTCCCGAAGAACGTAGGCGCGCAAACAGCCGCAACTCTGCGAACCGCCGCGACGGAGATGGCGAGACCAGATGGCCCTGACCGTTCCGCAGTCGCACCGGCAACGCCAGAATGTATCGCCGCGCGGCGAATTCTCGGCTCGGTCCAGCACCAGCCACCGTCCAAAGCGACGGCCAGTCAGATCGAGGAGCGGACGTCGCTTGCCCTCGCGTTTTGGAGCATCAAGCCGGAAGAGCTTCCCCGAGACTTGGCCTCGGGTCATAAATAGCGCTTCTGCGATGCGCCCCTTGGACCAACCGCATTCCCAGAGCTTGAGGATCGTTTGGTCGTATGTCTTGTCGGCCATTGCCCATCGCCCCTATGGGCGTGCCGGGGCAAGAAACGCACCCCAGCACGCAGAAAACGCGGTACTAGTTCAGGCCCGGCAGAGGACCGCCGAGCTTGTAGAAGATGCCGGTCTTGACGACGTCCTGGTCGAGGCTATCCGTGATGCGAATGCCACCCTGGTTCACCCAGTCCTGGTCTTCGAAGAAATCGTGGGTGTACTGGGCCTTGGCGAAGAGGCCGTAATCCAGGGCGTATTCGACGCCGCCGCCGGCGCGGACGCCCGCATAGGTCTGGCTGGGCTTCTCGGTCATGCCGGAGCAGCCGAGTTCATATTCGGCCTCGGTATAGGCCAGCAGGCCGTAGAGCATGACGCGGGAGGAGATGACCTTGCCGACGCGGCCGCCGAGATACCACTGCCCCTCGTTCTTGAAGGAGCAGCCGAGCGCGCCGTTGAACACGGAAACCTGCGTCTCCATGTCGGACCAGTCATAGCCGCCGATGAGGCCGAACACCCAGCCGTTGCGGGAGATGTCCGCACCGCCCTCGACGCCGTAGACCGCGCCGTGGCTGTTGATGCCGTCGAAGTTCAGCAGGTTGAAGCCGCCTGCATCGACGTCGATCTCATGGTTGGCGTTGCCCCAGCCGATGTTGCCGCCGGCCCAGATGCCGGACCATTCGATGACCTTGTCGCTGGAGACAGCGAGATCGGCGGTCTTGGAGCCCTTCAGGTCGGTCGCCGAAGCAGGTGTCGCGGCCAAAAAAAGAGCCGCAATCGCGGAGGTGATGATTGAGGAATTCCTGTTCATTTGCTATAGTTTCCTAGTGCTTTGAACTAGCCCCTTGACGTCTTCGCCAGGGGCTGCCCCGAAACCCCTCCGGGGCTTCCCCTTGAAGGCCAGGACCGGCATGTGCTTCCGATCCTGGCCAGTGGGGACTCATGAAATTGACGCAACAAAACTCCCGGCCGGACGCGCCGCTGCCCAGCCCACACAACTAAACGCACGCTACTGGAACGCGCCGCGCCGTTCGGAAGGACCGCGCGGTATTCGGTTAGGCGACTGGCTGCGATAATTTCCGCAGTCGGCGGCTCAGAGCGCCTTTGCGCCCTGCTTCAGCAGCCAGTTCGCGGTTTTGAGAGAAGGCACGCTTCTCGCCCGGCGTGCGCAATCCGCCCCTGCGGCCAGCGTTCGCCGCAGCCTCGCGGTCCTGAGAGAAGGATCGCGCTTCGGCTGGCACGTTCTGACCGCCCTTGCGGCCCGACTCGGAGGCGAGGCTGCGGTCCTGGGAGAAGGACCGCTTTCCAGCCTGAACGGCCTTGCCGCCCAGAGCTGCGATCTCGCGGACGCGCTCGGGGGACATGGAGGCGAAGCCTTGGCGGCCTTTGGGTTTGTTCAGCATGCGCACAATCCGTTTACGTCCGTTCAGGCAGTTGCTCTATCATCGGCGGGGTAGATGTCCGGCCGGAGGACCGTGCGGTGCACGCCAGTTGCGCGCTCGACCTGAATGACCCTCAGCGGCGGCACGCGCCGCCAGTTCGCGACGGACTGAACGGTGATGTCCAGCTTGGAGCTAAGCTCGGTCAGGGTCCCAACGGCGTTGATCGCGGCCATCAGGCCCGGCTCACGGGGGTGTTTCAGTTTCATGAGCCGAATTTAAGTCACGAACTGAATGTCTGTCAACTGTAACTTCAATGGCGATTTCAGTCGCAGGCTTATAAAACATGCTCATGACAGAGGCATCCACCTTCGCCGCCCGCTTGATCCTTGCGATGGACGCGCGGAAAATCACCCAATCGAAATTCACCCAATCGGATCTTGCCAGGGCCGTAGGCCTTAGGCCTCAGTCCGTTCATCAGTGGATGATTGGCAAATCTCTGCCCAAGACCCGATATTGGAAGGTGATCGCTGAAGCCCTGGGAGTGTCCGAGCGCTGGCTCTTCTGGGGGGAGGGCTCAATGTATGAGCCTCAACGTGCCCAAAATGGCACACCCAAAATTCCGGATTACGAGAATTCTGTGGCACCAATTGACAGACATTTAGGCGGGGAAGTACCTCTGGTAGAATTGGAGGGCATTTCCGTGACTAAAAGTAGTGTCCACCCAGTTAAAATACCGACGTCCGATATTAAGGTTCAGCCAAAATTTCCGAGTGGAGATCGCTCAGTTGCCTTTGTAATGCGTGATCGGAGCATGGAGCCCGAAATTTACCAGGGCGACATCGTCATAATAGATCAGGATCTTGATCCGTCCCCTGAGGACTCCGTAGTTGTACTGATAAAGGCGCGCAACAAGAACGTATTCCGTAAATTCACTTACGGAACCAACGGCGAAGTGCTGCTGACCCCAATCAATCCAAGCTACGAGCGCTTTCACTTTTCCGCAGAAGACTGGGCGGAAAAGTGTGTTTTGCTCGGCGTGATGACCGAATTCACCCGACGTCGCCGCACTTGAGAAAAACACCAAACTGAAACATATCAGTTTGTAACTGAAAAAGCCCTTGACCCGCCTTTCAGTTGGTGATTTAAATTCCCCTGTCGCCGGACGATACCGGGACAGGGGTTCAGCCTTCTCCTCCCGTTCTCCCTGTCCCGTTTCGCCCGGTGACGTCTCAGTCACTTCCCCGGCTCGCACCCCAATGCGGCCGGGGCTCTCCACCAGGAAGGGCGAGAGATGCCTGTTTGGCCAAAACACCCAGACGGTAGCAACAAGGCCCTCGGCGAGATGTCGCCCGAGGAGCACCACCAATGGCGCAACGTCGAGATGATCCGCGCCGGAGCTACTCGCGTGGTTCGTGGCAGCATCCCGGCAGCCGTCCGCAAGGAGCTGATGGCGGCAGTCAAAGCCGGTACGCTTGGCCGCCTGAAGAAGGATGGCCTGAAGCCGGAGATCTTCTTTCACCCCGACCATAAGCACGGGGCGGTCGATCGCCAGAAGCGCGAGGCTGAGTATTCTGTCAGTTGCATTGCGAAGGTGATGCTGCTTCCGCCGCTGCCTCGGGGGCGGAAATGAGAGCCAAGCGCACCAGCGACGCCGGTCGCGAGAACTCCTCCCGCAAGGACAAGGGCACGAAGAGGAGCAACTACGTCCTCAAGACGAAGGGTGCTGACGACACCGAGATCGAACACGCGCCGCCGCACAAGGCTGCGCCGGTCTCGCTGCCGCCTCTGCGGTTCCTACAGACGAAGATGGTGGCCGGGGAGGAGATCTAAGGCCGCCTCCCCTGGTCCTTCCGCAAGGGCCACGGCGGGCGGTTCGCCGTTCGGCACTGAGATAGGGGCGGCCCAGGCTGGGGCCGGAGGTCGCCTCTCTTTTTGAACCAGTTTTCTTAGGCGATTTCATGATTACCAAGTTCCCCTCCACGCCTTCCGCCGCGCCCACTTACCCCTCAGCGGCGGCAAAAATGCCCGGCGTGGCGGGGACGGCGGCCGGCTTCTGCCGCGAGATAGCCGGCCGCCACCTCTCTTTCCTGCCTCAGTCGGAACCGAAGCGGATCCTGCTCAAAGGATGCGTGGGCGCGATCGGCGCGACCCTGCTGACGCTGACTGGTGCGTTCGGCCTCTTCGCCAGCACCGATGCAGTGCCGTGGGTGCCCGCCGCCTTCCTGGGGCTCGCATGCGCCACCGTGGGCTGGATCAGCGGCCTCGCCGCCGACATGGAGGCTTACGAGAGCCGCCAGCGCCGGGCCGTCAACACAATCTCCGACGAGTTCACCATGGAGATCAGCGATCTGCGGATTGAACTGGCAGCAGCCCGCAGAGGAATTCACGCCGCTGGAGCCCGCCAAGAGCGAGAGGGTGTTCCAGCGGCCAGCGGGGCAGCGGTGAGAGACCGGGGAGACTGCATGTCTCTCACCGCTGATGCCCCGAACGTTCTCCGCCCGCAATTCCCGAATTTCAGGAGGCACTAGCCGTGACGAAAACGATGGGCCAGATCGCCTACGAGGCCGGTTCAACCTTTCTCGCCCGTGAATATCTCGAAGACGCCACGCCCTGGGAGAACGAATTGCCGGGCGTCGTGGGGCTCTGGGAATCCGGCGCTGACGCCGTTCTGGAGCAGGCCGCGCGGCGGCTGGTCGCTGCCGCCGAAACCGCCGATGTCGTGCGCTGTGAGCGGGCTGGCATCGGAGGCGTCTCCATCTCCCCAACCACACTGGAATGGCGGAAAGCCGCCGAGTTCATCCGCTCCCTCAAAAGAACGCAGGAGGTCTGACCATGGCCTACGAACTGCCCCACCTCTACCTTGAGGAAATCCCTCTTCGCTTCGACTCCCTCGGCCGCCTGGAGTTCACCAGGATCAACAACGAAGCCGTGCTCGCAAATTTCGCCGTCCACCTCCGGGCCGATGCTGACGGCGACTGGGAGATTACCGGCCTCTATATGGGCACCCAGCGCCTTATCCAGGGCACCGAGCTATATCGCCGATGCTTCCAGCAGATCGAGTCGGAGTGCAGCGGGGCCATTCACGATCACGTCCAGGAGCACCTCACGGCCGCCATCGAAGGCGCTGACCTCGGCTACGACAAGACCCGCCCGCGCACCCTGGCATTTGAGCTTGAGGTGGCGTGATGGGCGACGTCGGCGATTATTGGCGCGACCATCGCGAGCACAAGAAACAGCAGCGCCGCCAGATGGTCGAATGTCAGGGCTCGTGCGCGGGACATTGGTCGAGGCCAAACCCGAACCCGCCCAAGGTCTTTCCCGGTCAGAAATGCCATCGCTGCGGATGGCAGGCTCCGAAGGCGGAGCGCCGCTCATGACCGGTAATCCGATCCTGGACCATGTGCTCGGGCACATCGAGCGCGACGAATATTTGCGGCAGCTCGCAGAGGGAGAAGGCGAATGAGCAGGTTCAAAACGGCGACCGCGAAACCGACCCATTTGAAGTCCGCTTTCATGGGATTCCAGGGCGCGGGCAAGACGCTGACTTCTGTGAAACTGGCGATCGGTCTCATTCAGTTGATGCGCAAGCGCAAGATACCCGACGCCGAAAAGCCGGTGTTCATGGTCGACACCGAGCGCGGCCACCTCTGGATCAAGCCGCTGTTCGATGCTGCGGGAATTGAACTGCAGGTGGACCAGACGCGCGCGTTCGCAGATTTGCGCGCTGATATGGAGGACGCGATTGAGAATGCGAGCCTGCTGCTGATCGACAGCATCACGGCCCATTGGATCGAGTTCTGCGAAGCCTACAAGGCCAAGAAGAACCGCAAGCGCGGCCTGGAGTTCCAGGACTGGGGCTACCTCAAAGAGGAGTGGCGCAAGGGCTTTACCCAGCCGTTCCTGAATTCCCCGCTGCACATCATCTTCTGCGGCAGGGCCGGATTTACCTATGAGCATTACACTGACGACGCCGGCAAGAAGCAGATTGAGAAATCCGGGGTGAAGCTCAAGGCGGAGGGCGAGTTGGGCTTCGAGCCGAACCTGCTGGTCTATATGGACCGCGAGCAGGACATCGAAACCAACGTTGTCACCCACGTCGCGCATGTGCAGAAGGACCGCCGGCCGGACGCCAAGTCGCTCGACGGCAAATCCTTCCAGAACCCGACGTTCCAGACCTTCCTGCCGCATATCGAATATCTCGATCTGGGCGGCCAGAACTCAGCCATGGATACCTCGCGCAGTTCGGTGTCGATGATCCCTGTCGATGCCCGCACCGAAAACAACGAGACGCGCCGTCAGATCGTTCTGGAGGAGATCGGCAACCTGCTGGCATCGACATATGCCGGGCGCACGGACGCGGCGCAGCAGGCGAAGAAGGATGCCATCGCCAAGTTCCTCGCCCCGACCTGGAAAGAGGTCGAGAGCCTGATGCCGCTCGACGAGATGCGCATCAAGTTCAACAACATGCATCTGGCGCTGACCGGAAAGCCGTCGCGCTACGGCGAGGTGCTGATCGACGACGGCATTCCCGAAGCCGGCGGCGCGCCTTCCGGCCTTGCCTTGTTGATCGGCCGCTATGAGAGCGCCGGCGACATGACCGAGTTGAACGAGGTCAACACCAAGTCCCATGCTTTCCTCAACGAACTCAGCGAGGACGACCGCGAGAAGGCAAATAATGCCTACGCGACCGCGGCGCGCCGGCTGATCAAGAACGCCAGCGTCAATGGCGAGGCGGTGTTCGCATGATACCGCTGGCCTTTCGATGGGATGGCGAGGCGATGCAAATTATTCGCCATCACGCCAAACAAGCGGATGCACGCTTCGTGATCGGCGAGGTTTACCATCTCGACGAGATCCACGAGAGGTCGTCCAAGTCGCACGCGCAATATTTCGCGGCACTTCGCGAGGCGTGGCTCAGCCTCCCCGATCACCTCGCCCAGCAGTTCCCGACGCCGGAGTCGCTCCGCAAGCACGCGTTAATTCGCACCGGCTTCCGGGATGAGCGCTCCATCGCGGCCTCCTCCCGCGCGGAGGCCCTGCGGCTCGCCAGCTTCATTCGGCCGATTGATGACCACGCCATCGTAACCGTCACCGGCTCGCTGGTGGTCGTCTACACGGCGAAATCGCAGTCGTACCGGCAGATGGGCAAAGCCAATTTTCAGCGTTCAAAGCAAGCCGTTCTCGACTTCGTGGACGACCTTCTCGGCGTAGCCAAGGGCGAAACGGAAAGAGCGGGAGCGCACGCATGACCAGAGAGACAGAGATCAACGAGCGCCCCGAAATCCCTGATGTCGTGAAGGCTCGCCGACCCAGGCCAGAGCGCTGCGCCATCGAGACCTTCAACCTCCCCAATGACTGGCAAGTCGTGGCTTGGGAAAAGGTGGGGATGGATGAGCGCGGGGATTACCAGCACCTGGAAATGAAGGGCGGCGTCTACCGGCACACGATTGAGAAGGGCAAGCGCAAGGGCGAGCCGGACTACAAGAGGCCGGAGCCGGGGACCGTCGCCACGATCAGCGTCACTCCTGGCCAGATCGAAGCTTGGCTCGACCGCTGGGAGATGGAAACGGGCTATTGCCACAAATGCGATGGGACGGGGTTCGAGTGGTCCGGCTGGAGCGCACAGCACGGCCATAGATACCGCAGCTGCGACCGTTGCAAGCAGACAGGACGCTCGCTCCCCACACCGCCTAGCGGAGGTGAGGGATGACCCTCGGAGCCGCACTCAGCGTTATCGGCATCGCCCTCCTGCTCTCCGCGATCTTCGTCACCCTGATGCAGATCAACGGGCACCTGAAGACCATCGTCAAGCTTTGGCAGCCGCGCGATGAGGGCAATGGGGGTGAGGAATGAGCAGCCTCCTCGCCGAAAGGCTTCGCCGATCTCCCCCGCAAAGTCAGGAGGAGTGCGTCGCCATCACCGTCCGCCAATGCCTCGCGGCCTATGGCCCGGCCACACGCGGCTGGCAGATGAGAGGCTACTGCCACGGCCTCGTCAAGGGATTGTTCGGCGAGGCTTGGGACCGTGCGGACAAGGCCGAAAAGCTCCGCTGGTACCGCATGGCCGTGGAGCAATACCAGATTGCTATCGGAGGGCGGCTATGACCCGAGTCCTCATCTGCGGCGGCCGCGATCTCGATAGCGCCGATGTCGTCAATTACCTGAACAGGTTCGCGCAATGCGACATCACCGAGGTGCTCGGCCACGGCGCATGGCCAGTAAAGGCCGTGATGCACGGCGGCGCGAGCGGCGCAGATGAAGGCGCCGGCCGTTGGGCTGAGAGCGAGGGCATCAAGCCCCTCGTGTTCCGCGCCGCCTGGAAGCGCTATGGCAAGGCCGCCGGACCGCGCCGCAACGCCATCATGCTGGACCAGGGCAAGCCTGATCTGGTGATCGCGTTCCCCGGAGGCAAGGGCACACAGAACATGACGGATCTAGCGCGGGCCGCAGGCGTGCCAGTGATCGAGGTGCGGCCATGAAAACCCGCCAGATCGCCCCGCGCAAGCGCGACGAAAAACCCCGTTCCCGCCTCACCGAGCGCAAGGTGATCGGCGTCCTGATCCAGCAGGGCGCTATCATCCCCTGCGGAATCTGCCGGCTCGCCTTCACCGTCGATGACGTTCCCTACGTCGAGCGTGACCACGAGCGCTGCGAGCATTCCATGCACGAGGACGACGTCGCGGCCGGCGAGTGGGAAAAGCTTGAGGCTCATCGCTACGTGCACGGCCGCCTCGACCCGCGCCACCCGTGCCACGCGGATAAAACCCGCCAGGACCGCAAGATCAAGGCGAAGTCCGATCGCATTCGCGGCATCACCAAGCAAGGGCCGAAGGCCAAGATCCGCTCCCGACCTTTCCCGACGCCGGAGCAACGCCAGGCGCTGAGAGATCGATACACCAGATGACCATGTTTTCGAGACGCGCATGCCCCGGCGTTCAGGCCGGGGATAGCGGCTCCGAGCGGAGCGAGACGATGCGGCTAACGTATAAATTCAGGCTTCGCGATAAGCACGCCGCTGAATTGAATCGGCAGGCGCGCGCGGTGAACGTGGTCTGGAACTATTTGAACGAAACGCAGCAGAAAGCCGCCCAGGCTAGGCGCAAATGGCTCACGGCCGTCGATCTGATGCAGCTCACCGCCGGCGCCGGAAAGCTGCTCGATCTCCATGCGCACACGATCCAGAAGGTCTGCCAGCAATACGACCGCTCGCGCAAGGCAAAACGCAAACCGTGGCTCCGCTGGCGGGGGCGCAAGTCGCTCGGCTGGGTGCCTTATAATTCCGGCCATGTCACCTTCGACGGTCAGACATTCAAATTCCGCGGCGTTCGCTACGAAACGATGCATCTGCGCGACCTGCCGGCAGGCGCAAAGATCGGCGCGGGCTCATTCAATCAGGACAGCAAGGGCCGCTGGTACCTCAATTGCCCGGTCGAAGTCGCGACCGCAGACCACGCGCCGCTGACCCTCGTTGGCATCGATCTTGGCCTGAAAGATCTCGCCACGCTCAGCGATGGCCGCAAGATCGAGACGCCGCGCTTTTACCGGAAATCCGAGGCAGCGCTGGCGACCGCGCAGCGCGCCAGGAAGACCAAACGCACCCGCGCCATCCACGCCAAGATCGCGGCCCGGCGCAAGGATTTCATGCACAAGGCCAGCGCGGCGCTGGCGAAGGAATACGGCCTCATCGTCATTGGCGATGTGAGCCCGTCAAAACTGGCTCAGACCAAGATGGCAAAGAGCGTGCTCGATGCCGGATGGTCGGATCTCAAGCGCAAGCTCTCGTACAAAACGCATTTGCGAGGCGGGGCTTGCCTTGAGGTTTCCGAGCGACTGACCACCCAGACCTGTTCGGCGTGCGGATCGCTTCCGCCGTCGCGGCCGAGAGGTATCGCAGGTCTGTCTAAGAGGGATTGGGTTTGCGACGACTGCGGAACGGTCCACGACCGCGACGTAAACGCCGCCATCAATATCCTCCGTGTGGGGCAACACACGCTTGCAGAAGGAGCCCGGCCATGAGTGGACAGGAGCAGAAGCCCCGTCCTTCAGGGCGGGGAGTTGTCACCCCAGTGAAATTCTCTATCGGCCTCGGCCTCGCCGCCGGCTGGATCACCTTCTCAGGGCTTATGGGCCTTCAGGTGCCGTTCTGGGGATCGATGTTCTGTGCGTCGGTCGCGGCCGTCCTCGCCTTCCTCCATCTCCTGCCGGGAGAAATCTACAAGCAGGCTGATGCCGAGGAAGATCGGCAGAAGCGCGAGGGGGTGAGATGACCAGGATCAGCCCCTTCGTACGCGATCGGGCGATTTCGACGAAGACCGCCGGATCCCATTCTGAGAGAGGCAAGACGATGACCGAAGACACCGCCACCGAGATCGCCAGCCTCAAGCAATCCCTCGCTGAGGCAGAGGGACAGATCCAGCATCTGGAGCAGCGCTTGAGCGAGGCGACGGAGATCATCCGCCCCTTCGCCGCCATCCCGCCCGTCACCCTGTCCGAACTGGACCAGATTCCGCTCTATGCGGCTCATTACTGGGCGGTCGTTGGCCGGCCGGACAAGAGTCATTTCACCAGGGAGGATCTCGCCCGCGCCAGAGCCTTCCTCGCCACGATGGGTGATCGCCATGAGTGACGAAACCCTCTTCAGTGTCTGCTATCGCACCGGCCCGATCACCAAGGCCGATTACGATGAGGCCATAGAGGCGCTTCAGAACGCCCGCGACCTCACTGACGCCACGGGCTGCCCGGTTTGCCATGACAGCCATTCGGCGGCGCAGTGTCATCACAATCCGCTCGTGCTTGCGCGCCACTGGGCCGCCGCCACCAATGTGTGGGCCTGCTACCACTGCGGCTTCGTCGCGACGAACGACCAAGAGGCGCTAGAACATTTTGGACCGGCCAATTCCTCGCTCGACCCGAAATGCCTTCGAGACGCAGAGATTCGCATCTCCAGCCTCGCCGGCATGATCATGCGGATGTGCCGCCGCCTGGACCGCTTCGACCCAGACACGAAGGTCCGCAACCAGGCCGTGGATCTGCTGAAGCGCTATGGCCTTTGCTCGCCGCTGCGGACAGACAGCGCGCCCGACCATAAGGAGCAGCAGGCATGAGCGAGAAGACTCCAGGCGAGATTGCATGCGACGCCTTCGCAGCGCACCTGATATCGGTGCCATTAGGTGGCGTTATCTGCGGAGGCGGACTGAGCACGTCCTGGTCCCAGTATAGCGAACTGGGAAAGGCGGCTTGGGAGGCTGCGGCCGCCGTCATCCGCGCGGACGCTATCGAGGAATGCGCGAAGGTCGCCGACGCTTATCTGAAAGACGGCGATTGGGATGCAGACACTTGCGAAGCTATCGCGCGCAATCTTCGCGCCATGAAATCCTCCTCCGAGGGAGACGCGTCATGAGCCCGATTGAGGTGATGGCGAAGGCCATAGCCAAGGAAGACTGGGGCCACGATCGCGCCGGCGGGCCTTGGGGCGACGAGCTCTGGGAGCGCCAGCTTAGGGGCTATCGCGAACTCGAAGCCTCAGATGAGCCCTTCTTCATCAAGGAGTCGCACTATCTGCACGGCATCTTCCGGAAGGCGCGTGCTGCGCTGCTGGCGCTCGCCGAGGCGGAACTGCCCGAGAGATTTTCCGAAAGATCCGCGCCGGCATTGATGTTTCGGGCCATGCTCCGCGAAATCGCACAGGACCACCCCAGCACATCTACCAGAGATACGGAGGGGGCAGGATGAGTGTCGCCCCGTTGGGTCTGATGACCCTGGAGGAGGCGCGAGACCTCTTCCCCGGTGATATCAAGCCCTCCAAGCGCTGGATATCGAGTAAAGTGCAAGAGCTTGGGCTTGGCCACAAATTCGGCCGCAGAATCTACGTCCGCGCCGATTTCCTTGAACAGGTGCTGCAATGCCGAACTGGTATTTCAGAAAGAAGGTCACCAGAGCCGGCAAGGGGATTTGGTACGCGCGGGCGCGCCTCCGTTTCCGCAAGTCCGACGGCAGTATCGAGCGCCGCCTGGTTGAGTTCAGTTGTGGAACTAGCTCAAAGCCGGACGCCAGAGAGAAAGCGCGCGAATTTGAAATCCGACACGAGGAGGAATTCAATCGTCCCGCTCCCCCGCCGGAAAGCCTGAACTTCGCGCAAGCGGCCGAGCAGTATCTGCTCAACGGCAACTCCGGACGGTTCCTCGCGCCTATCCTGCAGGAGATCGGCTTCAAGCCGACCATGCAGATCGATCAGGGCGTTATGACGGCGTTGCAGCAGAAGCTGTTCCCGAACGCCAAGCCCTCGACGATCAACCGGCAACTCTTCACGCCTGTCTCGGCAGTGCTGAGGTTCGTCGGCGTGCGCGCGGACCTGAAGCGGCCGAAGGGCCACGACAAGGCGCGGGTGATCGACCGAAGTGTGCTGCCTCCTGACCAGTGGTTCGCAATGGTCGAACCGCATCTGAGTCCGGCGAAGCGCGCGGTCCTCCTGCTGATCAACCTGCACGGCATGCGCATCGGCGAGGCGCTGGAGCGCGAGCCCTTGGATCTGGATATGTCGCGTGGCGCCCTCAGCGTGCCCGACACAAAGACCGGACAGCCTGTCGAACTGAAGCTTTCGGAGCCGGTGCTCGAAGCGATCGGCGAAATGCTCCAGGAGTGGCGCGCCGAGGACGAGCGCCGGCGACTGAACGGCAAGCCGTCGAAGCAACGGCCATGGCTCTTCGGCACCTCGAACCGCTCGAACTTCGCCCGCGATCTCGCCAAGGCATGCGAGAAAGCGGGGGTGCCCTACTATTCATCGCATATGGCCGGGCGCCACTCCTTCGCCAGCGACATTCTCGGCGAGGGCAAGTCCCTGCCCTACCTGATGCAGGCCGGCCGGTGGGCGAGCCTGAAAGCTGTCGGCCGATATGCCCATCTCGCCAAATCGGAAGTAGCAGACGAAGTTCGCAACCTTGGGAAGAGTCGCCACGCCAAGCGCCAGTCGGGAAAAATTTTGATCATGCCGAAGAAGGGCGCGTGAAAAATTCTCCGAGCAGTGTGGGCACGGTGTGGGCAACGGCAAGAGTAATTTCAGGGGACGTATTGTTT